>Ga0134122_10001442_pt1 | contig 17229 bp, 19 predicted proteins | sample KB302_FD_96461 | JGI IMG/M metagenome (GOLD analysis project Ga0134122, IMG submission 96461) | Terrestrial soil microbial communities without Nitrogen fertilizer from Kellogg Biological Station, Michigan, USA - KB3-0-2 | ecosystem: Environmental > Terrestrial > Soil > Unclassified ... | reverse complement strand
CGTTGGGGCCATATGCTTCGCGCCATCGCGCCTGTAATCGCCTGCCTTGGAATGCTGACGATCGTCGCGTGCGGCGGCCGCGATCCGGTGGCGAAGGAAGCGAACAACACCGCCGGACTGCCGGCAATCAATGACGCGGTCCCGGATGCGACCGGCGCTCCGCCGGAGGAGGCGCGCCCGGCCCCGCAGGCGTCCGCGCCCGCTTCGGCGATCCCGGCCGCGCTTCACGGCCGCTGGGGGCTGACGCCCATGGACTGCACCTCGACCCGGGGGGACGCCAAGGGACTGCTCATGATCGGCCCGGCCGATCTCAAATTCTACGAATCGCGTGCTGTCCCCGGACCGGACACCCAAACTGGCAAGGACTCGATCACCGGCAATTTCGCCTTTACTGGTGAGGGGCAAACGTGGACGAAGTTCGAAGCGCTCGAGCTCAAAGGGCGAGAGTTAGTGCGTACCGAGAGCAACCCAGTAGCGAGCTTCACCTATGCGCGATGCAAGTAAATCCCTGCTCGTCATTGTCGCGGCCGCGGCGGCACTCGGCGCGTGCAAGCAATCGGCCAGCGAGAACAATGTCGCGATCACCGACATCAACAATGCCGCCCCCGGCGACATCGAGCAGCTGCCGCCGGATGAAAGCGTCGACACCTCGTCGAACGAGCTGATCAACGGCGCCGACAATGCCGACGTCAACGCCGACCTGAACGCGCCCGAGAACGCTTATTAGGCGGGCTTGCTGACATTCGGGCACGGCCCTAGAGCCGCCGCGCGATGACCCAGTTCGACCTTACCGAGGACCAGCTCCAGATTCAGGAGATGGCGCGCAAGTTCACCGCCGACGCGATCACGCCGTTCGCGGCCGAATGGGACGAGAAGCATATTTTTCCGAGGGAGACGATCCAGGAAGCCGCCGAGCTCGGCTTCGGTGCCATCTATGTCAGCGAGGAAAGCGGCGGAATCGGGCTCGGCCGGCTCGAGGCGGCGCTGATCTTCGAGGCGATGGCCTACGGCTGCCCGTCGACCAGCGCGTTCATCTCGATCCACAACATGGTCTGCTGGATGATCGACCGCTTCGGGTCGGCCGAGGTCAAGCAGAAGTATCTGCCGGCGATGATCACCATGGACCACATGGGCAGTTACTGCCTGACCGAGCCGTCATCCGGATCGGACGCGGCCGCGCTGAAGACCAAGGCGGTGCTCGACGGCGACCATTATGTTGTCTCCGGTTCCAAGGCGTTCATCTCGGGCGGCGGTGCGAACGACGTCATGGTGGCGATGGTCCGAACCGGCGAGGATGGTCCAAAGGGGATCTCGGCGCTGGTCATCGAGAAGGACATGAAGGGCGTCAGCTTTGGTGCCCAGGAGAAGAAGCTCGGCTGGCACTCGCAGCCGACCGCGCAGGTCAATTTCGACGAGGTCCGGGTGCCGGTCGCCAATCGCGTCGGCGGCGAGGGCGAAGGCTTCCGCATCGCCATGATGGGGCTCGACGGCGGGCGCCTTAACATCGGCGCCTGCTCCTTGGGCGGGGCCCAGCGCTGCCTCGACGAAGCGGTCAAATATACCAAGGAGCGCAAGCAGTTCGGCCAGGCGATTGCCGACTTCCAGGCGACCCAGTTCACGCTCGCCGACATGGAGACGGAGCTCCAGGCGGCGCGCTATTTGCTCTACGTCGCGGCGGCCAAGGTCACCGCCAACGCGCCCGACAAGACCAAGTTCGCGGCGATGGCCAAGCGGCTTGCGACCGACAGCGGCTCATCGATCGTCGATCGCGCGCTTCAGTTGCACGGCGGCTACGGCTATTTGATGGACTATCCGATCGAGCGCTTCTGGCGCGACCTTCGGGTCCACTCGATCCTCGAGGGCACCAACCAGGTGATGCGGGTGATCGTCAGCCGGGACCTGCTGCGCCAGTGAGTAAGCCCTCTCCCCTCGGGAGAGGGTTGGGTGAGGGAGACACTCAACGACCTCACCCTTCCGCCGCCTTCGGCGGCTCCCTCCCTCTCCCATTGGGAGAGGGGAAATGAGCGAAGACGTCATCATCACGACCGAAGGCGCGGTCGGGCGGCTCCGGCTCAATCGGCCCAAGGCGATCCACGCGCTGACCACGCAGATGTGCGAGGTGATGAGCGAGGCGCTGCTCAAGTGGCGCGCCGATTCCGCGATCGAGGCGGTGATCATCGATCACGCCGAGGGCCGCGGCTTCTGCGCCGGCGGCGACGTGGTGATGCTGTGGCGGAGCGGTGGCGCCGACGGCGAGGACGCGAAGCACTTCTTCTTCGCCGAATATCGCCTCAATCACCTGTTGTTCACTTACCCCAAGCCGACCGTCGCGATCATGGACGGGATCACCATGGGCGGCGGGGTCGGCATCTCGCTGCCGTGCGATTTCCGGATCGCGACCGAGAACACGAGGCTGGCCATGCCCGAGACGAGCATCGGCCTGTTCCCCGACGTCGGCGGCGGCTGGTACCTCCCGCGGCTGCCGGGCCGGGTCGGCGAGTTCATGGCGCTGACCGGCGCCCGGCTCGACGGCGCCGAATGCCATTACCTCGGCCTCGCGACTCATTATGTGCCCCAGGCGGCGCTTCCCGACCTGTTCGAGCGCGTCGGCAAGAGTCCGGCGCGACTCAACGGCGGCATCGGCGCGCTCGGCGTCACCCCGCCGGAGCCGAAGATCGCCGAGAATCTACCGGCGATCGCGCGCTGCTTCGCCAGCTACCGGCTCGAGGAGGTTATCGCCGCGCTCAATGCCGACGAGAGCGACTGGACGCAAACCGAGCTGGCGACGCTGCAGAGCAAGAGCCCGCTGTCGTGCAAGGTTTCGCTTCGGCTGATGGAGGTGGGCGCGGGTCGCGCCAGCTTCGAAGACGAAATGCGCGCCGAATATGCGCTGGCCAGCCGGGTCGTCCGCACCCACGACTTTCGCGAGGGCGTTCGCGCGCTGCTGATCGACAAGGACAACAACCCGCGCTGGGACCCGGCGACGCCCGAAGAGGTCGACGACGAAATGCTCGACGTCCTGTTTGCGCCGCTCCACGGGCAGGAAGCGTGGACGCCGTTCCCGGAGACCACACAATGAGCGACTACACCACCATCCTGGTCGAGCAGCGCGGCGCGGTGACGCTTGTCACCTTGAACCGGCCGCAGGCGCTGAACGCACTCAACAGCGAGGTGCTGAAGGAGCTGATCGATGCGTTCGGGAAATATGACGCCGAGCCGTCGCAGCGCTGCCTGGTCCTCACCGGCTCGGAAAAGGCGTTCGCCGCCGGCGCCGACATCAAGGAGATGGAGCAGCAGCTGTTCGCCGACATGTATTCGGCCAACTTCTTCGCCGGGTGGGAAAAGGTCACGGCGACGCGCAAGCCGTGGCTGGCGGCGGTCGCCGGCTATGCGCTCGGCGGCGGCTGCGAAGTCGCGATGATGGCCGACTTTATCATCGCCGCGGACTCTGCGAAGTTCGGCCAGCCCGAAATCAAACTCGGGGTGACGCCCGGCATGGGCGGCTCGCAGCGCATGGCCCATGCTGTCGGCAAAGCCAAGGCGATGGAGATGTGCCTGACCGGGCGGATAATGGACGCGGTCGAGGCCGAGCGCTCGGGGCTGGTGGCCAAGGTCGTGCCCGCGGCCGACCTGCTCGACGAGGCGCTGAAGACCGCCGAGGCGATCGCCGCCATGCCGCCGCTCGCCGCGATCGCCGCCAAGGAGATGATTAATGCGGCGTTCGAGATGCCGCTGGCACAGGGGATCAACTTCGAGCGACGGCTGTTCCACGGCCTGTTCGGGACCGAAGACCAGAAGGAAGGCATGACCGCGTTCGTAGAGAAGCGGCCGGGCAACTGGAAGGGCAGGTAATGGCCAGGATCGCATTCATCGGGCTTGGCCACATGGGCGGCGGAATGGCGCCGAACCTGGTCAAGGCGGGATATGAGGTGTTCGCGTTCGACCTGGTCCCTGAAGCGGTCGAGCATGCCGCCCACGGCGGCTGCGCTCCGGCCGCTTCGGCCGCGGCGGCGGTCAAGGACGCCGATGTGGTCATCACCATGCTCCCGGCGGCCAAGCATGTCCGCGCCGTGTTCCACGACGACATCGCGGCCAACGCCAGGCCCGGCACCTTGCTGATCGATTGCTCGACGATTGACGTGGCCAGCGCGCGCGAGGTGGGGGAGGGGCTAAAAGGCCTCGGCTTCGACTTCCTCGACGCGCCGGTCTCGGGCGGGATCGCGGCGGCGGCGGGCGGGACGCTGACCTTCATGGTTGGCGGCACCGACGAGCAGTTCGAGAAAGCGAAACCGATCCTCGAGCCGATGGCCAAGGCGGTGATCCACGCCGGTCAGCTCGGCGCCGGGCAGGCGGCCAAGATCTGCAACAACATGATCCTCGGTGCGACCATGGTCGCCACCTGCGAGGGGTTCGCGCTGGCCGAGAAGCTCGGGCTGAACTTGCAAACCTTCTTCGACATATCGTCCAAGGCTTCGGGCCAGAGCTGGTCGATGACGAGCTACTGCCCGGTGCCCGGAGTCGGGCCGGAAACGCCGGCCGACCATGATTATGAAGGCGGCTTCGCGGCCGCGCTGATGCTCAAGGACCTGAAGCTCGCGGCCGATGCGGCGCACAGCGTCGGCGCCTACACGCCGATGGGGGCCGAGGCCGAACAATTGTTCCAGCGGTTCGTCGACCGCGGCGGCGGCAACAAGGATTTTTCGGGCATCATCAAGATGCTCGACGACAGCTGGCAGGTTCCGGAGGAGCAAGAATAACGATGCGTATTCAGTTGGTTGCAGCGACCGCGCTCGTGTCCCTGGCGGCGGCGAGTGTCGCCTTCGCCGCACTTCCCAAAAACAAGGCCCTGGCCATCATGCACGACCGCCATGAGGGGATGGAGAAGATCGGCGACACCAACAAATTGCTCCGCCGCGAAATCACCTCGAGCTCGCCGTTCATGCCCGCGATCCAGTCCGGGGCGGCGACCATCGCCGGCCTGTCGGTCAGGGCCAACGACTGGTTCCCGAAGGGTACCGGGCCGGAGCTGGGCAAGACCGGCGCCAAGCCCCAGATCTGGCAGAAGCCGCAGGATTTCGCGGCCAAGCTGCGCGGCTTCCAGGCCGCGGCGCAGGCGTTCAACGCCGCCGCCCGGTCCGGTGACATGGCCGCCATCAAGGCCCGCTACGCTGACCTCGGCGGCAGCTGCAAGGCGTGCCACGACAGCTATCGCGCGGAGATGCACCACTGACCGGCAAGCAGCCGGTCTGGGACCTGCCGGTCCGGCTGGTCCACTGGCTTCTCGCCGCGCTCATCGCGTTCAGCTGGTGGTCGGTGAAGAACCATCACACCGACTGGCACATCTGGTCGGGGATCGCGATCCTCACGCTGCTGGTCTTCCGCCTGCTGTGGGGCTTCGTCGGCAGCTCGACCGCGCGCTGGGCCGGCTTCGTTCGCGGCCCGCGCACCGTGCTCGGCTACTTGCGCGGCGGGTGGCGCGGGGCCGGACATACGCCGCTCGGCGCGATCAGCGTCGTCGCGATGTTCCTTGCGGTCGCGGTCCAGGTCGGCCTCGGCCTCGTCGCCGAGGATGAGGACGGGCTCTACACCGGACCGCTCGCCGGCCTGGTCAGCATCGACACGTCGGACACCGCGCGCGACATCCACGAACTGTGGTTCTACGTGATCCTCGGCCTCGTCGTCCTCCATCTGGCGGCGATCCTGTTCTACCGCCTCCGTGGCCAGGGACTGACGTGGCCGATGATAACCGGCCGCGCCCCCGCCGCGCCCGGGATCACCGCGATGCGACCCGGCAAAGGGTGGGTCGCGCTGATCTGCCTCGCCGTCGCGCTCGGCATCAGCCGCTGGGTGGTCGCCGGTGCGCCCCTCCCTTGAAGGGAGGGGACAAGCGCGCCACATCGAGGGCATGCAGATCCGCACCGAACAGACGCCCAACCCGGCGACGCGCAAGTTCCTCCCCGGTCAGGCGGTGATGGACGCGGGCACGCGCGACTTCCCCGACGCCGCTTCGGCCGAGGCGTCGCCGCTCGCCGCGGCACTGTTCGCCAGCGGGCTGGTCGAGGGCGTGTTCTACGGCCGCGATTTCATCTCGGTGACCGCGGCCCCGGCCGTGTCCTGGTCCGACCTCGAGCCGGTGGTCGTCGAGAGCCTGCTCGATCATTTCGTCAGCGGCGCTCCGCTGTTCGCGCCGGGCACGGCCGCGGGCATCCATGTCGCGGCCGAGGCGGATTTCGAGGAAGACCCGGCGGATGCCGAGATCATCGATCAGATCAAGGAACTGATCGAGACCCGGGTCCGCCCGGCGGTCGCCCAGGACGGCGGTGACATCGCCTACAAGGGCTATCGCGACGGGCATCTCTACCTGACCATGCACGGGGCCTGCTCCGGCTGCCCGTCGTCGACCGTGACCCTGAAGCGCGGGATCGAGAGCCTGATCCGTCATTACGTGCCCGAAGTGGAGACGGTTGAGGCCGTCTAAACCAAGGACTTGCGGCATCGCGTCGCATGTGACCATCATCGCCCCATGATCCTGGCGTTCGACACGTCCAGCGCAGCCTGCACCGCCGCTTTGTTCGACGGGGCGGGAAGGATCGTCGCTCAGCGGGACGAGGTGATCGGTCGCGGCCACAGCGAGCGGCTGGTGCCGATGCTCGCCGAATTGCTCGAGGGCCGGACGGCGGCTTCGATCCTCGTCGGGGTGGGGCCAGGCAGCTTTACCGGCATCCGCGTCGGCATCGCCGCCGCCCACGGCCTCGCGATCGGCTGGGACGCCGAGCTTGCGGGGATGTCGTCGCTCGCGCTGCTCGCGGCGGGTGTCGAAGGAAGCGGCGAGGTGGGGGCGGCGGTGGCCGGTGGTCACGGCGAACTGGTCGTTCAGCAATTCGGCGGCTTCGGTATCGAGTCGGCGAGCGACTTCTCCAGTCTCCCGCCCGCCGAGGCGGCAGCCGCGACCGGAGTACGGCTGGTTATTGGCTCCGGCGCGCGCCAGCTCGTGGACGCGCGCGGCTGGGGCGAGGCGCGGGAAGCGTGGCCGTCGGCGGCCAATGCGCTGAAGATGCCGCCGGCGCTTCGGGCCCTGCCGCCCAAGCCGGTCTACGCGCGCGCGCCCGACGCGCGCCCGAAGCAGGCCGCGTGATGGCGACGATCGAAAACCCGGTGCGGATCGAGCGCGGCACGTCCGACGATCTCGATGCGGTGATGGAGGTCATGGACTCGGCCTTCGGCAGCCGCTTCGGCGAGGCGTGGACCCGCTCGCAGTGCGCCGGCATCCTGCCGATGGCCGGAGTGTCGCTGATGCTTGCGCTGGATCGGCGCGAGCATGGCACGGCGGCCTTTTCCTTGTCCCGCAATGTCGCCGACGAAGCCGAGCTGCTCCTGCTCGCCGTTGCCCCAGCGCATCGCCGGCGGGGGATCGGCCGCAGCTTGCTCAACGATTTCATCGACCGTGCGCGGGTGGGCGGGGTCAGGCGAGTCCACCTCGAAGTGCGCGACGGCAACCCGGCAATCGGAATGTATCGTTCCGCCGGCTTTTCGCCGATCGGCCGACGCCGCAACTATTACCACGCGCCGGACGGGCAACAATTCGACGCGCTCACCTTCTCGCTCGATCTCTAATCTTCGGCTGATCTAGCCGATCCGGTTCACGCTATTGCAGCGCGACCCGGACCCCCTTAATGCCGATACTGTCGCGCAACGGACTCGCTCCGCGCGGCATTTTGCTCGGACAGAAAGCACCACCATGGACAATGAAGCGACAGAAGACACGTTACTGACATTGACTGCCGACATCGTTGCTGCGCACGTCAGCAATAACAGCGTTGCCGTCAATGACTTGCCCAATCTTATTCAGAACGTCCACGCCGCGCTGAACGGGATTTCGGGCCAGTCTTCCGCTCCGGAGCCGAAGCCGGAGCCCAAGGTGCCGATCCGCTCGTCGGTCAAGCCCGACTATATCGTCTGCCTCGAGGACGGTAAGCGGCTGAAGATGCTCAAGCGGCACCTGATGACCCACTACAACATGACTCCGGACCAGTACCGGCAGAAATGGGGCCTTGCAGCGGATTATCCGATGGTCGCTCCCAATTACGCCGAGCAGCGCCGGACCCTTGCCAAGTCGATCGGACTTGGCACCAAGCGGCGCAAGACTCGCGGGGGCAAGTAACGACGGGGGACGAGGCAATCCGGCGCACCGGTTGCTTCGTCGCCACCTCCGGCGAGCGCGTCGCCCGCTTGCGTCCGCGGCCTCGTCGCTGCAATCATCGCTCATGTTAAAGACCCAATCCGTCCAGGCGATCGTCGCGCAGCTTGGCGCCATCTTCGATGAATCGGTCGCCAACCTCCGCGAATCGCTGACCGCCTATCTCGAGCGGGGCGAGTTGCCCGATCCGAAGGAGCGCGCCGCAGGTCGCTTCGCCTATCCCGAGCTTAGGATCGACTATCATCCGACCGCACCGCGTCCGGCAACCGCGCCGGTGCGTGCGTTCGCCCGGCTCAACGAAGCGGGTTGCTACGCAAGCAGCATCGCTCGCCCCGAGCTGTTCCGCGACTATCTCACCGTCCAGCTCCAGCACCTCATCGACGATTATGGAGTGGAGATCGCGGTCGGGCGGTCGGCGAGCGAAATTCCCTATCCCTACGTGATCGACGAAAGCGGGATCGAGATCGGTGGAGTTAGCACGACCGAGCTGTCGCGCTGGTTCCCGTCGAACGAGCTGGTTCACATCGGTGACGAGGTCGCCGACGGCAACCGCATGGACACCGTCCCCGAGTGCCGCCCGCTGGCATTGTTCGACGCGCCGCGAACCGACTTCAGCCTGGCTCGGCTCAGGCACTACACCGGCACACCAGCGGAACATTTTCAGCATTTCGTGCTGTTCACCAACTACGTCCGCTACGTCGACGAGTTCGTCGCCTTCGCGGTCGACGCGCTGCGTCGCAAGGACAGTCCGTACCAGGCCTTCTCGGTCCCCGGCGCACTGTACGAGCCGGGCGAGTTGACCAATGCCGAGGCCGAGATCGCCGCCGGTCGCTGGCGCCGGCACCAGATGCCGGCCTACCATCTGATGGCCGAAGGCCGCGGCGGGATCACCCTCGTCAACATCGGCGTCGGCCCGTCCAATGCGAAGACGATCTGCGATCATATCGCGGTGCTTCGGCCCGAGGTGTGGCTGATGATCGGTCATTGCGGCGGCCTGCGGCCGAGCCAGACGATCGGCGACTATGTTCTCGCCCACGCTTACTTGCGCGACGACCATCTGCTCGACGACGTCCTTCCGCCGGAAATCCCGGTCCCGGCGATCGCCGAGGTCCAAAAGGCGCTGTTCGAGGCGGCGATGATGGTCACCGGCGAGGACGAGGACGACCTCAAGCGGCGTCTCCGCACCGGGACGGTGGTCACCACCGACGACCGCAATTGGGAGCTTCGCTACACCGCCTCCTCGCGCCGCTTCAACCAGAGCCGGGCAGTGGCGATCGACATGGAATCGGCGACCGTCGCCGCCCAGGGCTATCGGTTCCGGGTGCCCTACGGGACCCTGCTGTGCGTGTCGGACAAGCCGCTCCACGGCGAGCTCAAGCTTCCCGGCCAAGCCAATGCTTTCTACGAGCGGGCGATCAGCCAGCATTTGCGCATCGGCATCGAGACCCTGACGCTGCTCAAGCGCGAGGGCGACGGGCTCCACTCGCGCAAGCTGCGCAGCTTCGACGAGCCGCCGCTGCGTTAGGGCCCGGTATAGCGGATTCGATCGGGGGCGGGCGGGGCCTGACCGCCGGCGATCCACGCGACCAGCGCATCGAGGTCGACGATGCCCTTGTCCGTGATCTCGGTACCCGCGGTGAACCCGGTGAGGCCGTCCCCGCCAGAGGCGAGGAAATTGCTCGCCGCGACGCGGTAGTGCTCAGCGGCATCAATCGGCTTGCCGTTCAGCCGCACGTCCGAAACCCGGTCCCCGGACGGCCTTTTCATGTCCAGCCGATAGGTGCAGCCGGCCGAGCAGGCGAGCCCCCTCGGCCTCGATCCGGGGGTTTTGAGGTCGTTGCGATATTGCTGCTCGAGGATGGCATCCAGCTGCTCACCGGTCAGGGTCATCACCACGAGATTGTTGCCGAAGGGCATCATCGCGAACGCCTGGTCATATTTGATGTCGCCGGCCGGCAGGCTGACCCGAACCCCCGTCGCATTGACCAGCGCCAGCTGCGCGCCGCCATTCTCCGGCGCACTGGTCGCGGCGAGCATCGAATCGGCGACCAGGTCGGCGGCCGGGCTCTCGAAATCGTCGACATCGTTGGGTGCCGCAGCGGCCAGCCGGCCGATCACACGATTAGCGATCGGCGCCACCGCCGTCGCGTAGCGCGCGACCAGGGCATTCTCGGCCGCGTCCTCGCCGCGTTCGCCATTGCCGACGACGACGTTGTGCGCGTCCTGGCGGACCAGGCGGTGGGTGGCGCGATCGAAGGCGAGCGTGAGGTCCGTGACGAAATAGCCGTACTTGCCGGCGCTGGTGAGCAGCCGGCCGGCACCGGCGTCGGGCGTCGAGCGGCAGATATAGGCCCAGTGGGTGTGGCCGGAGACGATGGTCGTGATCGCCGGGTCGAGCCGCTCGACGATCGGCGAAATCTCGCCAGTGAACTGGTCGCAGCCGTTGCCGACCGTGAATTGCGGCGTCCTCCCGCCCTGGTGGATCAGGAGCACGATCGCGTCGGCGCCCTCCGCCTTGAGCTTGGGCGCCAGCGCATTCGCGGTCGCCGCCTCGTCAGCGAAGGTCAGGCCCCTGACCCCGGACGGCGTCACGATGCTGCCGGTACCTTTCAACGTCATGCCGATGAAGCCGATGGTGATCGTCCCGGCAGGCGTGTCGAACCGCTTCAGCGCAGTCGCCGGGAAGATCGTCGATCCGTCCGACTGGATCACGTTTGCCGCGAGGTAGCGAAAACGGGCCCCACCGAACCGCTCGACCGCGCACGGGACGCGGCGGGTGTATTGCGCGCAGCCGCCGGCCTGCATCCGCTTCAGTTCCTCGCTGCCGCGGTCGAACTCGTGATTGCCGACGGAATTGAACTCGAGCCCGAGCAGGTTCATCGCCTCGATCGTCGGCTCGTCGAGATAGTTGGCCGAAATCAGCGGGGAGGCGCCGATCGTATCGCCGGCGGAGACGGTGACCGTGTTGGGATGCCCGTCGCGAAGGCCCGCAAGCGCCGCCGCGAGGTGCGCCGCCCCGCCGCTGACGATCTTGCGCTTGCTCCCGTCCGCCTCCGTCACTTCGACCGGCGGCGGAGTCTCGATGTTGCCGTGGAAGTCGTTGAAGGCGAGCAGCTGGACCTCGATGGGCGCCGCTGGAGCGGTCACCGGCGTCGGACGCTGGACGGAGCAACCGGCAAGGCTCAGGGCCGCGACTGCGGCGACTCCCGCACGGATCATCGCTGCGCAGTACCTCCTGCGACCGGCTGCGGCCGCGAGTAGATGTCGTTGAGATAGGCCGCGAGCCGGACTCCGGCCTGTTGGAGCCGCTGCTCCATCAGCGGAGTGAATTTGTAGACATAGCCGTAGGACAGGTCGGGCAGGGGCCTTTCGCCCTTCTTCGGCTTGCCCTCGACCCTCTTCGGCGGCGGGATGTTGGCGTAAATTTCCTCGCGATACTGGGCGCTCTCGCTGATCCAGTCGCGCGGGTTGACGTCCCACCATTTGACGACGTCCGCCTCGCTCGTGTGCCGGACGAGCTTCGCGGCGAGCTCCGTGTAGGAATATTGCTCGTCGTCGACCATCGCCGAATCCCACACCGCGTGAAGGTTGGTCGGCTTGCCGAACCAGCTGACCTTCACGTCATTGCCGCCGCGGTCGCAGCATTTGCCGACGTGGAGGGGCTGGTGGAGGTCGCCGACCAGGTGGACGATGAAGCGCAGCGCGAGCTGCTTGTCGGCAAGGCTCGCGCCCGGGTCCTCGAGCGTGCGCCGGAAGCGACCGAGCGCCTCGAGCGCGTCGCCTTCGGGCGGGGCATGGTCGTAGGTGATCCCGTCGAGCGTCACGTAATGCCACGGGGTCGCGGTCTTCTGCCAGAACGGCTCCGGGGCCGAGCGCATGTCGTCGGGCCAGGTTGCGGCCTCGTCGAGACTCTCCGCACCGCCGAGAAGCTGGCGAATGTGCGCCCGCGCCAGCCCGGACAATTGGGTGTCGGCGATCGCGGCCACGACCCGGTGGCCGGTCTTGCCCCAGGCCAGAGCGGGTGAGGGGAGGACGGCCATGGCGGCCGCGGCGATAAGCAGGACTCTCGATCTCATGGTGTTCGCCCCGGGATTCGACTGTCTAGCGCATGGCGCCTGCCCACGCCTAAAGACAAGAGCATGACTCAAGATGAACTGCTCCAGCTCGCCCGCTCGGCCGCGCACAAGGCCTATGCGCCTTATTCGCGCTTCCGCGTCGGCTGCGCGGTCGAATCGGTCGACGGCGAGGTCGTCACCGGGGCGAACATGGAGAACGCCTGCTACCGGCTCGGCATCTGTGCCGAGCAGAGCGCGCTGAGCGTCGCCCAGCACGCCTTCGGCCTCGCCCGTGTGGCGCGGCTGGCGGTCGTCGGCGGAAGCGGCCCGATCGTCTGCACGCCGTGCGGCGGCTGCCGCCAGGCGATCCTCGAGGCGGCGCAGCTCAGCAAAGTCGACGTCGAGATCCTGTGCGCAAGCGGCGACGGCAGCCGGGTCGAGCGCTTCACCATCGCCGAGCTGATTCCGCACGGCTTCGGTCCGGCGAACCTGGGCGAGTCGGAACCGGTCTAGGCGAGCCTCGGGACCAACGCCTCGAAAACGGCCGGGTGCATGGGGTTCGCGAACTCGATCCCAGCGTAAAAACCATCGACCCAGCAGACGATCCCTTCGAGCGGGTCGAGCCGGTCGAACTTGACCCACACCCGCTCCTCGAGCTGCGGGCGCTCGACGAACTCGAGCCGGCAGCCGAGCGGCGAGGCGTCGAATACCCGCACGCGGTAGGTGTGCTGCCCCGAGCGCCGCAGCGCGACCTCGGCGTTAACCGCCACCCGCTCGGTCCGGCGGCTGGTGAAGCCGTGCGGCTGCGCGCCTTGTGCATCCTTGCTGGCCATTGCGTGCCCCCCGACACGAGCCAAAGCGCAGTGATGAATCAGCCGGGGCCCGCTGGCGAGCCAGGACTGATCCGGAATGGATGGTGATCGCGCGAGAGTTGAGGCTTGTGCGGCGAAAGCAATGACCTAAAACCGGATCATCCGGGGCGGGCTTTGTAACGGAGTGAGCCATGCCGACCATCACCGGAACATCGGGCAACGATACGCTGATCGGAACGTCCGGCGACGACCTGATCGAAGGCCTTGACGGAAACGATACGCTGATTGGCCGCGGCGGGAACGATACGACCGACGGCGGACCGGGCGACGACGTCCACGTGGTCGAGGACGCCGGCGACATCGTCATCGAGGATGCCGGCGAAGGAAACGACACAGTCGTCTCCCGAGTCAGTTATACGCTCGGCGCGGGTGTTTCCGTCGAGACGATGACGACGATCGACGCGGCCGGCACGCAGGCGATCAACCTCACCGGAAACGGGCTCGCGCAGAGCATCTACGGCAATGCCGGGAACAACATCCTCGATGGCGGCGGCGGCGCGGACTATCTGGCCGGCCTCAGCGGCAACGACACCTATCTGATCAACGATCCGCTCGTTCGGATTGCCGAAGCTCCGGGCGACGGCGACGACGAAGTCATCACCAGCGTCAGCTACGGACTTATCGCCGGAGCCTGGGTCGAGACGCTGCGGACCAACGACGCCGCCAGCACAGCGGCGTTGACGCTGATCGGGAACGAAATCCCCAACAGCATCTACGGTAACGCCGGCGACAACATGATCAACGGAGGGGGCGGCAACGACTATCTCGTCGGGCTCGAAGGCAACGACTATATCATCGGCGGCGGCGGCACCGACGTCATGCTGGGCGGTGCCGGCAACGACACCTACACGATCGACCTCGCGGTGGGCGACACGGTCCGGGTCGAAGGCGGCGACTTTCCAACTTCCGGCACGATCCTCGACCTTGGCGACGGCGAGAACATCCTAGTCCGAGTTAATACGGGCGGGGGAAACTTCCAGGACCAAATTCTGTCGATTTCGCGGCTGTTCGCCCTGGACTCGATTTTCGAGAGCTCGAACGAGGGCAACGATGTGGTGCTGGCTCACACGAGCTATGCGGTGTCCGCGACCGACCAGGTCGAAGTCCTCGTCGCCGCAGAGGGCACGGCGGACATCGCCCTGCGCGGCCCCAGGTTTCGTCCCATCAGCATCTACGGAAATGATGGCGACAACATCCTCTCGGGCGGCGACGGCAACGACTATCTCGTCGGGAGCGGAGGAAGCGATACGCTCCGGGGTTCCTTCGGCGAAGACACATTGCTCGGCGGCGACGGCGACGACATGCTCGACGGCGGCGATTCCGACGACATTTTATTCGGCGGCAGCGGCAATGACACGCTCATCGGCGGCAACAACAATAACATCCTGGTCGGAGGAACGGGTGACGACAACTATGTCGTTCGCTCGCGGTTCGATCAGATCACGGAGCTTGCGGGCGAGGGATTTGACAGGGTCGAAGTCCAGACGCCGTTCTACGCGTTGGCCGCGGGCATCTCGATCGAAGTGCTGACCGCTCCATCCTTTGCAGGCGGCCCTATCTCGATCAGCGGCAACGAGCTCGATCAGACGATCATTGGAAGTAGCGGCGATGACCAGCTGCGTAGTGGCGGCGGAGCCGATACGCTGATTGGCGGATTCGGCAACGACACTTATTACATCAGCGACGGGCGCGAAACGATCGTCGAGCTCGCCAACGGTCAAGGTTTTGCCGACACTCTCTACACCAGCACCGATTATGTGCTGAACGCCGGCGCCCAGGTCGAGATCCTTTCCACCGTCTGGCAGTATGGCGACGAGGACATCGACATCACCGGCAACGAGTTCGGCGGTGGGCAACGGCTGATCGGCAACTTCGGCAGCAATGTGCTCGACGGCAAAGGCGGAGCGGATACGCTGATCGGCCTCGGCGGGGCGGACACCTTTGCGTTCACCACTGCGCTCGGCGGCGACAATGTCGACACGATCGTCGACTTCGAGTCCGGGATCGACACGATCGCGCTCGACGATGCGATCTTCACCGCGCTGCCGCCCGGCGACCTCGACCCCGAGGCGTTCGCCACCGGCACGGCGGCGAGTGAGGCCGACGACCGAATCATCTACGATCCCGCCACCGGCAATCTGTTCTACGATGCCGACGGGAGCGGGGCCGGAGCGGCGGTGCTGTTCGCTCACCTGAACAACGCACCGACGGTAGCGGCCACGGATTTCTCGGTGATCTAGCTGCTCATTTGACCAGTCCGGCGGCCCGCATCTCGGCAACGCTGACCACGCCGTCCTTGTCGGCGTCCATGCGGTCGAAGTTGGCGAGCTTGGCGGTGCGAAATTCGACCAGCGTGATCCGGCCGTCCTTGTTGAGGTCGGCCTCGGCAAGGACTGGACCGGCGCCCGCCGGCCGCGGCGTAACGACCATTCGGTCGAACTCGGCCGCGCTCAGCTGGCCGTTCTTGTCCGTGTCCAGGCTGACGAACAGGGCCCGGGCCGCGGCGCGCGCCTTGAGCAGGTTAGCGGCCTGCTCATATTGTTCGATCTCGGCCCTCGTAACGATCTTGTTGTGGTCCGCATCCATCTTGGCGAACTCGCCGTCCATGGTGCGGATGAAGTCGGCGCGGGGCACGGGCACGGCGGCGGACGTCGCCGGCGCCTTGCCGGCAGGGGGAGCGGCCACGGCGGTAGCCGCAACCAGCCCCAGCGCGACGAACAAGCCTGTTACGCGGTCGATCACTTCGAAAGCCCTCCCTCGCGGCTTCGCAGCATAAGCCGACTCTGCCGCGCCGGGGAAGTGGCGGGAAGTTCGTCCCTGGCCGAAGGCCGGGGAGGGGGACCATGCGCAGCATGGTGGTGGGGTAACTGGTGCTGCCGCCTTCTACCCCACCACCATTTCCTCTGCGGGAAATGGTCCCCCTCCCCACCTCCGCTTCCGCGGGGCCGTCGCGCTGGTCTGGGTCGCTGTGGATGACACACCTACCGCCAGCGAGCTGCTCCCGCTCGCGGCCGCTTCGGTGCCGAGCGCGGTCGAGCTGGTCCCAGTCGCGTCGGCACGTTCGCCGAGGGACGTCGAGTTGCTCCCCGACGCTGTCGCGTCGGCGCCGACCGCAGTCGCGAAGTTGCCGCTCGCCTGCGCGCCGTTGATGTCGCCGTCGTTGCTGTCGCCGCCGATCGCGATCGACGATGTGCCGACCGCATCGCTCTCGTTGCCGATGGAAATTGCGTCCGTCTGGCTGGCCGTGGAATTGTGACCGACCGCGACTGCGCCGGTCGTCGAGGCCGTGGCACCGACGCCGCAGGCGAGGCGATCGTCGACGCCGGCGGAACTGGCGCCGCCGTCGGATCCGCGGCATCGGCGACGCCGTTGTTGTTGGAATCGAGAATGCACTCGTCCGCACGTGCCGGCTGCGGTAGGACGACGATGCTCACCGCCGGTGCGCCCAGCGCGAGCGCGATGACGGCAGCGCTGCTGCCCAGCGTTCCGAGCTTGATCATGATCAATACTCCCCCTGTCGGCCGATCGACATTACCGGCTTGAGCGGAGCTCGACCCCTCGGACGCGGGACGGCAGCGATACGACCGCACCCCCATCGGCTCTGTCGGAGCCTGAGCGATCCGTCTCGTCGGCGTAACAAAATGTAATGTGCCGGACAATCAGCGGCGGTTGGCCGCTCCCCGGCCGAACCGAGCCTACTTCAGCTTGATCTCGCGCAGCCGCTCCTGGAGGTAGTCGTTGGCGGTGATCGGCGGCCATTTGGGCTGCTCGCCGACCGGCACCGTTCCGGGCAGCGGCTCGATCAGGAAGTCCGACCGGAAGTGAAGGAAGAAGGGCATCGAGTAGCGCGACTTGCCACGCCGCTCGGGCGGCGGGTTGACGACGCGGTGGGTGGTCGAGCGCAGCTTCCCGTTGGTCAGCCGCTGCAGCATGTCGCCGATGTTGACCACCAGCTCGCCGGGCTCGGGCGAGACGGGAATCCAGCGGCCGTCCTTGGTCAGCAGCTCGAGGCCCGCTTCCTCGGCGCCGAGCAGCAGGGTGATGGTGTTGATGTCCTCATGCGCCCCGGCGCGGACGTTGCTGCCCGGCTCGCCCTGGATCGGCG
>Ga0134122_10001441_pt1 | contig 17234 bp, 18 predicted proteins | sample KB302_FD_96461 | JGI IMG/M metagenome (GOLD analysis project Ga0134122, IMG submission 96461) | Terrestrial soil microbial communities without Nitrogen fertilizer from Kellogg Biological Station, Michigan, USA - KB3-0-2 | ecosystem: Environmental > Terrestrial > Soil > Unclassified ... | reverse complement strand
CCTCTTCGGCGGAAACTCGAAATGGCGGGGACCGGTGTGGTTTCCCGTCAACTTCCTCCTGATCGAGGCGCTGCAGAAGTTCCACCACTTCTTCGGCGACAACCTCAAGGTCGCGTGCCCGTCGGGCTCGTCGCAGATGCTGAACCTCTGGCAGGTCGCCGCCACGCTCTCGCAGCGGCTGAGCCGGATCTTTCTCCCGGGGCCCGACGGGCGCCGGCCCGTCCATGGCGGGACCGAGGTCTTCCAGCGCGACCCGCACTGGCGAGGCCTGATTCCCTTCCACGAATACTTCCACGGCGACAACGGCGCCGGTCTCGGCGCCAGCCACCAGACGGGCTGGACCGGGCTGGTGGCCAAGCTGCTGCAGCAGAACGGCGAGTAGAGACTGGAGATTCCATGGCGACCCCATACGACGTGATCATTATCGGCACGGGTGCGGGAGGCGGAACACTCGCCTATCGGCTGGCGCCGACCGGCAAGCGCATCCTGCTCCTGGAGCGCGGCGACTACGTGCCGCGCGAGAAGCAGAACTGGGATTCGCATGCCGTCGTCGTGGACGGGCGCTACAACATCAAGGATGCGTGGCTCGACCGCGAGGGCCAGGAATTTCACGCCGGTACGCACTACTTCGTGGGCGGCAACACCAAGTTCTACGGTGCCGCGCTCCTGCGCCTGCGTCGGGAGGATTTCGGCGTGGTCCACCATCGCGGCGGCGTGTCACCCGCCTGGCCGATCGCCTACGAGGACCTCGAGCCCTACTACACGCAGGCCGAGCACCTCTACCAGGTGCACGGCCAGCACGGGACGGATCCCACGGAGCCTCCGGCCAGCGCACCCTATCGCTTCCCGCCGCTCCGCCACGAGCCGCGAATCCAGCAGCTCGTGGACGACCTGACGCGGCTCGGGCACCGGCCGTTCCCGCTGCCGGTCGGCCTCATGCGCGACGACGCTGATCCCCGGCGGAGCCGATGCATTCGCTGCGACACGTGTGACGGCTTCCCGTGCCTTGTCCACGCCAAGGCCGACGCCGAGGTGATCTGCGTCGATCCGGCCCTCGAGCATCCGAACGTGACGCTCCTCACCGGCGCCTACGTCGCGCGTCTGGAGACCAGCGCCGGCGGCCGCGAGGTCACGACGGTGCATGTGGAGCGCGCCGGTGTCCAGGAGACTTACACGGGTAGCATCGTCGTGGTCGCCTGCGGTGCCATCAACTCCGCCGCGCTGCTGCTGCGCTCGGCCAGCGACCGCCACCCGCAGGGGCTCGCCAACGGTTCGGGTGTGGTCGGTCGGCACTACATGTGCCACATCAATTCTGTGCTCCTGGCGCTCTCTCTCGACCCGAATCCGACCGTCTACCAGAAGACGTGGGGTCTCAACGACTTCTACTTCGCCACGCCGGACTGGGGATTCCCGCTGGGGCACATCTCCATGATCGGCAAGACGGACGCCAACATCCTGCGCGCGGGTGCACCGCGGATCACGCCGGGCTGGACGCTCGAGAAGATGGCGGAGCACACGCTCTCGTTCTGGCTCACCACCGAGGATCTGCCCAGCCCGGACAACCGGGTGAGCCTCGCGGCGGACGGCCGCATCGTGCTCGACTACCGGTCGAACAACGACGAGGCGCACGAGCGGCTGATCGGGCGGCTCCGGGGCCTGATGAAGGAGATCCGCGTCATCTAGGACGCGAACCTGATCCGGCTGCAGGCCTACATCCCCGGCCGTATCCCGCTGGCCGGGGTCGCGCATCAGAACGGCACCGTGCGCTTCGGACCGGATCCGACCGCCGCGGCGCTCGACCTCGACTGCAAGGCGCATGAGCTCGACAACCTGTACGTCGTCGACGGCAGCTTCTTCCCGTCGAGCGGCGCGGTCAACCCGGCCCTCACCATCATGGCGAACGCGCTGCGCGTGGGCGATCACCTCGCGGCGCGCCTGGCGTGAGGCCCGCGAGACGCGCGCCGCGACGAACCAAGATCTGAGAGAGAGGGACGTATGGCCAGCACACTGCAAGCGAACACGGATCTGCCCCGCGCCACGTGGCCCAAGCTCCTCGTGGGCCAGAAGGCCCTCGTGACCGGAGCCAACTCGGGCATCGGCCGAGCGGTGGCCATCGGGCTTGGTCGGTCCGGCGCCGATGTCGCGGTGAACTACGTCGCGGGCGAGGACACGGCCAAGGAGGTCGTCGCGACCATCGAAGCGGCGGGCGCCCGGGCCATGGCCATCAGGGCCGACGTCTCGAAAGAGGCCGAGGTCGAGGCGATGTTCAAGACGATGCTCGATGCCTTCGGCACCATCGACATCCTCGTGGCCAACGCCGGTCTGCAGCGCGACGCGGCCATCGACGAGATGACGCTCGCGCAGTGGGACACCGTCATCGGCATCAACCTGACCGGCCAGTTTCTCTGCGCCCGCGCCGCGGTGCGCGAGTTCAAGCGCCGCGGCGTGCGCAAGGACGTCTCGGTCGCGGCCGGCAAGATCATCCACATGAGCTCGGTCCACCAGGTCATCCCGTGGGCCGGGCACTGCAACTACGCGGCGTCGAAGGGCGGCATCCACATGCTGATGGAGAGCCTGGCGCAGGAGCTGGCGCCGCACCGCATCCGGGTGAACAGCATCGGCCCCGGCGCCATTCGCACGCCCATCAACAAGACGGCGTGGGACACGCCCGCGGCCTACAACGATCTGCTGCGCCTCATTCCGTACCGGCGCATCGGCGAGCCGGACGACATCGCGCAGCTCGCCGTGTTCCTGGCCTCGGACATGGCCGACTACATCACCGGTACCACGCTCTTCGTCGACGGGGGGATGACCTGCTATCCGGGATTCGCCACCGGAGGATGAACGCTCGGCATGCGCCTAGTGTCCCGGACCTTTCACGAGCACTGGCCCGAGTACCTGATCGAGGCCTGGGGGCTCGGGATGTTCATGATCTCGGCGAGCCTCTTCGGGACGCTGCTCTTCGCCCCCACGTCCCCGTTTCCCGCGCTGATCGCGAGCGACTCGGCTCGACGCGCGTGCATGGGGATCGCCATGGGCCTCACCGCGCTCGGCATCGTCGTCTCGCCGTGGGGTCGGCGGTCCGGCGCCCACATCAACCCGGCGTTCACCATCACGTACTGGCGGCTCGGCAAGGTGGCCCACTGGGACGCGGTGTTCTACGTCGCTGCCCAGTTCGCGGGCGGGCTGGCGGGCGTGTTGCTCATGATCCCACTGCTCGGCCGTCCGTTCACGGAAGTGCCGGTGCGCTACGTCGTGACGGTGCCCGGCCCCTGGGGCGCGGAGGCCGCGCTCATCGGTGAGCTCGCCATCGCGCTGATCACGATGACGGTGGTGCTCAATCTCGCGAGTCGGCCGCGCCTGGCGCCCTGGACGCCCTACGCGATGGCGCTGCTCGTGGCGACCTGGGTCACCGTCGAGTCACCGTACTCCGGATTCGGCATGAACCCGGCGCGCACCATGGCATCTGCGCTCCCGGCCGACGACTGGACCGCGATGTGGCTGTACCTCGTCTGCCCCATCGCCGGGATGCTCCTCGCCGCAGAGCTGTTCCGGTTCGTGGGCGGTTCGCCGGGCACGGTGGCCCGGGCCCTGTGCGCGAAGATCTACCACGACGCGACGTTCTTCTGTGCGCATGCCCGGCCGCAGGAGGGGAGCCTGCCGCGGTGCATCTTCTGCCGGGACCGCGTTCGGGCCGGATGATGTCCTGGGCCGTCGAGCCCGTGGTGGTCGTGCCGGTGATCGTGTCCGCCGCGCTCTACGTGCGCGGCTGGTCGGCGCTCTCACGACGGATGCCGGAGCGGTTCGGTGTGGGGCGTCTGGTCGTCTTCATGGCCGGGCTCGCGAGCATCATGATCGCGGCCAGCGCACTCCTCGATGCGCTCGGCCACCGATTCTTGCAAGCGCACATGGTCCAGCATGTCCTCCTGATGACCGTCGCGCCGCCGCTCGTGTGGATGGGGGCTCCCGTCGCGCCGATGCTGATGGGGCTGCCGACGCCGATCCGGCGCGCGGTGGCCCGTGCCCTGGCCTCAGGGGCGATCCGCCGGCTGACGGACGTGCTGGCCGATCCGCGCGTGAGCTGGGCGCTGTTCGTCGCCGCGTTCTGGACCTGGCACGTCCCGGCGCTCTACGACCTGGCGCTGCGCAACGACGCCTGGCACCACGTCGAGCATGCGTGCTTCTTCGCCTCCGGGGTGCTCTTCTGGCGGCCGGTGATCCTGCCGTGGCCGGCCCGGCCGCTCTGGCCGCGCTGGGCGATGATTCCGTATCTCGTCCTCGCCGAGATCCAGAACGGCGTGCTGGCGGCGATTCTCACGTTCTCGGACCGCGTGATCTACGGGGCCTACGAGGCCGTGCCTCGGACGGGTGGTCTCTCCGCGCTCGACGACCAGGCGATGGCGGGCGTGATCATGTGGGTGCCGGGCTCCATGGTCTTCCTGGTATCGCTGCTCTGGCTGGTCGTCAGCGCGCTCGCCGGACCTCGGTCCGTCGGGATGACGGAGGCGACCACGCTGCAAGCTCCGCGAGCAGCACGGCGGCGATGAGCCGGCCCCGCAACGCCATCACCCGACGCCCGGTGCTGGCAGACGCGGTGGCCGGCCAGCCGAAGTAGCCGCGTCCGGTCCGATGCATCGCCTCGAACGTCCGTGCGCCGTGCGCGAGCGCGGCTGACCAGTCCACCCACGCCGCCGGGAGCCTGCGCGCCACGGATCGCCGTACGAGCGAAGGCGCGACCGCGAGCATCATCGCTGTCTCGAGCTCGCCCCCGTGCCATTCGGCCGCGGGCCGCGGACTGCGCATCAGCCGACGCACGCGCGGATCGAACATCGGGTTCGATCGTCCGTCGCCCGGCGCGAAGCCCGCGACCAGCACCTGTACGTGCCCGCCGTGCGTGAGCGTCCGGATGGCTCGCGCGATCGCGCGCAGATGACCGGGATCGGCCTGGTAGTTGGTGAGCACGAAGCGGCGAAATCCGTGACGGACGAGACTGCGCACGACCTCGACGATCAGTCGTGCCGTCGTCGCCGGACTGAGCGACACGGTGCCGGGCCAGGACGCGGCCAGCGGGCTTGCGCCGTACGGCAGCGAGGGCGCGAGCAGGAGACGCCAGCCGCGACGCTGCAGATGCGGGGCGACGCGACGGGCCAGCTCTTCGGAGCCGATCCAGTCGACCGACAGGGGCAGGTGAGGACCGTGCTGCTCGACCGCGCCCAGAGGCAACAGCACGACGCTGCGCCGGGCGCGGGCGAAACGCTGGGCTTCGGGCCAGGTGAGCTCGGCCAGGCGGATCATGCGCGGCAGCATAACTCACTCGATCACCTGATCCGCCCGCGCCAGCAGCGACGGCGAGATCGTGAGGCCGAGCGCCTTGGCGGTCTTGAGGTTGATCGCCAGCTCGAACCCAGTCGCCCGCTCCACGGGCAGGTCGACGGGGTGTGCGCCCTTGAAGATCCGATCGATGTAGACGGCGGCGCGTCGGGTGAACTCTGATACGCTGCCGCCGTACGCCATCAGGCCACCGGCTTCGACATGCTCGCGCCAGTCATAGATTGCGGGCAGTCGGTGCTTGGCGGCCAGCTGAACGATTCGCTGGCGGTCGGTGGCGAGAATGACGCTAGCGACGGCCAACATCGCGTCGGCCTGTTCGGCCGCCATCGTGGCGAAGGCGCGGTCGTAATCCGCGTTGCGAACTTCCACGACAAGCAGCTTGACGCCGAGAGATGACGCCGCCTTCTGCGCCCACCGTTCCTGGACCCGAGACCCGGCCTCGCCCGTAGCAAGAACCGCGATCCGCACCGCCCGCGGAACCATCTCTTTGATCAGTTCCAACCGCTTGGCGGCCATCGTAGGTTCCGCCGCCAGTACCACCCCGGTGATATTACCGCCCGGCCGCGCGAAACTCGTCACGAACCCGAGCTCAACCGGATCGCTGTAGCTGAGGAGCATGACGATTGGAATCGTCTTGGTCGTGTCCTTGGCCGCCCGGACTGCGACAGGGCTAACCGCGACGAGTAGATCCACCTGGCGCTGCGTCAGTTCACGGGCCAGTTCAGGGAGCCGATCCAGCTTGCCCTCGGCCAACCGCTCCTCGATGACGAGATTCTGGCCCTCGATGTACCCCAGCTCTCGCAGCTTCAGCGGGAGAAGGTTCGACATCACCGGAGTCGCGCTGCGCACGCCGGGTGTCAGCACGCCAAGGCGGTACACCTTTCCCGCCGGCTGCGCCTCACCCGCGAACGGCCAAACGGCGGCACCAGCCAACGAGGTCAGCAGGAAGCGACGGCGGTCCATGCGGGGATGGTGGGGCAGGCGCAGGTCAGGAGTCAACGGCGAGGATCAGGCGACCGCCGCGCAGCCAAGCGCGCACGCCGCCCAGCCCGTGTACGCCGCGAAAGTAAGGTCCGGCAAGTTCGCCTTCCCCGCGTGCAGTGCTACACTCCCGTCGACCAACCCGGGAGGACTCGTCATGCGAATCGGGATCATCGGCGCGGGGGCGATCGGCTGCGTGGTCGGTGGCATGCTCACCAAGGCGGGGCGCGACGTCACGCTGATCGATCAGTGGCCGGAGCACGTGGAGGCGATGCGAGGACAGGGGCTGCAGCTCTCCGGCACCTGCGGCGAGCACCGCATCCCCGTGAAGGCCATCCACCTGCACGAGCTGCAATCCGTCACCCAGCCCTTCGATGCCGTGTTCATCTCCGTGAAGTCCTACGACACGGAGTGGGCGACCGCGCTGGCCCTGGGGTACCTGGCGAAGCCCGACGGCGTGGTGGTGGACTTCCAGAACGGGATCAACGACGAGCGGGTGGCGGCGGTGGCGGGGCGGGACCGGACGCTCGGCTGCGTGATCACCATCGGCGCCGGGCTCTACGACGCCGGCCACGCCATGCGCACCGACACGCAGTCGATTGGCTTCAAGATCGGCGAGCTCGACGGCAAGGATACCGAGCGCGCCCGCAAGATCGCCGCGGTCATGAACGACGTGGCGGGCGCCAAGGTCACGACCAATCTCTTCGGCGAGCGCTGGTCGAAGCTCACCGTCAACTGCATGGCCAACCCCATCGCCGGACTCAGCGGCCTCGGCTCGGCGGAGGTGCGCAGCGTGCCGGGGCCGGCGCGCGTGGCGATCCAGGTCGCCGCCGAGGCGATCACCGTCGGCCGCGCGTGCGGCTTCGAGGTCGAGCCGATCTACGGCATCGACACCCAGCGCTTCGTGGACGCCGCCGCCGGGCGGGGCACGGACCAGCTCCTGGCCGACATGGCCGCCGGCGCCAAGGGCCTGGCGGGCGGACGCCCCTCCATGCTGCAGGACGTGATGCGCGGTCGGCGCACCGAGATCGACTACCTCAACGGCTACGTGGTCGAGCAGGGGCGCAAGGTGGGCGTGAAGACGCCGTTCAACGAGAAGATCGTCCAGCTGGTCCATCAGCACGGAGTCGGCACGCTGAAGCCGTCGCCGCAGAATCTCGAGCCTCTGACGCAGATGCTGCCCCGCTGATGGCCGTCGAGATCAAGCGCTGCTTCATCTGACTCGATCTCCGACGCGAGGCAGGACGCCTTGCGAAGGAGCTGGGCGCCGCCCTTGGTGAGACGCCGCGGGTGCGCACCGGCGGGCTCGGCGTGCTGGACGTCCTGGTCGACGGCCGGGTGGTGTTCTCCAAGAAGGCGGAGGGACGGATCCCGCCCACGGGCGAGATCGTCGACCGCGTGAGGAAGACGCGATGAACATGTTCACGTTCGGCGAGGTCAGCATCACCCGCGTGGTCGAGATCGGCCGGTCGTCGTTTCCGACGACCAGCATGCTGCCGGAGTCCACGCCCGAGGCGATCGCCCGCCACCATGGCTGGCTCAAGCCCGACTTCTTCGACGAGTCCACGGGCGACCTGGGCTCGCGTATCCAGACGTGGGTAGTCCGGATGCCGGGCCGCACGATTCTCATCGACACCGGCGTGGGCAACGGCAAGGCCCGCCACGAGACGCCGCTGTGGAACAACCGTCAGGGCACGTGGCTGGACGACCTCGCGGCCGTCGGCGTCACGCCCGAGCAGGTCGACACCGTCGTGTGCACGCACTTGCATGTCGATCACGTCGGCTGGAACACGCGGCGGGAGGGCGACCGCTGGGTGCCGACCTTCCCGCGGGCCCGCTACGTGATCCCCGGCGAGGAGTGGCAGTTCTGGAAGTGGGAGGCCGAGCAGGGACGCGAGCCGTCCGGATGCATCGCCGACAGCGTCACGCCGGTGGTCGAGGCCGGGCGCGTGTCGCTCGTGGACGAGAAGTACGAGGTCGCGCCGGGGCTGCGCTTCGAGCCGACTCCCGGCCACACGCCCGGCCACGTGGCGGTGCGACTGACGACGCCAAGCGGCCAGGCCGTGTTCTCCGGCGATCTGATGCACCGGACGGTGCAGGTCGCCGAGCCTCAATGGAACAGCCAGTTCTGCTACGACCTGCCCCGCGCGCGCAAGACGCGCGAGGCGTTCGTGGAGCAGCATGCCGACAGCGGCGTGCTCCTGCTGCCCGCGCACTTCCCGCGTCCCGGCTACATCGTCCGCCGCGACGGCGGCTTCCGCTTTCAGTCCTGACATGGGGGGCCCCGAGCGGGCCCCCCATACCCCCCGCGCTTCGCGCCCCGGCTAAGCCGTGGCGCTCCGCGAGCGTGGCAGTCGATTTGCCGTCGGCCCGCTTCGCGAGCGCGGCAGTCGATTTGCCGTCGGCCTGCTCCGCGAGCGTGGCAGTCGTTGACCCGGTAGAGTCCTGTCAGATCGTCGGCCGGCGACCGATCCAGGGCCGCGCCTTCTCGAGCTGCGCGGCGAGCCGGAAGATCGTGGCCTCGTCGCCGAAGCGCGCCACGCACTGCACGGCCACTGGCAATCCTTCGGGGCTCACGCCCAGCGGAAGCATCATCGCCGGCTGGCCGGTGAGGTTGAACCACACGGTGAACGGCGAGAACGCGAACACGCGCCGCCAGTACTCGTCGACGTCGTCGAGCATCATGTCGATCCAGCCGAGCTTCACCGGGACGCTCGCCAGCCCCGGCGTGAGCAGCACGTCCCAGCCCGCGTGGAACGCGGCCATCTGGCGGCCCAGACGGTGCGCCGTCTGGGTGGCTCGCACGTAGTCCGCGGCGGTGATGCGCTCGCCCTTCTGGCCGGTGGCGTACGTGACCTTCTCGACCTCGTCCGGGCGTGCGGAGCGACCTGCGGTCGGATGGCTGGCCAGGTTCACCACGGTGTTGGCGGCGGCCAGCGTGAGGAACGTCGGCACCACCGCGCCGCCGTCGATCGCCGGGTCCGCCTCCTCGACGTGATGACCGAGATCGGCACAGAGGCGCGCCGTCTCGCGCAGGACGCGCAGCGGTTCGGCGTCCACCGTCGCGCCGTTCGGCGTCTTCGACGTCCAGGCGATGCGCAGCCGGCCCGGCGCCGCGGCGACCTCCTGTAGAAACGGCCGCGCCGCGGCGGGCGCGGCGTAGGGATCGCCGGCGCCCGGCCCGGACGTCGCGTCGAGCAGCGCGGCGCTGTCGCGCACGCTCAGCGTGACCGCGTGCTCGGCCGAGCAGCCGCCGAGCCCCTCGCCGGAGTACGGCGCCATCGTGTTGCGGCCGCGCGTGGGCTTGAGGCCGACCAGCCCGCAGCAGGCGGCCGGCGCGCGGATCGAGCCGAAGCCGTCGGTGGCGTGGGCCATCGGCAGCATGCGCGCGCCGACCGCGGCGGCGGCGCCGCCCGAGGAGCCGCCCGAGATGCGCGTGAGGTCCCAGGGATTGCGCGTCGGCCCGTGCAGCTGCGGCTCGCAGGTGAGGCTCAGGCCGAGCTCGCAGGTGTTGGTACGGCCGTAGATGACGAGGCCGGCGCGCTTGAGGCGGATGACGTGCTCGCTGTCGGCCGCCGGCGGCGGCGCCTCGGCGAAGAAGCGCGAGCTGCGCGTCATGCGCACGCCGGCGATCGACGCGGTCAGGTCCTTCATGAGGAACGGCACGCCGCGGAACGGCCCGTCGGGCAGACCCTCGGCGATGGCCTTGCGCGCGTAGTCGTAGAGCGGCATCGTCACCGCGTTGACCTTGCTGTTGCGCGCCTCGACCCGCTCGATGGCGGCGTCGAGGAGCTCGGTGGGGGACACACGCTTGTCGCGCACCAGCTGAGCCAGTCCGAGCGCATCGTAGGCTTCGAAGTCGGCGAATCCACTCATGGTGTCGTCTTCTCCAGCGTGAGGTAGGCGGCGGTGGCGAGTCCGGCGAAGAGCAGGCCCACGCTCTCGTCGGCGTCCTCGTACCAGCCCTCCTCGTGCAACAGGTTGATGGTGCCGAGCGTGCGGCCGTCCCACACGACCGGCAGGTTGAGGACCGAGCCGCAGCCGAGCGAGGCGATCAGCGCGTGATCGAAGAACACGCTCTGCACGTCGGTCGGCGTTCGCCCGAGGTACGGCTGCTGACGCTTCAGCACCCGCTCGGCCCACGGCGTGACGTTGAGCGTCTTGCGGCCGCCCACCGGATATTCGCGCGGATGGGTGGTGTAGATCCGCTCCGACTCGCCGGAGGCCGCGTGGTACCGCATCATCGTGAACAGGCGGTGGCCCAGCACGGCGCCCAGTGCGGCGTCGAGCGCGGCGAAGACCGCGTCGGGCTGGCCGGGCATGGTGCCGACGGCGGCCACCGCGGCCAGGTGGGGACGGGCGTCGATCGCCGGCGCCTTGCTCATCGCGAGACCTCCATGCGGGGGATGCGCTCGGGCAGCAGCCCGGCCGGCCGGAACCGGAGCACGATCAGCAGGCTGAGGCCGATGGCGAGCTCGCGCACGGCGGCGACCTGCACCGGCTTGAGACTGGGCAGCCAGCCGGTGGCGAAGCGCGTGCCCTCCATGAAGAAGACGACCAGGAACGCGCCGACCACGGCGCCCCAGTTGTTGCCGGTGCCGCCCGCGGTGAGAGCCAGGACAACGTAGATCGTGATGAGCGGGACGAACACGTCGGGCGCGATGAAGGACGTATAGTGCCCCCACAGTGCCCCGGCCACGCCCAGGATGCCCGCGCTCACCGCGAAGGCTTCCACCTTGAAGCGCAGGACGTGCTTGCCGGCCACGGAGGCCACCTGGTCGTCGTCGCGGATGGCACGGAGCACGCGGCCATAGGGCGAATATCGTACGCGCTGCAGGAGGCCGAGGGTGACGATCATCACCGCCGCGGCCAGCGCGAGAAAGATCAGGTTGAACGCTTCCGGCGTGACGCGGCCCCGCCACGGCCCGGGAATGCCCGAGATGCCGTCGGTGCCGTTGGTGAGCCAGATCTCGTTGCTGGCAACGAGCCGCACGACCTCGGAGAATCCCAGCGTGATGATCGCCAGATAGTCGCCGCGCAGCCGCGCCGTCACCAGCGCCATCACGGCGCCGGCCGCCGCGGTGAGCACGAGCGCCCCCGCGATGCCGAGCACCATCGGCGCGCCGCCGCGCTTGGTGGCCAGCGCCGAGACGTAGGCGCCAAAGGCAAAGAACCCCACCAGTCCGAGATTGATCATCCCGGTCATGCCCCACACGAGGTTCAGGCCTAGCGCCATCAGCGCGTAGAAGCAGCCGAACGTGGCCATCGCGATGAGGTAGTTCTCCATCTAGTCGTGCCGTGCGCCGCAGGCGGAGCGGGTCCGAGGTGGGGGCTCTGGGACCACGAGGCTGGAGACCGCCTCGCGACCGCCTTGGCTGGGCTCCACCTGATGGGGGGCGCACGGGGATACGGGGCGGGAACGAGTCCCAGAGCCCCCACCTCGGACCCACTCCGCCTGCGGCGGCGGATCGAGCAACACGCGCGAAGCTCCCTCTGAATTGCGATGGCGCATCGTCAGTATGCGCGTTCGCCGAGGAGGCCGCGGGGGCGGAGGGTGAGGACGAGGAGGATGGCGACGAATCCTACGGCGGAGCGGTAGGCGGGGGCGAGGGATAGGAGTGAGAGTTCTTCGGCGACGCCGATGGTGAGGGCGCCGATGACGGCGCCGGGGATGGAGCCGAGGCCGCCGACGACGGCGGCGGCGAAGACGGAGAGGATTACGCGGAAGCCGGTGAGGGGGTCGATGCTGGTGTCGAGGCCCAGCAACATTCCTCCGATGCCGGCGAGGCCCATGGCGCCGAAGTTGGTCAGGCGGGCGACGCGTTCGGGGTCGATGCCTTTGAGGTTGGCCAGGGTGGGGTCGTCGGCGACGGCGCGCATGGCTTTGCCGGTGCGGGTGCTGGCCAGAAACAGGAAGACGGCGGTCATGGCGATGACGGCGATGATGAGGTTCTCGACCTGCTGGGGCCCGATGCGCACCGGGCCCCACTGCCAGTCGCGCCGGATCGGCAGGTCGTAGCCGCGCAGGTCGTTGCCGAAGACGAAGCGCACGACGTTTTCCAGGACGATCGTGAGCGCGACCGCGCCGATGGCCGTGGTCAGCGCGCCGGCGGGACGGAGCGGACGGAGGACGACGTGATCGTTCACGACGCCGGCCGCGCCCGCCACCACGAAGGCCACGAGCACCGCCGCGCCGGCGCGCCAGCCGAACGCGGTGTTGACCACGTAGCCGGCGAAGGCGCCGATGGTGGCGTGGGAGGCCACGGTGAAGTTGGGGAAGCGCAGCACCGCGTAGATGGCGGTGAAGCCGATGGCCGGCACCGCCAGCACGGTGCCGGCCACCAGGCCGTTGACGACGAGCTGCGCAATCTCGCCCAGGAGCACGTCAGATCATCTTCACGAGCGTGAACTTGGCGCCCTTGGCCTGCTCGAAGCGGATCTGGCAGTCGAGGATGTCGCCGATGTCGGTGAAGTCGCACGGGCCGCTGGCGCCCTCGAAGTTGATCTCCTTGCCCTGGGTCAGGAGCTTCAATCCGTCCACCGCGCTGTCGACCTTGGCGCCCGAGCCCTGCGCAATCTTCCGCACGGTGTCGCGGACGGCGGTGCCGGTGGCCTCGCCCTTGGCCCGGGCGATGGCCAGCGCGACCAGGCTGATGTGATCGTGGCACTGGCAGGAGTACGGATCGAGGTCGCTGGCCCCGAGAAACTTGGCCAGGCGCTTGTAGCCGGCCGACTCCACCGCGGGAGCCGGCGCAGCGGTGTACGTCCCGTCGGTGACCTCGGCCGGCATCGAGTCGAGCAGCTTCTGGTTCACCGCGTAGGCCTGCGCCACCTTGGCCCCGGTGTAGCCGGCCTTGAAGAGCTCCTTCATCAGCACCGTGCAGTCGGGCGTGTAGCCGTTGAGGTAGATCATGTCGGGCTTGGCCCGCAGCGCCTGGTCGATCTCCGAGCGGAACGTCGTCTTGTCCTTGTCGTAGATGACCGCGCCCACGACCTCGCCGCCGCCCTTGGGCAGCAGCTCCGTCAGCCGCTTCTGCGAGGGCAGCGCGAACGGCGTCTGGGCCGCGAGCACGAACACGCGCTTGACCTTGAGCGAGATGAGGAACTCGCCGAGCTTGCCGATCTGCAGATTGGTATTGGGCTGCGTACGGATCAGATAGCCCTGGTGCGGGAGCTGGGTGATCGTGTCCGAGCCCGACACGGTGGTGAGGAACGTCTTGCTCTCCCAGCAGAGCGGCGCCACCGCGGTGGTGACGGCCGAGGCCCAGGTGCCCATGATGGCGACGACCTTGTCCACGTCGATCAGCTTGCGCGCCGCGCGCACCGCGGCTTCCGGGCTCGTCTGGTCGTCCTCGCTCACCAGCTGGATCTGGCGGCCGAGCACGCCGCCGGCGGCGTTGACCTCGCCGGCCACGAACTCCATCGCTCGGCGCATCGAGGGCCCGTAGGAGCCGCCGGCGCCGGTCAGCGGCGTCAGCGTACCGAGCTTGATCGGCGCGGGCTGGGCCCAGGAGCGCGGCGGAACGAGACCGGCGGCGACCACCGCCGCCGCGCCGCTGAGGATCGCACGTCGGGACACACGCGTCTGACCAGTCATGAAGTCATCCTCCCAGGAAGATGCGCCGCACGTCGGGGTCGCCGGCGAGGGCGGCGGCGGGTCCACTCCGGCTGTTTCGTCCGTCCACCAGGATGTAGCCCCGGCCGGCGATGGCCAGGGCCTCCAGCGCGTTCTGCTCGACCATCACGATGGCCACGCCGTCGCCGTTGATCGCACGGATCGTCTCGAACAGACGCTCGGCGGCGGTCGGGGCCAGGCCGGCCGACGGCTCGTCGAGCAGCAAAACCTGCGGCGCCACCATCAGGGCCATCGCCATGGCCAGGATCTGGCGCTGGCCGCCCGACAGCGTGCGGGCGGCGTGACGGCGCCGCTCGGCGAGCAGGGGAAAGCGCGCGAAGATCGACTCGATCCGCTCGCGCACGCGCCGCGGCTCGAGATAGCCGCCCATCTCGAGGTTCTCGCGCACGCTGAGCGTGGGGAAGACGTTGCGCTCCTGCGGCACGAAGGCCACGCCGAGCGCGCTGATCTCGCGCGGGGCGCGGCCCTCGATGCTGGTCTCCCTCAGCCGCACGCGCCCGCGACTGGGCGTGAGCACGCCGGCGATGACCTTGAGCAGGGTGGACTTGCCGGCGCCGTTGGGCCCGATCACGCTCACGATCTCGCCCGCGCCGAGCTCGAGATCCACGCCCTTGAGCACCTCGTCGGCGGCGGAGTATCCGGCGACCACGCCCTCGACGCTCAGGAGGCCCACCGGCGCCGTCCCATGTAGGCCTCCTGCACGCGCGGATCGGCGGCCACCGTGGTGAAGGGGCCCTCGGCCAGGTGTCGGCCCTCGGCGAGCACGATCACCGGGTCGCACAGCCGCGCGATCACGTCGAGGTGGTGCTCGATGATCAGGAAGGTGAGGCCGTCGGCGCGCAGCGACTGCAGATGCTCGCCGATCTCGCGGGCCAGCGTCGGATTCACGCCGGCGATCGGCTCGTCGAGCAGCACGAGCTTGGGATCGGTCATCAGCGCGCGGCCGAGCTCCAGCAGCTTCTTCTGACCGCCCGAGAGATCGGAGGCGGCGTCGTTGGCCACGCGATCGAGCGTGAGGCGCCGGGCCACCGCGAAGGCCCGTGCACGCAGCTCCTCTTCACGCTGCCGCACGCCGCGGTCCCGGCGGAGGGCACGCGGTAGCCGCTCGCCGGGCTGGCGCGCGCCGTAGAGCATGAGGTTCTCGAGCACCGACAGCCGCGGAAAGCCCCGCGCGATCTGGAAGGTGCGTACCAGCCCCGCCTGCGTGACGTGATCGGCGCGCCACCCGGTGATGTCGCGCCCGTCGAACACCACCTGACCGCGCTCGGGAGGAATGATGCCGGAGACGCAGTTGAACAGCGTCGTCTTGCCCGCGCCGTTGGGGCCGATGAGCCCGGTGATCGTACCCGGCTGCACGACCAGATCGATGCCATCGAGCGCGCGGATGCCGTAAAAGCTGCGATGGAGGCCGCGGACCTCGAGCAGGCGCATACGGTGCCGGACACGCTATCACACGCGCCCGCCGCGGGCGCGACTGCCGCAAAGTGTGCGTGGTAGGTGCAGGGATGGCACCCTCGCGCGCGCCCGATCATCCGAGAAGGTCAGCGGCCACGGCTATTTCGGGACGGGCACGCGTCTTGCGATGAGCCTCGGTCCTCGCCTTGATGGGGTTACACGCCGGACGGATGTCGTCCGTCGCTCCGCAAAGCGCCGCCGCTGAGAGGGTCATGATCGAAGCTTTGACGCGCACCGTCGACGACCGCATGACCGGGACGCCCGACGTCCCCTCCGAGCTGAGGCAGTATCTCGAGACGCTGTTGAGCGAGCCGAGCATGCCTGGCATCACGCGCCTGACGTCGACCGGGATGGCCCTGTTGCCCGACCGCCTGTTCGAGACGCTGGCCAGCCGCGAGTTCTGCTCGCTGAGCCTGGGTCGCGTGACCGGGTGCCGCGACGCGGTGATGGCCAGCGTCACGCGGGCGTTGCATCGCGTCGAGCCGATCCACTTCTACTACGGCCTGGGCGGCGGATACGCCACCAGCATGCGTTCGGGAACGCCGCGGCCGGTGTCGGAGGTGGGCCTGGCCGAGCTGCTGCTGCTGCGCCAGGTGACCCGGCTCGCCGCCCGTGTCAGCCAGTTCTATCCGGTCGGCATCCGGTTCTCGCTGGTGATCGACAATCTCTCCGCGCACCTCGTCGAGGACGTGCCGGTGCATGACACGCTCGCCTACTGCCGGAATCTGCGGCGCCTGGTCGACGACCTCGGCCTGCAGGCCCTGACCGATCTCCTCGTCACCTCCGAGTACTTCTCGATCGCGGACTTCGCCCAGATGTGGCCGCGCGGCGCCGGCGTGCCGGACATCGCGGCCCTGACGAACAAGTCCCGGGGCCGAGCGTCCGTGCCACCGCACGAGGCGGGCGAAGAGTCAGCGCGCCGCCGCGATGCGGCGCGCCAGGCCGCCGAGCGCTTGCTCGCGCCGATGATCCGTGGCGTGAACCTGACGGATCGAACGACGGAATCACTCGGCTTCCGTCCGTTTCCGGGCGGGGAGGCGAGTGACGAGCGAGGGGAAGTCGTGCTGACGCGCGCGGGCCGGACGGCGCTGACCCCGATGCGTCTGACCGCCGCCAACCACGCCGACTACCGGGTGGAGCGCCACGCCGTCGCCGGCATCCTGCCGTCCTCGATCGTCGAGATGGGCTACGCCGAGCGCGTGAGGGACTGAGCGGAGCGCGCGGCGGCCTAACGCCCCTGCCAGTCGGGCTTGCGCTTGTCGAGGAACGCGCGCACGCCCTCCTGAAAATCCTGCGAAAGGTAGCACGAGAGGATCAGGTCCTCGAGATCCTTGGGCGCGACGCCGGCGATGTAGCGTCGCGTCGCTTCCTTCACCGCGGCCATGGTCAGCGGGGCGTGCTCGGCGATGCGACCGGCCAGCTCGCGCGTCCGGGCCAGGAGATCCCCGGCCGGATGGACCTGGTCGACCAATCCCATGCCCCGGGCCTCCTCGGCGGCGATCAGCCGTGCCGTGAGCACCATCTCGCGCGCGCGGATCGGTCCCACCGTGGCGATGAGCAGCGCCAGGCTGGCGGGCGCGGCAAAGTTGCCCAGCGTGCGGGCGATCGGCGCGCCGAAGCGCGCGTGCTCGGCGGCCAGGCGGAGATCGCACGCCAGCGCCATGAACATGCCGCCCCCGACCGCGTCGCCCTGGATCATGGCGATCGTGGGTTTCTTCACGGCGGCCAGCCGGTTCAGCACGCGGCTGATCCGCGCCTCGTAGCCCAGCGCGTCCTCGCGCGTCTTGAAGGTCTGGAACTGGCGGATGTCGGTGCCGCTGACCAACGCCTT
>Ga0134122_10001440_pt1 | contig 17235 bp, 12 predicted proteins | sample KB302_FD_96461 | JGI IMG/M metagenome (GOLD analysis project Ga0134122, IMG submission 96461) | Terrestrial soil microbial communities without Nitrogen fertilizer from Kellogg Biological Station, Michigan, USA - KB3-0-2 | ecosystem: Environmental > Terrestrial > Soil > Unclassified ... | reverse complement strand
TGCCGTAGCCGTGGGTGCGGACGCGCCAGTTGCCCTGGTCGTCCTGGTAGGCGGTGCGGACGATGCGCCCGTCGTGGAGCGCGTGGCCCGGCAGGGTGCTGTTGGAGATGCTCAGGCCGTCGTTGGAGATGTCGGTGCGCACCCGGTCCGTCTGCCCCTGGACGAGCTGGCGCCCGCCCTGCACCGCGCCCCAGAACCCGCCGCGCGGATCCACCACCGTCGACTCCTGCCCGTTCGTCACCGGCCGCGACGGGTCCTGGCCGGGCACTGCGTGCCGGAGCATGTAGTCCCGCATCTCGTCCGCGGTGACGTTCATCGACGCCGGCGCCACGATGCTGTCCTGCCTGTAGTCGTGCCAGCCGGACCGGGTCGGCGAGTACGCGTCCGGGGGCAGCCCCTCCGGCAACTGACGCGAGTAGTCGCTCTCACCGGGGATCCGGGGCGCGCGATCGGCCGCCGGCGCCGCCGCGCCGCCGTCGAACCGGTCGCCGTCCGCCCGCTGCGCAGCCGCCGGCGCCGCGGGACCATCGAAACCGTCCCGGACCTGCGAGACCTGTGGGGCCTCCGGAGCATTGACCTCCGGCGCCTGCGGGGCCTCCGGAGCTTCCGGTGCATCCATGCCCGTCGAGCCAATGCCGGGCGAACCTGCGTCCATCGAAACCGAGTCCATGTGGGGTGACCTCAGGGAGAGAGGAACTACTTGAGGTCACACTGGAGCAATTCGTGCGCCAATGTAGGCATACGACCACTCCAGTAAACTCACGGAGTTCTAAGCTTAGAAGCTTTTCTCAAGTGGAGTGTTGGACGGTCAACCTGTCCTGATTTCGGACGGGCGAGAACTCTCCACTATAGGCGGATGTGCCGGACGCTGGCGACGCCGGGGATGGCTCGGAGCGCGTCGAGAATCTTCGCGGACGGCTCGCTGTCCACGTTGATCAAGGAGAACGCCTGGCCGCGGTCCTTGTCTCGCGACAGGTGGATCCGCCCGATGTTCACCGCCCCGTCTCCCAGCGCGGTGCCCACCCGCCCTACCACGCCCGGGACGTCCTTGTTGTGGATGGCGACCAGGTGCCCCTGCGGGACCGCCTCGATGTCGAACTGGTCCACCCGCACGATCCGCGGATCCCGCCTTCCGAACACCGTCCCCTCCACCGCCGCCGTCCCCTTCCCCCGTACCGTCACCGCCAGGCTGGACGCGAAGTTCTCGTGCTCCCCTCGCCGCTGCTCCGTCACCTGGATCCCGCGCTCCTTGGCGAACACCGGCGCGTTCACCTCGTTCACGTTCTCGCTGAACTGCGACAGCAGCCCCTTCAGCACCTGCACGACGATCGGCTTCATGGGGTACTGCCCCACGTCCCCGTAGACCGCCACCTCCACCGCGGTGATCGCCTCCGGCGACAGCTGCCCCGCCAGCGCGCCCAGCGTGCGCGCCAGGTTCAGCCACGGCCCCAGCTGCTCCAAAAGCTCCCTCGACACCGACGGGACGTTGACCGCGTTGCGGATGGTCCCCTGGCACAGGAAGTCCACCATCTGCTCCGCCAGCGCGGTGGCCACGTTCTGCTGCGCCTCCTCCGTGGACGCGCCCAGGTGCGGCGTGCAGATGAAGTTGTCCAGCTTGAGCAGCGGGTGGTCCGGCTTCACCGGCTCCTCCGCGAACACGTCCAGCGCCGCCCCGCCCAGCTTCCCGGAGGAGAGCGCCTCCGCCAGCGCCGCCTCGTCCACGATCCCGCCGCGCGCGCAGTTGACGAGGAACGCGCCCTTCTTCATCTTCCCCAGCGCGTCCTTGCCGATCAACCCGCGGGTCTGCTCGGTCAGCGGGACGTGGATCGACACGTAGTCGCTCCGCCGGAACACCTCGTCCAGCGCCACCAGCTCGCAGCCCATCTCGCGCGCGGCCGCCTCGGAGATGAAGGGGTCGTACGCCACCACCTTCATCTTCATCCCCAGGCACCGGTCCACCACCACGCTGCCGATGTTGCCGATCCCGATCACCCCGAGCGTCTTGCCGAACAGCTCCCGCCCCTGGAACTTCTTCTTCTCCCACTTCCCGCCCTTCACGCTGGCGGTCGCCTGGGGGACGTGGCGCGACACCGCCATCATCATCGCCACCGTGAGCTCCGCCACGGTGATGGTGTTCCCGCCCGGCGTGTTCATCACCACCACGCCGCGCTTGTTGGCTGCCTCCAGGTCCACGTTGTCCACGCCCACCCCGGCGCGGCCGATCACCTTGAGGTTCTTCCCCGCCTCCACGATCTCCGCCGTCACCTTGGTGGCGGAGCGCACCGCGATGGCGTCGTACTCGCCGATGATCGCCTTCAGCTCGGGCGGCTTCAGCCCGACCTTGACGTCCACCTCCAGCCCCGCCCCACCCTTCAGGATCTCCACGCCCTCGGCCGAGAGATCGTCAGCCACCAGCACCTTCATACGCGCTCGCTTCCTTGCCCGGACTTCAAGGCGCGCGGAACCTAACGATCGCGATCTGGAGCGTCAAGCAGCCCGCCCGGTCCGCGTCGCTTTGAGGCATGCTCCCCGCCCGTGAGAGCCTGGTGCGCGCTCGCCGCGGCCGCGGCACTGGCCGCCACGTCGCCGGACGGGGGGACGGAGACCGCGGAGGACGGCGGGACCGCCGCGCCCGCCCCGGACCGCGCCGGCCCCACGGTCACCATCCAGCCCGGCACCGCCAAGCCCGGCGACCCGGTCCTCGTCACCGTCACCGGCGCCGCCGCGCCCCCCACCGGCAAGCTCGCCGGCCGCACGCTCCACTTCTACCGCTGGGGCGACCGCCACGAGGCCATCTCCGCCCTCCCGGTGGAGCACGAGCTGGGCACCTTCCCGGTCACCATCAAGATCCCCGCCCGCCGCGGCGCGCCCGCCTACGCGCTGGAGGCGGCGATCGACGTGGTGGATCCCAACTACCCCAAGCGCGAGCTCTCCGTGGACCGCAAGTTCATCTCCCCGCCGCCGGAGGAGAAGCAGCGCATCGCCGAGGACCAGGAGGCGTTCAAGGCCGCCTGGCACACGCCCTTCGGCCCCCGCCTGTTCAAGAACGACTTCGAATGGCCGAGGCACTCGCTGATCACCGCCCCCTTCGGCGACCTCCGGATGTTCAACGGCAAGAAGAAGAGCCAGCACTACGGCACCGACCTGGACGGCAGCATCGGCGAGCCCATCGAGGCCGCCAACGACGGCGTGGTGGTGATGGTGCGCGAGTGCTTCGCCTCCGGGAACACCGTCATCGTCAACCACGGCGGCGGGCTGCTCACCTCCTACTTCCACATGTCCAGGTTCCTGGTGAAGGAGGGCGACGTGGTGAAGCAGGGCCAGGTCATCGGCCTGGTGGGGAAGACGGGGCGCGTCACCGGCCCACACCTCCACTGGGGCGCCCACGCGGACGGGCTATGGGTCGACGGCCAGACCTTGATGAAGCTGGACTTCGGGGCGTTATAAAGGGCCCCGCCATGCCCGAGCTGAACGCGTACGCCCGCGACCGCCTCTCCGAGCTTCAGGCCTCCAACGCCCACCCCGCCGTCGTCGGCCAACTGAGGAGAATGCTGAGCGAAGGCGACGACTTCGACGTCTTCAAGGTCAACGCCTTCCGCGTCGCCGATGAGGTCCAGGTCCCGCGCGCCGAGGCCCTCCGGGGCTTCCTCTACGCCACCAAGCTGGGCCTGTTCGACCTGGGGTACGACATCCATTGCCCCTCATGCAAAGGCTTCACGGAGGTGAGCCGGCGCCTGGCGAAGCTGACGGCCAAGTCCCACTGCGGCGGCTGCGAGGCGGGCTTCGAGGTGGACTTCGAGAAGCACGTGGAGGTGACCTTCACCGTCAATCCCGCGGTGCGCTCCGTCCCTTGGGCTGACGTCCTGTCCCTGGACCAGCAGTCCCAGATCGACCTGTCCGGCAAGTTCGGCCAGCGGGAGCACCGCGCCTTCACCGCCCAGGAATTCCTGGTGCCGGGGCAGAAGTCCGTCGTGGACCTCACGCTGCACCCGGGGGAGTACCAGGTCTACCTGACCGCCGGCCAGGGAGCGATGGACCGCGGCTGCCGCCTCACCCTCAGCGGCGCGGCGGTGTCGGACGCGCAGGCGCTGGACCTCTACTTCGACGAGCGCTCCGCGGCCAACCCCGCGAAGGCGGAGCTGCGCCCGGGCCGGCTGGCGCTCTCCGCGCTGGGGCGCCAGGCGCGGGTGGGCCTCCTGCTCGTGCGGGCGCTGACCGAGGAGACGAACTGGGTGAGCGCCGCGCACGTCACCTCGCAGCAGGACTTCCGCGACCTCTTCTCCGGCGAGTTCCTCGGCCCGGACATCAACTTCGCGGTCCGCAGCGTGACGTTGATGTTCACGGACCTGAAGGGGTCCACGGAGCTGTACGAGGAGCTGGGCGACTCCAAGGCCTACGCCCTGGTCCAGGAGCACTTCCGCATCCTCGCCGAAGCCATCCGCCGCCACGAGGGCGGCATCGTGAAGACCATCGGCGACGCGGTGATGGCCAGCTTCCCGGACAACCTCTCCGGGGTGAAGGCGGCGGTGGAGATCCAGCGGGAGCTGGGGCAGGCCGCCGGGGACCTCAAGCGCATCCAGGTGAAGATCGGCCTGCACCGCGGCCCCACCATCGCGGTGACGTCCAACCGCGCGCTCGACTTCTTCGGGCGGACGGTGAACGTGGCGGCGCGGGTGCAGAACGAGAGCCGCGCCGGCGAGGTGGTGCTGAGCAAGGGCGTGATGGCGGATACGCGCGTCCCCACCTACCTGGCGGAGCAGAAGCTGCTCCCCACCGAACGCCAGGTGAACCTCAAGGGGATCGCCGGGAGCGTCACCATCTCGTGCTTCAACCCCTGATCACGGGGGCGAGAGCATCCGGCCGATGAAGGCGTCCGCCTCGTTCGTCAACCGCCCCTCGGACCGGGCCTGCAGGTCCACGCGGTTGCCGCGGGCGCCCAGGTCGTTCACCAGCACGCCGTCCGCGCCGACCAGCTCCTGGAACGCCACCAGCGTGCGCGGCACGTCGTACTTCATCTTGCTGCCCACGTCGGTGAGCGCCCGCGCCCAGTCCTGCTCCGGCTTCTTCGCCAGCTGGCCCAGCTTCTTGGACAGGTCCTGCGCCTGGTCCAGGTCCTCCATGTCGTCGACGATCCACCGGCCGAACTCCCGGGAGTACTGGGCCTGGATGGAGCCCTCCCGGCCGCGGTCGTTCTTCCCGCCCAGCCGGGCCTGGTTGTAGTCCTTCATCATCTGCCGGGCGCGGGCGGCGGTCGCCGGGTCGCCCCAGGCGGGCACGCGGTCCAGCCCCTCCAGCTTCTGCACCGCGCGGGCGTAGGCGGCCTCCACCTGCGGGGCGGGGACCTGCGCCAGCCGCTTCACCGCGTCCGGGGTGACGTACGCGTCCAGCTTCACGTCCGAGGCGCCGAAGTCGCCGCCCTTGTCCGGCCGCTCGTCCGCCTTCTCCAGCGGCACGCCCAGCGCCTGCGCCGTCCGCTCCAGCTTCGCCATGTCGCCGCGGTCGGTGGACTTGTTGTGCTTGTCGTAGTCCACGTGGAGGTAGGTCTGGGCCTGGCCGCCGACCTCCGACCGGACGCCCTCCCAGGACGCGTGCTTCTTGCCGGCGAACAGCCACTCGAAGCTGCGGTCGTAGGTGGACTGCTTCACGGACGCGTCGCCGGAGGAGGACTGGAGCTGCCCGTCGCGGTCCTTCCGGGAGGTGGTGAAGTCGAACAGCGTCGCCGGGCCCGCGTGCGCGGAGGCGTGGAAGGCGTCCGTGTTGGTCCGCTCCTGGTAGTGCGCCACCGACCCGTCGCCGGAGGCCACCAGCCGCTCGGCCGGGCCGCGGTCCAGCTTCATCAGGCCGTCGTACGCCGCGCGGCCCTCGGCGGTGCCGAGGTCGATCACGTACGCGTCCAACTGCTGGCTCTGCTGCTGGAGCATCTTCGTCGCGGAGGCGCCCGCGCTGGCGTACTTGCTCAGGAGCTTGTCCACCTGGCTGTCGACGACCTTGTCGCCGTGCTTCTCGATGAAGTCGCGCACCTCGCCGGAGAGGACGGTGTCCAGGCCCTGGTTCACCAGGCCGTTGAGCGTGTCGTGGTCCACGGAGACGCCCGCGTCGACGGAGACGCCGGCCTGCTCGCGGGTGGCGCCCAGCTGCCCCAGCCGCACGAACACCCGGTCGCCGTCCAGCTTCTTCACGTTGACGGTCATCTCGCCGGAGGCCTGGACGCTCCCGCTCACCCGCCCGGAGACGCCCACGGTGACGCCGTCCGCGCTCCACGAGGTGCCCGCGCCCACCGATCCGCTCACGCCCACCTGCCCCTGGCCCTTGAGCATCAGCTCCGAGCCGCGCGGCAACTGGAGCGCGTTCTCCGCGGTCACCGGCAGGTCGATGGTGTGGCGCGCCGCCAGGTCCACCGCGCCCTCCTTGGAGATGCCGTAGGGCGACATCATGGAGAACTGGAGCGAGGCGCCCGCGTTGAACCCCAGCGACCCGGTGACGCCGCCGCCCGCGTTGATCGGCACGGACAGCCCGAGGTTGGTGTCGATCACCCCGCCCGTCTTCAGCCACACGTGCGGCGAGCCGGCCTCCGGGGACTGCTCGTAGGCGGAGCGCTGCGGGTCCTTCGCCACCTCCGGAGCCTCCGGCTTGAAGACCTGCTCGCTGGCGCGGATGCCGAGCGCGCCGTGCTCGCCCAGGTTCACCTTGGCCAGGTCGACCGAGTGCTCCTTGCCCAGCTCGTCCCAGAGGAACGAGACCAGCTTGTCCTTCACCTGCGAGGTGAGGGACTTCGCCACGGGGTCCGGCGAGACGACCTGGTTCACCGCGGCCTGGCCGCCGAACTTGTCCGTCGCGGGCTGCGAGGAGACGGAGACCGGGGCCGCCGGGGCGTTGGCCTGCGCGGGAGCCTGGCTCTGGGTGGTCGTGGCGGGCGGCGTGGGGCGCCCGGAAACGGAAGTGTTGGACATGACAGGGGAATCCGTGGGGAGAAGCGTGGGGTGCGCTGACACCTACATTGTCTGGTGGGAAGGGCTCCAGTCGCGTCCAGCGACTTTACATCACCAGGCCTGGGGCAGGCGAAGGTGCGCGCGGGCCTCGTCCACGGTCATCGGTTCGCGGCCGATGTCTCGGGCCATGCGGACGGCCTTCTCCACCAGCGGGGCGTTCCCCTTGGCCATCTGGGTGCCGGCGGAGTCCAGGTAGAAGTTGTCCTCCAGCCCGACCCGGATGTTCCCGCCGAGGACGAGGGCGGACGCCACCAGGGACCACTGCACCTTGGAGATGCCGATGATCTCCCACTGGTCGTCCGGGTTCACCTGCTTGGCCATGTGGGCCAGCGTCTCGTGCGTGGGCGTGGCGCCGCCCATCACCCCCAGCACGAAGGAGTACTGCAGCGGCGGCTTGAGCGCGCCCATGGCGATCAGCGGCCGGGCGTTCTGGATGTGACCCAGGTCGAAGCACTCCAGCTCCGGCTTCACCCCGCCCTCCTTCATCGCCTCCGCGCAGATGAGGATGTCGGTGAAGGAGTTGATGAACACCATGTCGAAGACGAACTGCTTCCGCTTCTCCGAGTACTTGGCGTAGTTCATCGACCCCATGTTGAGGGCCGCCACCTCGGGGCGGACCTTCCACACGTGCTCGAGGTGGGCGCGCTTCTGCTCGTCGGTGTCGCAGCCGTGGTTGAAGCCGCCGGTGGAGAAGTTGACGATGACCGGGCTGCGCTTCTGCACCTCCTCCTTGATCTGCCGGTACACCTCCGCGGACCAGGTCTGCGCGCCGGTCTGGGGGTCGCGGCCGTGGATGTGCACCTGGGCGGCGCCGGCCTCGTACGCGCGGCGGGCCTCCTCGCCGATCTCCGCGGGCGTGTAGGGCAGGTACGGGCACTGGTCGCGGTTGGCCAGCACGCCGGTGAGGGCGCACGTCACCATCACCTTGTCCTTGCTCATCGGTCCCTCCACTGCGGCGCGCGCTTCTCGAGGAACGCGCCCACGCCTTCCGCCGCGTCCTCCAGGCCCACGTTCAAGGTGAGCTGCGACGCCAGGTACTCCAGCGCCTGGGCCAGCGGCAAGTCCTCCGCGGTGTAGAAGGCGCGGCGCCCCAGGGCCAGGGTGGCCTGGCTCTTCCCGGCCAGCGTCCGGGCCAACCCGAAGGCGGCCTCGTCCAGCGACGCGCGGGGCACGGCGCGGTTGACCAGGCCCAGCTCCACCGCGCGGGCGGCGGAGATCCGCTCTCCGGTGAGCACCAGCTCCAGCGCGCGCTTCCTCCCCAGGTGCCGCTGCATCAGCGCCATCAGCATCATGGGGAACAGCCCCACGTCGACCTCCGGCGTCCCGAATTCAGCGTCGTCCGCGGCGACGGCGAGGTCGCAGGCCAGCACCAGCCCCAGGCCGCCGGCCAGGGCGTGGCCGTTGACGCGGGCGACGGAGGGCTTGCGGCACCCTTGCAACGCCAGAAGGAGCGTGGCGTAGCCCCGGCGGACGTCGTGGGCGGCGAGCGGCCCGTCGCCCTGCATCCCCGAGAGATCGCCGCCCGCGGAGAAGATCTTCTCCCCCGCGCCGGTGATCACCAGCGCGCGCACGGCGGGGTCGGCGTCGGCCTCCAGGACGCGCCGCTGGAGCTCCTGCACCACCTCGGCGGAGAGGGCGTTGCGCTGCTTCGGCCGGTCGATGGTGAGGACGGCGACGCCGCCGTCTACGCGGTGCTGGACGCCTCGGTCTTCCATTCCGCCTCCCGCGGCGCGGCGCCGCCGGTGATACCGGAGAGGAAGCACTCCGAGACCTGGGTGGCCGCGCGCTTGAGCTGCGCCTCGTCCCCGGCGTCGTACAGGCCCATGACGAAGCTGGTGAGCCCCATCTCCACCGTGCCGAAGAGCTGGGCGGCCAGGAGCACCGGGTCCAGGTCCTTGCGCAGCTCGCCGCGCTCGACGGCGCGGGTGAACATCTGGATGAGCAGCTGGATGATCTCCACGAACGTGGACTGGATCCGCTGGCCCGGCAGCCCGGAGCCGCGCGCCACCTGGAGCACCAGCACGCGCATCGACCGCGGGTCCTCGCGGTAGGAGTTGAAGCACCATTCGGTGATCCCGCGCACCACCTCGGGGACGGTGGCGCTGCGGTCGATCACCGTCTTCAGGTTGGTGAACAGCCAGTCGGAGCTCTGCTGGAACACCGCGTCCAGCAGCTCGTCCTTGTTCTTGAAGTAGTGGTAGACGAGCCCGTAGGCGACGCCGGCCTGCTTGGCCACGTCCGCGATCCGGCAGCCGTGGTAGCCCTTGGACGCGAAGATGTCCACCGCGGCGCGGAGGATGGTGGCCTTGCGCGCCTGCTCCGGCGCCTCGGGGGTGGGCTCCATGGCGGGGGCGTACCCTATACGCACGCCCCCATCCGCCGCTACTGCACTCGCCCGGTCAGGGACAGCCCGATCACCACCTGGTAGCCCTGGTCCGGGCTGGCGGTGAACTGGCAGACCGCGGGGATCGAGAAGCCGAGCGGGCTGCCGTAGGCCGGGTCCGGCGGGTTCTTCAGCTGGTCGTGGGCGTCCGAGACGATGGTGGAGAGCGTGGTGAAGGAGGGATAGGTGAAGCGGATCCCGCGCGCCCACTCGGTGGGGTTGACGTTCACCAGCTTGGTGCCGTCGATGTTGGGGATCCCGCACCCGTCCGTCGACCCGTTCTGGGCGAGCGAGTTGAACCACGGGTCGCTCAGCGCGAACTTGTACTCCTGGAAGTTGGTGTGCGTGATCAGGAACGCGGGGTTGCTCACCACCGGGCTCACCTGGCCGAACACGGGGAAGTTGGCGTCGCCGATGTCCTGGGCCGCGGGGACGCCCGTCCAGATGATGCGCTCCTGCACCCAGATCAGCGCGTTCCCGTCCCAGGTGTTGTTCTTGCCGTCCCAGCGGCCGTTCCCGTTGGTGTCGATCCAGCGCTCGTCGGGGTCCCAGGTCCCGTTGTCGTTGGCGTCCACGAACGGCTCGGTGAGGTCGTCGAACGGCTCGCCCGGGTCCCACTGCCCGTTGTTGTTGACGTCGGTGTAGCCCTCCTCGCCCGCGGTGACGGCGATCATCGCCACCAGGTTGTCGCGCGGGTTGTTGGTGATCCCCGCGTGGATCGGGTCCGGGCGGTTGGGCTCGTTGCCGTTGGGCATGGGGTTGTTGATGTTGAAGATGGGGTTGGGCTCCCAGGAGAACGGGTGCATCCACAGCGGCGCCAGGTACGACCCGGTGTTGTCGGACGCGTTGGAGGTGGTGAAGGTGAACCGCCCGGGCGCCACGTCCTTGGGCAGCGGGTACGAGGTCTTGTAGAGCACCTCCGCGTCGCCCACCACGTCGGACATGGAGATGCCGGAGGCGCCGATGGTGCCGGCCTCGGTCATGAAGGAGACCAGCACGTTGGGGATGCCGGTCCCGTTCCGGTCCGCCACGTGCGCGAAGCACTGCAGCTTCACGCCGGCGATCAGGTAGCGCGTCTGGTCGTACGCGCCGATGGCGTGCACGCCGCCGGAGGACTGGCCCGCCACCGACCCGCACTGGAAGGTGAACTGGCGGCCGCTGGGCGAGGTGGTGCCGGAGAAGGTGATCGACGGCGACACCGCCACGATGTTGCCGGACTTGGCCTGCACCACCACCGACGCCGGCCGCTGCCCGGAGGCGATGATCTGCGTGCTGGCGATGCCGTCGCCCCGGTTGCTCAGCGAGTTGGGCGGGCTGAGCGTCACGCCGCCGGAGTTGTTGGCCGGCGGGATGGAGAAGTCCACCGACGCGCCCGCCATCGGCTGGCCCGTGTTGTCGATGGCCCGGAAACGCACCGTCGTCACGTCCCCGATGCGCGGCTGCGCGGGAATGGTGTCCACGAACTCGAGCGAGGCGGGCGTGAGGCCGCCGCACCCGAGCGCCGCCAGCAGCACGCCAAGGGACACGGCCTTCGCCGCGCGCAGGGAGGAGCGCATCGTCAGGGACTCCTTAGGGAGGTCGAAATTCACCCGGCCGGCGCGGATTCTAGCGGCGCGCCGGTCTGCCGCCCAACGGACAGTCGCCGCGGGCGGCACTTTCGCCTCCGTCCCTGCAGGTACGCCTGTCCGGGCCTAGGACATCTGGCCGTTGAACATGGCGCGCGCCACGCCCAGCAGCTTCTCGACGTCGCGGGCATTCAGGCGGCGGGCCCGCGCGAATTCGTTGAGCGGGCGCAACACATCCTGATCCCCACCTTCGACCGCGGCGTCCGTCCCGGAGAACAGCTCCGAGAGCGTCACGCCCAGCGACTCGGCCAGGGAAGCGAGCGTCTCCACGTGCGCGACGCGCTCACCCCGCTCGATCATCGATAGGAAGGAAACGCTGATCTTGGCGCGCTCCGCCAAGTCCTCCTGCGTCCAACGTTCCGGACGCTGTGTGCGCAGCTCCCGGATACGATGCCCAATTCGTTTTCCGATCTCGGATGGCAATTCTTTGTCCCGGTGTACGAGCGATCTGTCGGAATCTGAAGCAAAAGGCTGGCGAAACGGGGGCTTCCTAACAGTTCAGAGCGCCTTGCCCAGATACAGAGAGTGAACATATACAGTGTTGCGGCAACTTTTCGGGCGCCGGCGGACTAGATTCCGACCGATCCGAATCGCCCGAGGGCGAAGTGGATACCCCACCCTGGTAACCACCGGCTGTCCGCGGCATTGTCCGCGGTCCGATGTGTCAGGGAGGCACTTAAATCAATCCGCCAGCATTCGCACGACGGTGAGTACGCGGCGGTCAGCGCCTGCCAGGTGAGCGTGTCCAGCAGCTGAGCGCCTGTCCGCTGGTTCGGCGAGACGATGGCGTCGTAGGCAATGGTGAGTCCGAACGGGAACCGGTAGGCGCCGCCGGCGGTGAGCAGCTCGGCGCGGTCGGGCACGGCGTTGATCGGGGCCGGACCCACCAGCGCGTCGGCCGCGCGCCGCTGGCGCTCCGAGCCGTCGATCAGCAGCCGCTCGTAGCGCGCGTAGGCGCGGTGGCCGCCGCCGTCGTCCAGCGCCAGCGCCGCCGCCAGCTGCGTGAGCCGCCGCTCCGGGACGCTGTAGCGCGCGGTGGCGTCCGCGCCGAACCAGCCGGCGTGGATCGCCGCGCGCGCGGAGCTGTCACCGGCGCGGCGCTCGAGCAGGTCGTAGCCCTGCGCGATGTCCAGCCGCAGCAGCTCCACCGCCTGCCCCTGCGCCCGCGCCATCAGCCGCTGGTCCAGCTCCGCCACCGCCTGGAGCAGCCCGGCCTGGGGGGCGGCGTCGTCCAGCTCGTCGGAGCTCCCCAGCGGCGCGCCCAGCACCACCGGCACCGAGCGCAGCTCGAGCGACGGCGCGATGACGTGCCGCAGCGATCCGCCCGCGAAGGTGCGGGACAGCTCGGTGTCCAGCGCCACGCCGGCCATCGGGTAGCCGCGCTGCGCGAGCTGCCCGCTCACTTCGCCGAGGTACAGGTCCTCGCGCCAGGCCGCGTACGGGGTGATCCGCGCCACGTCGCCCAGGCGGAGCGTCGCCGACAGGCGCGGGCGGAGGTCGATCCGATCGCGCGACTCGCGCTCGCCCGGCTGGAAGCGGCGGTCGCCCTGGGAACCGTCCAGGTCCGGCACCAGCGGGTCGTACTTCCCGTCCGCGCCCTCGTCGCCGGTGCCGCCGAAGAGCGGCGCGTCGCGCGCGTACTCGGCGCCGAGGCTGAAGCGCAGCGGCCCCCAGAGCGCCCGGTCCAGCAGCGCGTAGCGGAGGGCGGGGAGGCGCTGGAGGGTGGCGGGGCCCGTCGCCGGGTCGAACAGCGGGTAGCCGGTGCGCGTGTCCTGCCGCAGCGTCACCTCCAGGTCCGCGTACTGGTCGTCGCCGCGGCGCGCGAGCACGACCGTGGAGCGGAGGTACTGCGCCTCGCGGAGCAGGACGTCCGCCGTGAGGTCGCGCACGTAATACCCGTCGGAGACGGCGGAGATCTCCGCGCGCAGGTCGAAGCCGCCGCCCAGCTCCTGCGAGTGCTGCACCGTCCCCTCGAAGCGCAGCCCGTTCCGCACGCCCAGCCCCACCTCCGGGTGCAGCGGGTCCCGCCGCTCGCGCAGGTCATAGAGGGCGCCCAGCAGCGCGCGGCCGGCGGTGCCCTCGCTGGGCGCGTAGCGCAGCTCGGCCAGGAGCCTCGGGCCGCGGACGCCGAAGGGCGCGCTGCCGCTGCCGAGGAACCAGCCCGGCGTGAGGGTCAGGTCCGCGCTCTGGCCCAGGGTGATGAACAGCGGCTCCTGGAGCGCCGGCCCGGTGAGGTAGGTGGAGTCGACGCGCGGGACGAGGAAGCCGGTGCGCCGTTCGCCGAGCGGGAGGTACGCCCACGGCAGCGGGAGCACCGGCACGCCGTAGACGTAGACCACCGGCCAGGCGAGGGTGACGCGCTCGCCCACCTCCACGTCCGCGCGCTGCGCCTCGATGTGCCAGGACGGCTCCTCCGCCTTGCAGTCGCAGGGGGTGAAGGAGATCCCGTCCACCGCGTAGTGGGTGGGTCCCAGCCGCTGGATGCGGCGGCCCTTGACGATGAGCGGCGTCCGGCCGAGCGCCCGCAGCGCCTCCGCGGTCTGGGCCGCGCGCAGCGCCTCCGGCGACACGTCCGCCTTCTGCATGAAGACGCCGCCCTGGAGCGTGGCCTCCAGCGAGCCGAGGTCCAGGTCGATCTCGTCCGCCACCGCGGCCATCAGGCCCAGGGTGAGCAGCACGTGGCCCCGCGCGGTGGCGCGCTGTTGCTCCCGCGCGTAGCGGATCTCGTCCGCGCGCACGGTGGCGCGGTCGGTGCGGAGCAGGGCGTGCCCGCGGACGGTGACGACCTTCGCCTGGTCGTCGTACTCCAGCGCGTCCGCGGTGAGGTCCACCCGCTCGCCGGCGGTGGTGGCCAGCTCGGTGGCGTACGGGGGCGCCTGCGACAGCGCCAGGTGGGTCCAGAGGAGGGCGGCGATCACGGGTGCGGTGCCGCCGCCACCCTACCGCGCGCTACTTCCGGCCGCCGGACTGGAAGTCGACGTACACCTCGTTGCCTTCCTGCTTGGCCTCGTAGGGCACGTTCTCCTTCAGCTTGATCTCCACCCGGACCGTGCGCGTGGGGCCGGTGCGTGGATGCACCAGGGCCACCGCGCCGTTGAAGTACGAGGTGTCCATGAAGCGGGTGTTGTTGTGGAGCGAGATGCTGGTGTTCTCCAGCTCCAGCACCACCTCCTTGTCGCCGCCCTTGGACAGCGAGTACCGCACCGGTTCACTGGTGCGGACGTAGACGCGCTGGGTGCCCGGCTCCTGCTTGAAGCCCACGAAGGTGAGGTTCTTGCGCCGGCCGGAGACGGAGAGGCTGGAGGAGGACTCAAACTGGTCCTGGGGCGCGCTGGTCTCGGCCATCGCCACCTTCTTCTGCTGCTTGGCGGCCAGCGCCTCCTGGCGCTTCGCCTCGCGCTCCGCGGCGGCCTCCTCGGCCAGCTTCTTCTTCTCCTCGGCCGCGGACTGCTTCGCCGCCAGCGCCTCCTGCTTCTTCTGCTCGCGCTCGGCGGCCGCCTCCTCGGCCAGCTTCTTCTTCTCCTCCGCCGCGGACTGCTTCGCCGTCAGCGCCTCCTGCTTCTTCTGCTCGCGCTCGGCGGCGGCCTCCTCCGCCTGCTTCTTCTTCTCCTCGGCGGCGGCCTGCTTCGCGGCTTCGGCCTCCTGCTTCTTCTGCTCGCGCTCCGCGGCGGCGGCCTCGGCCTTCGTCTTCTTCTCCTCCGCGGTGGCGTGCTTGGCGGCTTCGGCCTCCTGCTTCTTCTGCTCCGCGGCGGCGGCGGCCTCCTCCGCCTTCTTCTTCTTCTCCTCCGCGGCGGCTTGCTTGGCGGCTTCCGCCTCCTGCTTCTTCTGCTCCGCGGTGGCCTTCTTCTCCGCCTCGGCCTGCTCCTTGGCCTGGCGCTCCGCCTCCTTCTTGGCCAGGGCGTCGTCCTTCGCCTTCTGCGCGGCGGACGCCTTGTCCGCCGCCGCCTGCTCCTTCGCCGCCTTGTCCGCGGCGGCCTTGTCGGCGGTCGCCTGCTGGGCGGCGGCCTTGTCCGCGGCCGCCTTGTCGGCCGCCGCCTTGTCCGCCGCGGCCTTGTCAGCGGTCGCCTGCCCGCCGGCCGGCTGCTTGTCCGCCTGGGCGACCTCGGTGCCGCCGCCGCCGCCGGCGCCCAGCACCTTCACCACCAGCTTGGTGTCGGAGGTCTGGATGTCGGTCTCGTATTCCTTCTCGAAGCCGATGAGCACGCGGGCGATGGCGGAGGCGTCGGAGCCGTAGCTGGCGGTCTTGATGGCGGTGACGACGCCGTTGCCCACCTGCTGCTCGTCCGCGACGCCGGAGAAGACGGCCTCGGAGATGTCGATCACCAGGCGGGCCGGGTCCGTCATGGTGAAGGTGGTGAAGCTCGGCTTCTTCGTCCCGGTGATGGTGATCGCTCCGCCGCTCACCTGCACCTTGGTGATGGTGTTGAGCTCCACCTTGTCCTGAGCCGCCGCCACCGCCGCCAGGACGGCGGTAGCGACCGCGACGAGCCGCGTCACGGACCTCATTGGCACCCCTCGGAAGATCTGCTGAATGCTAGCAACGGGTACACCGCCCACCAACTTTCTGTTCCCCCCGGGATTCCCGTCAGCGGTCCGGCCGCGGAAGCGACGGGCGGCGGGTGTGGTGGCTGCGCGCGTACTCGATCAGGTTCTTGATGTCGTAGCAGATCTGCCGGATGTCGTGCCCCATCGTGAGCTCGATGTGGCTGTTCCCCTTCACCGGGCGCCACAGCAGGTACTCGCTCTTGGCGGCGCGGTAGACGCGGCGGGTGGACTGGACCGAGGCCAGCGGGTCCTTGTCCCCGAAGATGATCGCCATGGGGATGCGGATCTTGGAGAAGCCGCGCTTGAAGTCGTAGTCGGTGCGGTAGCAGATGATCTCCCCGCGGCGGATCCAGCGGGCGAACTGCTCGATCACCTTCCGGGGCTCGCGCTCGCCTCCCGCGCGCAGGAGCCAGCGGATGTCGTCCGCACCCACGCGTTCGAGGTTGGCGAGCCGGTTCACCCGCGCCGCCACCTTCCCCACCACCGGGTTCATGGTCTGGGTGAGGGCCAGCGCCTTCTCGATCTTCTTGAGCCAGGTGTCCACCGGCACCGCGCGGAAGCGCAGCTCGGCCGGCTCGCCCACCCGGGCGCGCTGGTGGGCCTCGGCCTCGCGGCGCACCGCATTGAGCGCGCGCGCCCAGAGCGTCTCCCCCGCCGCGCCCGCCTTCCGCTGGAGGTTGAGCGAGCCGTACGCCAGGTCCATCGCCCGGCCGAGCAGCGGGATGGAGAAGGAGAGCGCCTTGAGGAGCAGGAACCCGCGGCCCAGCTCGCTCGGCGCGCCGATGGTGATCAGCCCGTCCAGGTCGTCGTGGATGCCGGCGTAGCCGTAGCCCAGGATCCCGCCCATGGAGTGGCCGCAGTAGTAGATGCGGCGGCGGCGGGTGATGCGCTTCACCCCGGCGACCGCGGCGGGCAGGTCGTAGAGGAAGTAGCTGTCGATGTCCCAGTCGTAGTCGAGGTCCGCGGGCGGGGCGCGGTTGAACTTGGCGGCGCGCTCGCGCTGGAGGTCCACGCTGCTCTTGCCGTGGCCGCGCAGCTCCAGGACGTGGATGTCCAGGCCGAAGAAGAGGAGGTTCTTGACGAACTCGCCGCTCGTCCAGGCGTGGCGGTTCTGCGAGAAGCCGTGGACGAGGAGGAGCGGCTCGCCGAAGAGCGGCTGAGGGAAGGACTGCGGCCGGGGCTGGTAGCGGGTGATCACCAGCGACCAGCGGTCCGACGTCTCCACGACGTACTTGGTCCTGCGGTAGAGCGACCGGGCGTCGACGTCGTCCACCGTGACCTGGGCCGGCGCGCGGTCGTCCGCCTCGGGGAGTCTCATCCAGGGTCCAATGTAACCACGCCGGGGGCGGCCAGCGCGCGGACCTCCCCCACCAGCACCAGCGACCCGGCCACCAGCACCACGTCCCCGGCGGGCGCGAGCGCCGAGGCCCCCGCCAGCGCCTCGCGCGCGCCCTCGTACGCCCGCACGTCCGGGCACAGCGCGCGCGCCCGCTCCGCGTACGCGGCGGGCGCCAGGCTGCGCGGGCTGGGCAGCGGGCACAGGTGGAGCGACGCGCACCGGGGGAACAGCGCGCGCGCCATGCCCTCCAGGTCCTTGTCCGCCAGCACGGAGAAGACCGCGTGGACCTTCCGGCCGGGGTACAGGGCCTCCAGCGCGGCCGCCAGCGCCTGCGCGCCCGCCGCGTTGTGCGCG
>Ga0134122_10001439_pt1 | contig 17238 bp, 12 predicted proteins | sample KB302_FD_96461 | JGI IMG/M metagenome (GOLD analysis project Ga0134122, IMG submission 96461) | Terrestrial soil microbial communities without Nitrogen fertilizer from Kellogg Biological Station, Michigan, USA - KB3-0-2 | ecosystem: Environmental > Terrestrial > Soil > Unclassified ... | reverse complement strand
GCCTGTGCCACGCAACCGGCGACGGCCACCAGCATGCGCTTGCCTTCCGCCGCCTTCGCGTCCTTGGCTTCGCGCAACCGCCCGAGCTCGGAATAGACTTTCTCCGCCGCCTTCTCGCGAATGTGGCAGGTGTTGAGGACGACCATGTCGGCGTCCTCGATGGCAGCGGTGGCCCGATAGCCCGCGCGGCCAAGGGCCTCACCGATGCGCTCGGAATCATAGACGTTCATTTGGCAGCCGAACGTCTTGACGAACACCTTCTTGGATGCAGCCATCTACCCTTACTTTTTCCGAGCGGCGGCAGCGATGCCGAGCAAAGCGCGCCCCGAGGACGCTGGGTACCTACCTCGCCCCGGCGGCAAATTATTTGCGACCTCGTTTCAGAGGAACGCCGAACAGCTCGAGGCGGTGTCCAACCAGCGTGAAGCCCAGCTCGCGCGCCACCCGCTCCTGCAGGCGCTCGATTTCCTCGTTGCGGAACTCGATGACCTTGCCGCTCTCGATATCGATCAAATGATCGTGGTGCTTGCCGGCGGCTTCCTCGTAGCGGCCCCTGCCCGCGCCAAAGTCATGCCGCTCGAGGATGCCCTTGGCGGCAAACAGCTTGAGCGTGCGGTACACGGTTGACAAGGAAATACGCGAATCGACGGCATTGGCGCGGCGATAGACCTCCTCCACGTGCGGGTGATCCTTGGAATCTGAGAGCACGCGCGCGATAATGCGCCTCTGCCCCGTGAGACGAAGCTGCTTTTCTGCGCAAAGCCGCTCGATGCGGCTCGGGAATGTTTCGATCAAGACCGACATGCCGTTGATAACGACAGAGAATCCTTGCTTCTTTGCTTATAGGAGAGCCGAGCGTAGGCCGCAATCCTGAGCCCTCAACTCTACTACAAGGCCAGGGCGAATGTAACCGCATCGACGGGTGCGGCCTTGGCCGTGGCATAGTAGGCCCTGCGCCGACCCCTTTCCTCAAACCCTAGTCGGCGATAAAGCGCAAGGGCAGCCGTATTGCCGGCGGCCACGTCGAGGAACAGGGCACGCGCACCCGCTCCTCTGGCGGCCCCTAGCAAGGCCTCGATCAGGCGGCTGGCAATACCTTGGCGCCGCCAGTCGGCACGGACCCCGAGCGTCAGGATCTCGGCTTGGTCGGCCGCGACCTGGCCAAGAATGAAGGCGACGGTCTGTCCTGGTGCTCCCTGCCGCGCCACGAAGGCCACCGTCGCCGACTGCCCGAGCAAGCTGGCAAAGCTTCGCGCATCCCACGCCGGATCGAACAGATCCGCGTGGAGCTTGGCGCAGTCCTGGGCATCCGCGGGGATGGCCTTTAGCAGGCTGAGGCCGCACGCGTCCGGCGCTGGCATTAGCGGAGCGCCCGCGGCAGCACCCGGCCGGCCTGGGGCTTGGCGTCGGGTGCGCGCAAATAGAGGGGCTTGAGCGGCTGGCCCACCGCGGATCCGGCCGCCAGCAGCGCCACCACGGATGCGCGCGGTTCGGCCTCGGGCAGCCACGCCTCGGTGCCCGCGGCGGCTCCCGCCTGCACCACCGCTGCCGCAGCCGATCCCACCACGATCGCGGCGGCTGATCCCAACGCCTCGGCGCAGGCTTGCGGTGCCAACAGGAGCGGCGCTGCAGGCGCTTCGGTGGTGGCGTGGAAAAGCTGAAAGTAGACCATGCCGAGGCGCGCATCGAGGGCAACCGCTAGCGGGCGGCCTGCGCTCGCTTCCCCGAGCTCGGCGCGCGCCCCGCAGGCGATTGCCGCCAGGCAACCCACGCCCACGGCGGGGCAGCCGATCGCCAGGGCCAGGGCGCGCGCGGTAGCAATCCCGGTGCGCACGCCCGTGAAACTGCCCGGGCCGCACGTGGCGGCGATGCGCCCGAGATCGGCAAAGCCGACGCCCGCGCCTGCCAGCGTCGCGATGATCATCGGCATCAGCCGTTCGGCGTGTCCCGCGCGCCGCCGTTCGGAGGTCTCCCACAGCACGCGCGCGCCGGCTGGATCCGCCCGCGCCACGGCCACGGACACGCCGTCAAGACAGGTATCGAAGGCAAGGATGTGCATGGACGCTAGATGATGCTCGCCATCTCCGTGAAGGCAAAGCGCGGACCACGCGGCCGCAGCTTGGGCGGATCGCCATAGCCAAGGTTACACAAGAAGTTCGATTTCACCTCGGTGCCGGCGAAGAATTCCTTGTCGACGCCGGCATTGTCGAAGCCCGACATCGGCCCGGCATCCAAGCCGAGCGCGCGCGCGGCGAGCACGAAGTAGCCGCCCTGCAGCGAGCTGTTGCGCATGGCGGCGGTTTCGGCACCGCTGGGGTTTTGCGCGAACCCCGGCATCGGATCTTGTCCTTTTGGCGGATGCTCGTAAAACTTGGCATCATAGCCAATGATGGCACAGGCTGGGGCCAGCATAGTCCTCTCCCGGTTGCCTTCGGCCAACAGCGGCCGCAGGCGTTCCTTGGCCGGCCTGGAACGCACAAAGACGATGCGCGCCGGCAAGGTATTGGAGGCCGTGGGACCCCACTTCATCAAGTCGACCAGCTCCAACAGCACGGCGTCGGGCACCTCGATTGGCAGCCAGGCGCGGTGCGTGCGTGCCTCCAAAAACAGTTGCCTGAGCGCGGCGTCGTCCAATCGCTGTGCCATAGTTGCCTCCCCAAAAGGGCTCCATCGATAGCAAAAACCCCGCTCGCGAACGAGCGGGGTCAAAAGAGCCTAGCCGACGCGGTGCCAATCTACACGGGTCGCACCTCCCGGACATCGGGACAGAAGTGGCGCAGCAGGTTTTCGATGCCGTGGCGCAGGGTTGCGGTCGAACTCGGACAACCCGCACAGGCCCCGCGCATGTGTAGGAACACGACGCCATCCCTGTAGCCGTGAAAGACGATGTCGCCGCCGTCATTGGCAACCGCGGGCCGCACGCGGGTATCGAGCAGCTCCTTGATGGTGTTGACCGTATCCTCGTCTTCGGGGTCGTAGTCCCCGGCCGTGGCGCCGTCGCCATCGGGCGCGCTTGCCATCGCGGGTGCGCCGGAGATGTAGTGGTCCATGATGGCGCCGAGGACGGCGGGCTTGATGTGCTGCCACTCCTCGCTCTCGCTCTTGGTCACGGAAATAAAGTCCGACCCCAGGAAAACTCCGGTAACGCCCTCCACGTCGAACAGCCGCAGCGCGAGGGGAGATCCTCCGGCCTCGACCTTGTCGCGGTAGTCGACACTACCCTCGCCAAGCACTGTCTTGCCCGGAATGAACTTAAGGGTGGCCGGATTAGGGGTCGGTTCGGTTTGGATGAACATGGGGATTTGCCTCGACGCGTCCTCTTTGGAATCATTCTAGTAGATGGGCGGCACAGGGTCAAAATGCGAGGTCGCGGCGTGAACAGGCCCGCGCCCCCTCAGACCCCCCTCTCAGGCCAGCGCCTGGATGTCGGCGATCGCCAGCTCGCCGGGAACCACGGTGATCGGGATCGGAAATTTGCCGGCGGCCGACCCGGCCCCCAACGAGGACACCAGCGGCCCGGGTCCGGTGGCCTCCTTGGAGGCACCAAGGACCAGGATGGCGATGTCCTCGTCCTCGTCGATCTGTTGCAGGATGGCGTCGACCTTCTTGCCCTCCCGGATCACCTCCTCGATCGGCACCATGTCGAGGCCGTCATTGCTGAGCTTGCGACGAAACAAGCGAAATAGGGCTTTGGCCTTGGTGGTCTGTTCCTCGAGCTGGGCCTGTCGCACCGCATCCCAGACCTGGGTGTCGGGCTCGATCACATAGAGCAAAAGCACATGCGCGCCGGTGTGGGAGGCGCGGCACGCGGCGTAGAACAGGGCGCCCTCCACCTCGGGTGACCCGTCCACGACCACCATCAGCTTGCGGCGGTGGCCCTGTTCGAAGACTCTGCGCTTCTTGGCCATGCCTCATGCTGCCATGGCTTGCCTTCGCCAACAATAGCAGTCACGGCATTGGCGTCCGTACAAGCGCCTCAGCTTGGTCACGGCCGCAGGAACCCGACGATCTCCTTGACTTGGCGCATCACTGGCGCGGCCAGCAGCCGGGCGCGCGCGGCGCCGTCGGCAAGGACGCGATCGATTTCGCCGGGATCGGCCAACAGCCGCGACATTTCGGCATTGACCGGGCCGAGGCGTGCCACCGCCAGCTCAGCCAGAGCGGTCTTGAACTTGGAAAATTGCGAGCCGCCGAACTCCTGCAGCACCTGGGCTTTGCTGCTGTTGGCAAGGGCGGCGAAGATACCGACCAGATTGTCCGCTTCCGGGCGGCCCGCCAGGTCCGCGTGCTCGCTGGGCAGCGGCTCGGGATCGGTCTTGGCCTTTTGGATCTTGCGGGCGATGGTATCGGCGTCGTCCGTCATGTTGATGCGCGAAAGCTCCGATGGATCGGACTTTGACATTTTCTTGGTGCCATCGCGCAGGCTCATGACGCGGGTGGCCGGTCCCATAATGACGGGTTCGCACAGCGGGAAGAATGCCGCCTCGGCATGACCGGCGGCGCGGATGGCGTCGGCGTAGTCGTTGTTAAACTTCTGGGCGATGTCGCGCGTCAGCTCGAGATGCTGCTTTTGATCGTCGCCGACGGGGACATGGGTTGCCTTATAGACGAGGATATCGGCGGCCATCAGGATCGGATAGGCATAAAGGCCAACGGAGGCTTGTTCGCGATCCTTGCCCGCCTTCTCCTTGAACTGGGTCATGCGATTGAGCCAGCCGAGCCGCGCCACGCAGCTGAACACCCACGCCAGCTCGGCGTGCTCGGCGACCTGGCTTTGGTTGAAAATGATGCTGCGCCTAGGATCGAGACCCGCGGCCAGATATGCCGCCGTCACCGAGCGGATCGCGGCTTTGAGCTCGGCGGGGTCCTGCCACAACGTGATCGCGTGCATGTCGACGATGCAGTACAGACAATCATGCGTCTTCTGCATTTCTACCCAACGCGTCAGCGCGCCCAGGTAGTTACCAAGGTGGAGGTTGCCGGTCGGCTGCATGCCAGAAAAGACGCGCGGGGTGAAGGCCATGGGTATCCCTCTGCAAATGCGGGCGCGTTATGGCGTCAGGCGGCAAGCAACGCAAGCGCCGCCGCGGCAGCATTCAATCCCCGTCTCAGCCCTCAAGTGTCGGCCGCCGGCGAAGCACGGCGCAGCCAAGGAAGCAGTTGGCGGATCTGCACCGCGCCCAGCCCAAGCACGGCAGCGCCATAGGCCAGGATGCCGGTGCCGATCAACATAAAGAGGGCCAAGGTGCGCTCAAGCGTTGCGCCGGTGCGCGCAAACGAGGGCGCCAGCAGCGCCGCCACGATCCACAATAGGGCGCTCATTCCCAGGCTGGCCAGCACGATCCGCGGCAAGGCGCGGCGAAGGCGGGCATCGCTAGCGAATTGTCCTTTCCGCGCCAGCGTCGCATACAAGAGTGTGGCGTTTAGCCAACCGCCGAGCGTGGTGGCGACCGCGATCCCGAGGTGGGGCATCAGACCCCAGGCGCGAAACGCGAAAAACAGCGCGATCGAGCCCAGCGTGTTGAGCGTGAGGCTCAACGTCGCATAGCGCATGGGAGTGGCGGTGTCTTCGCGGGCGAAGTAGGCCGGCGAGAACACCTTGATGAGCACGAACGACGGTAGGCCGAGCGCGAAGATCGCCAGCGCATAGGCCGTCGCCGGCGTGTCGGCCGGGGTGAAGGCCCCGCGCTCGAAGAGGCCTTGCACGATCGGCGTCGGCACCACGAACAGGGCCGCGGCCGCCGGCACCGTCAGCAGCATGGCAAATTCGACGGAGCGGTTCTGACTGTCCATCACGGCGGCGTGGTTACCCGCGCGCAGATGCCGCGACACGTCGGGCAGCAAGACCACGCCGATGGCAATGCCGACGATCGCCAGCGGCAGCTCGTAAATGCGATCCGCATAGTAGAGGTGTGAAACAGCGCCATCCTGCAGGGAGGCGACAATCGTGCCGATCATGATGTTGAGCTGGGTGACGCCGCCCGCAATCACGCCCGGGATACCGAGCCGGACGAGGCGGCGCACGCCTTGGCTCAGGCGTGGCCAGCGCAGCTTGAGCGACAGGTCGTTGCGCCGCGCCCCGTCGATCAAGAGCCACAGCTGCAGGACGCCAGCCACAAACACCCCCCAGGCCTGGATGATGCCGGCCAGCGGATCGTTGCGCAGGCCCATGGCCAGGGCAATGAAGGTTGCCGCCATCATGGTGAGGTTGAGGACGATCGAAACCGAGGAGCTTTCTACGAACTTGCCCATCGAGTTCAGGACGCCTGAGAGGAGAGCCACCACCGACATGCACAAGAGATAGGGCATGGTGATGCGCGTCAGCAGCACGGCAAGATCGTACTTGGCCGGATCGGCGCTGAAGCCCGGCGCCAGGCCCCACATCAGAACGGGCATGACGATCTCGGCAACGACCGTCAGCATCAGTAGGACAAACACCAGGCCCGCCAGGGCCTCTTCCGCAAACCGGCGCGCCGCCTCCTTGCCTTCGCCTTCCAGCGCCTTGGCAAACAGGGGCACAAAGGCGGAGTTGAAGGCGCCCTCACCAAACAGACGGCGAAACAGGTTTGGGAAGCGAAAGGCGACAAAAAAGGCATCCGCCACGGCACTCGTGCCCAGGGTGGCGGCTAGCAAAATATCGCGTACGAAGCCGAACACGCGGCTGACCAGCGTCAGCCCGCCGACCGTGGCGAAGGCGCGGTAGAGTCTCATGGGGCCCGACCCCTAGCGGAGCGCGCGGACAAGAGCAAGGCAAGGGAGAGATGCAGCCCGCTGGGCGCCAGGTTCCACTGGGCTTCTTAGGTCACCACCATGCCGACGCCGATACGCCCGAGACCGGGGAGCTTGATGGCCGGACGGCGTAGATCGAGGCCCAGCACGAGGCCCAGCACGTTGATTTCCACGCCCTCCACCCAGGCAACGGTAATACCGGCGAGGCCGGCAAGCGACAGCTGCAGACCGGTTCGGCTCGGCGTCAGCGCGACCAGGTCTGCCTCGGGGCGAAAATCCTTGCCGATCGCGGTCGGTGGCAGGGCGATCCCGGCCTCGGGAATGGCGGACAACACGTGGGTGACGAACGAATTCGAGTTGGGGCCGGGCCAGACGCGATAGGCGCCAAAGTCGTTGTGGGGATAGCCCGCCACCGCCGCACGAATCTTGGGAATCAGGGCCTCCGCCGCGGCGCCCTCCACGGCACCGATCCGAACCGGCCGGTGCCCGTACCAGCGCGCATCGGGAGCCCAACCGTCGATTTTCACGGGGCGGCCCCATGCTACCTTGTCAAAGCGCGTGTAGCGTGCGGCGTTGCGCTCCTTGATGACGATCCAGCTGTGGTGGGCAAAAATGCCCTTCCAGCGGCCCGTGCGCGCTGCATAGACGTGCACCAACGCCTCGGGCTTGGCCCGCGCCGCCGGCAATAACTGGGCGCTCGACCAATCGGCCTCGCTCCAGGCAACGGCGCTGTCGTGCGACAGCCACCAGGCTGCGTGGACGGCGAGCGGTGCCAGGAAGAGCAGTGCGAATGTGGCGAGCGCGATGCGGATGGTGAACATAGGGCTCACTGGTGACGCGACAATTTGCCGACTTCAAGGCCTGGGTTAGCGCTAGGGCAACTGCCCGCTCGAGGGGCGTGCCAGCGAAGCATCGCCGGGGCGGCTCTCGCCCAGCACCTCGAGCAGGCGTTGGCGAATGGCCTTTTGCCGCTGCGGGCTAACAATTTTCTTGTTGGTGAGATCGGTGACATAGAACACATCGACGGCCTTCTCGCCAAAGGTGGTGATATGCGCCGAGGTAATGTCGAGGTTGAGGTCTGAAAGCGTATTGGTGAGCTCGAACAGCAGGCCCGGTCGATCGAGACCGGCAACCTCGATCACGGTGAATTGCTGGGATATCGCATTGTCGATCAAGACCTCCGGCGCGACCTTGAAGGCACCGATCTTGCCGCGGCGTTCGCGTCGCCTGGCCATGAGCGCGCCCAGCCGCTGCTCGCCCTTGAGCAGTTGCTCGATGGTCTCCGAAATTCGCCGCGCCCGCCGCAGTTCGTCCTCGTCCTGCTCGAATTCGCGCGCCAAAAGGAAGGTGTCGAGCGCAAAGCCATCGCGTGTCGTCGAGATGTGGGCACCGGAGATGTTTGCCCCGGTTGCGGCGCACGCGCCTGCGAACAGCGCCAGCAGCCTCGGGTGGTTGGGGGCAAACAGCGAGAGCTCGGTAATGGCCGTGAAGGCATCGGTGGCGACGCTGCTGCCGAACTTGCGCTGCGAGCCCTCGATGGAGCGGATCAGATTGGCATGCTCCAGAACTTTGCGCGTATCGGTTTTGAGCCAGTAGTCGGGGTAGTGGCGCTCGACGAAACGATCAACATCCGTCCTCGGCCAATCGGCGGTCGCCGTGCGAAACGCCGCCTGGGCGGCGGCAATGCGATCGCGCGAAGCAAGCTGCGTGTGGCCGCCGGCCACCACCGGCTCGGTCTCGTAGTAGAGCGCGCGCAACAGCTGCCCCTTCCAGCCATTCCACACGGAAGGCCCCACGGCGCGGATATCCGCTACCGTGAGCACCAGCAGCAGTTTGAGGCGCTCGGGGCTTTGCACGATGTCGGCGAAATCGCGGATCGTCTTGGGGTCGCCAATATCGCGGCTGAAGGCGAAGGAGCTCATCGCGAGGTGCTGCTCGACAAGCCAGGCAACCGTCTCGGTCTCCGCCCCGCTCATGCCAAAGCGCGGGGCTAGGTGGCGCGCGATGCGGGCACCCGCGATCGAGTGATCCTCGTCACGCCCCTTGGCGATGTCGTGTAGGAAGGCCGCCACGTAAAGGGCACGCCGGTATTGCACGGTCTTAATGATGGCGGTCGAGAGCGGGTGCGGCTCTGCCGCAATCCCGCGCTCGATATCCGACAAAACGCCCACCGTGCGGATCAGGTGTTCGTCGACGGTAAAGTGATGATACATGTTGAACTGCATCATCGAAACCACGCGGCCAAACTCGGGCACGAAGCGGCCGAGCACCCCGGCCTCGTTCATGCGCCGCAACGCCGGCTCGGGATTGTTGGCAGCAGAACAGAGCATATCGAGAAAGATCCGGTTGGCTTCCGGATCGTTGCGGAGCCTGTCGTCGACCAAGCGCAACGAGTGACGCAGCAGCCGCACGGCACCTGGATGGAAAAAGGCGCCGGTGCGCTCGGCCGTGGCGAAGAGGCGAATGAGATTGACGGTATCGCGCTTGAAGACGTCCGGATCGGCGACATTCAAGCGGCCGTTGTCGATGCGGAAATCGCTGGTAATGCGGATCCTCCGACGCGCGCGCCAGCTCAGCGGATTGAAAAGTTGCGCTAGGCTCGGCGAGGCCTTGTGCTGTTCCATTTCCAGCACCGAGCAAAGGGTGGTCGTCAGGTCGCCGACGTCTTTGGCGACCAGGAAATAGTGCTTCATGAAGCGTTCAACGGCGCGCAGGCCTGCCCGCTCGGCGTAGCCGAGGCGATGCGCCATGGCCGGCTGCAGGTCGAAGGTCAGCCGCTCCTCGGCACGTCCGGCAAGGAAGTGCAAGTGACAGCGGACGGTCCAAAGAAAATCTTCGCAGCGCCGAAAGGTGGAGTACTCCTCGGCTGAAAATACCGAGCTCTCCGCAGTGGGCTCGCTCAGGCCGTTGCCATAGAGGTATTTGGCGAGCCAATGCAGGGTGTGAAGATCGCGCAGGCCACCTTTGCCATCCTTGATATTGGGTTCGACACGATAGCGCGAGGCACCGGCGCGCTGGTGGCGCTCATCGCGTTCTGCCAGCTTGGCCTCGACAAATTCGCGGGCGGTTCCGTGCACGACTTCCGCCTGAAAGCGCCGGGTAAGCTGGGCGAACAGCGATTGATCCCCCAGAATGTAGCGGGCATCGATCAGGGCGGTGCGGATGGTGATGTCGCTGCGCGACAGCTTGAGCGACTGTTCAACCGAGCGGGTGGCATGGCCGACCTTGAGGCCGAGGTCCCACAGCAGGTAGAGCACGTATTCCACCACGCTCTCTCCCCAGGGCGTCTGCTTGTAGGGCAACACGAACAACAGATCGAGGTCGGAGGAGGGTGCGAGCAGGCGCCGACCGAAACCGCCGGTGGCAACGATCGCCATTCGCTCTGCGTCGGATGGGTTGGTGGCGCGATAGACGTGGTCGCTGGCATAGTCGAACACCAGCTGAATGAGCGCGTCGTGGAACAGCGCCAAGCCCTCGGCGCAACGGCGCCCGCTGCCATCGCTTTCAAGCTGCCGCGCGGCGGCTGCGCGCGCCGAGCGCAGGAGCTCCTTCAAACGCTCGACCACGGCCGGCCGCGCCGTCACCACCGAGCCGTGCACGTCGATCAGGCCCGCGAGCTCGCGGCCGAGCTCGCGCACGTCGAAATAGGGGGCGGGTTTGATGCTGTTGTCCATCGCGGTCAACCGATCCGGGAGGCTGCCAGGCGACACGTCACGGCGGACCCTTCTCCACCAAGGCCTTGAGCTTGTACAGCATATCAAGCGCCGACTTGGGTGTAAGCTCGTCGGGATTGACGTCGGCGAGCACGCGCCCCAACGCCGCGGCCCCCTCGTGCTCGGAAGCCTTCGAGCGGGCCGCCGCAAAGAGCGGCAAATCGCTGAGCAGTGCCTCGCCGTTGGCGACCTTGGCTTCACTATTCTCGAGCAGCGCCAACACTTGAGCCGCCCGCTCGGTCACCTGCTTGGGCAATCCCGCCAAGGTCGCAACCTGGATGCCGTACGAGCGATCGGCCGCACCCGGCCTGACTTTGTGTAGGAAGATGATCTCATCGCGCCATTCTTTTACGTCCATCGTGACACTGGCAATCCCGCCCAGGCGCCCGGCCAGCACGGTCAGCTCGTGGTAATGGGTGGCAAACAGCCCACGGCACTTGTTGACCGCGTGCAGAAATTCGACGACCGCCCACGCGATCGACAGGCCATCGAAGGTGGCCGTGCCGCGCCCAATCTCATCGAGGATGACGAGGGAGCGCTCGCTCGCCTGATTGAGGATGGCGGCCGTCTCGACCATTTCGACCATGAAGGTCGAGCGCCCACGGGCGAGGTCATCGGCGGCCCCGACACGCGAGAACAGGCGATCGACGATACCGATGTTGGCGGAACGGGCCGGGACGAACGAGCCCATCTGCGCCATCACCGTAATCAAGGCGTTCTGGCGCAAGAACGTGGATTTACCCGCCATATTCGGACCGGTAACGAGCCATAGGCGCGCCTCGGACGGCCCGGCAAAGCCGTCGGCGGTCGCCGCCGTGGCGGGGACAAGCACGCAGTCGTTGACGATGAATTCCCCCGCGTTCGCCGCCTTCAAGGCCTGTTCGACCACCGGATGCCGGCCGCCGCAAATGTCGAACGTCGTGCTGTCGTCGAGCCTGGGTCGCGTGTAGCCTTGTTCGGCGGCGACCTCGGCAAGGCCGGCCTCGCAGTCGAGTTCGGCCAGCGCTACCGCCAACCGAATGAGCGGCTCGTGCTCGCGCTCGATCGCGGTGGCGAGTTCGGCGAAGATTTCCTGCTCCAGCGCGAGGGCGCGCTCGGCGGCTGCAACGATGAGCGATTGGGTCTCGATCAGCTCTTGGGTTGTGAAACGCACCGCCCCCGCCATGGTCTGACGGTGCTTGAAGCGCTGGGCCAGCGGCTCGCTCAAGAGCGGCTTGGCGGAACCGGCGGGAGCCTCCAGATAAAAGCCCAAGATATTATTGTGCCTGACGCGCAACGACTTGATCCCGGTCTCGGCCACGTACTTGGCTTCAAGCTCGGCCAGCATTTGACGATTGTTGTCGCGCAGGCCACGCGCCGCATCGAGCTCTGCGCGAAATCCCTGCCGCACAAAGCCGCCGTCGCGCCGGTGTTGGGGCAGATCATCCGCCAGGGCCGAGCTGAGTTGCTCGGCAAGGCCGACGGAGCAAGCGGATAGAGAGCTGACGATTGCGGCGAGATTGACGGGCAGGCCGACGGCGCCCGCGGCCGCCCGCATCAGGTCGGCGCAGCCGTCGGCCGTGCCAAGGCCGTCGCGCATCGCTGCCAGATCGCGCGGACCGCCGCGTTGCAGGGCCAAGCGGGCGAGCGCGCGCGCAATGTCCGGCGCCGACCGCAACGCTTGGCGCAAATCCTCCCGCAAGGCATCACGCTCATTAAGGAAGGCCACCGCGTCGAGGCGAGCGGCGATTGCGGCGGGGTCTCGCAGCGGCCCTGCCAGACGACCTGCCAGCTCGCGCGCACCCGGACCCGTGAGCGTCCGGTCGATGGCGCCGAGCAGGCTGCCTTGCTTGCTACCCGATAGCGAGCGCAAAAGTTCGATGCTCGATCGCGTCGCGGCGTCGATCAGCAGCCGATCGTCGGGCCCGGTCCGGCGCGGCGCGCGCAAGGGCACTTTTTGTCCAAGCTGCGTCAGCTCGACGTACTTCAGGAGCGCGCCGGTGGCCGCCAGCTCCGCGCGTGTAAAGTTGCCGAACGCGGCCAGATCGGCGACGCCCAGCCGTTCTTTCAAGAGCCGCTCCCCGGCCAAACTATCAAAGGAGGCGCCGGGTACGGGCGTCACGGCGGCAGCGACGCTGTCCAGCCCCCGGCGCAGCTCGCTAGCGGCCAGCGTCTGGTCGCTGGCGATCACTTCACTGGGTGACAAGCGCATGATGTCGCCAGCGAAGTCGGCGGCGGCGACCTCGCCGATTTCGCACTCGCCCGTGGAGATCTCCAGCGAAGCTAGCGCGATCGGACGCTCCGGGCCCGCGCCCAGGGGTGGGCAAAAAATGGCGGTGAGATAGTTACGCGTCTTAGCGTCGAGAAGATTGTCTTCGGTCAGCGTGCCGGGCGTCACCACGCGCACCACATCGCGTCGTACCACGGCCTTGGAGCCGCGCCGCCTCGCCTCGGCGGGGTCCTCAAGCTGCTCGCATACGGCGACGCGAAAACCCTGCTTGATCAGCCGATGCAGATACTCCTCGGCGCGGTGGATCGGCACCCCACACATGGGGATATCGGCGCCAAGGTGCTTGCCGCGCTTGGTCAAGACGATGCCGAGCGCCTCGGCGGCAGCGATGGCATCCTCAAAGAACAGCTCATAAAAGTCGCCCATGCGGTAAAACAACAGGCAATCCCGATGGCTGGCCTTGATCTCCAGGAATTGCGCCATCGAGGGCGTAACGCCCGTCGGGGAGGGCTCGGCGGGCGGCGGCGCCGGCGTCGAAAGCATGGGCGGCGACGCCGCAGCCTTGGCGTCGGCAGCCGCCTTTGATGTCTTGTCCCTCGCCGCCATTGCTCCGCCACAAACCGTGTCGGGCAAGGCATAGCCGTTCCGTGCCGGGGAGGAAACACCAGCGCTATCTTGTTCAGCACCATTGTGTGGCTGCGGAGCGCGCTCTATCGTCACTGCGGAAGCGATCTCGGGAGCTGCTCATGTCGAGAAAGTTTGCCGCCGCGCACTTCACCGCGCAGGAGGCATTGCAATTCCACAGTCAGGGCAAACCCGGCAAACTCGAGATCACGCCCACCAAACCCCTGACAACGCAGCGCGATCTGTCATTGGCCTACTCGCCCGGAGTTGCCGTGCCGGTGCAGGCGATCGCGCAGGATGAAAATCTTGCCTACGACTACACCAACAAGGCGAACCTGGTAGCCGTGGTTTCCAACGGCACGGCAATTCTCGGTCTTGGCAATCTCGGGGCACAGGCGGCAAAGCCGGTAATGGAGGGCAAGGCTGCCCTTTTCAAACGCTTCGCCGATATTGATGCCATCGATCTGCTGGTCGATACGCCCGACGCGGAAGCCGTCATCAACTGCGTGCGCTACCTCGGACCAAGCTTCGGCGGCATTAACTTGGAGGACATCAAGGCACCCGACTGCTTCATCATCGAGGAGAAGCTCAAAGAGTTCTTGAATATACCGGTCTTCCACGACGACCAGCATGGAACTGCGATCATTGCCGCAGCCGGCCTGCTCAATGCCCTCGAGCTCACGGGCCGCCACATCGAAACGTTCAAGCTCGTGGTCAACGGTGCCGGCGCGGCGGGAATTGCCTGCCTCGAGCTGTTGACCGCCATGGGCATGCCACGCCGCAATGTGGTCTTCTGCGACACCAAGGGCGTGATTTATCAAGGTCGCAAGGAAGGTATGAACCAGTGGAAGTCGGGCTACGCCGCCAAAACCAAGGCTCGCACCCTCGCCGAAGCGCTCGAGGGTGCCGACGTCTTCTTCGGCCTTTCGGCCGCCGGCACGGTGACGCAGACGATGGTAAAGTCGATGGCGGACAAGCCGATCATTTTCGCCATGGCCAATCCCGACCCTGAAATTACGCCTGAGGAGGTGATGGAAGTGCGGCCCGATGCCATCGTTGCTACTGGCCGCTCCGACTATCCGAACCAGATCAACAACGTGTTGGGCTTCCCCTTCATCTTTCGCGGCGCGCTCGACGTGCAGGCTTCGACCATCAACGAGGCCATGAAAATCGCGGCGGCAAAAGCTCTGGCAGCGCTCGCCCAAGAAGACGTGCCCGACCAGGTGGCCGCGGCCTTCCTCGGTCGACAAGTCAAATACGGCCCGGATTATATCATCCCGGCACCCTTCGATCCGAGGCTTGTTACCCACGTTCCGCCCGCCGTGGCCAAGGCTGCCATGGATACGGGCGTGGCCCGTCGACCGATCGTGGATATGGAAGCCTACGTCGGCCGATTGTCGGCCCGCCTTGATCCGGTTGCCGGCTGGCTCAACAGCATTTTTGCGCAGGTGCGCGCCGCCCCCAAGCGCATCGTTTTTGCCGAAGGCGAACAACCGCCCATCGCCCGCGCCGCCAATGCCTTCTACAACGCCGGTCTCGGGCGTCCGATCCTGATCGGGCGCGGCGCACCGATCCGCGATGCCTTCAATCTCGCGGGCATCGGCCTGACGGACGTAATCGAGATGCACGACACCAGTCTCGACGAGCGCCGGCAGGAGTACGCGGAGTTCCTGTATGGCCGCCTGCAGCGCAAGGGTTATTTGCTGCGCGACTGTCAACGGCTGGTGAACAATGATCGCAACGTGTTTGCGGCGTGCATGGTGGCACTGGGCCATGCCGATGGCATGGTCACCGGCCTGACGCGCAACTGGTACACCGCCTACGAAGACGTGCGCAAAGTGCTCGACGCCAGACCTCGACGGCGCGTCATTGGCGTCTCCGTGGCGCTCATTCGCGGTCGCGTCGTGCTGGTGGCCGACGTGAGCGTGCACGATATGCCGGATGGCATCCAGCTGGCCGACATTGCCGAGGAGGCCGTGCGCGTTGCCCGCCGCCTGGCGATTGAGCCGCGCGTCGCACTGTTGGCCTACTCAACCTTCGGGCACCCGCGCGGCGAGCGTTCCGATCGCGTGCGCGAGGCGGTTGCAATCCTCGACAAGCGCCAAGTCGATTTCGAGTACGATGGCGACATGGCGGCCGACGTCGCGCTCAACCGCGAGGCACTGAAGCAATATCCCTTCTGCCGCCTTTCGGACACCGCCAACGTGCTCATCATGCCCGCCTTCCATTCCGCCTCCATATCGACCAAGATGCTGAAGGAACTGGGTGGAGCCACACTGATCGGACCGGTGCTGGTGGGCCTCACGCATTCGGTGCAAATTTGCCCGTTGAACGCCAAGGATAGCGACGTCGTCAACATGGCCGCGCTGGCCGCCTACGACGTGAACACCTGAGCCCCGACCGACTAGGCCGCGCGCGTGCGGCCGCCGCCACACCAGCGTTTGAGTAGCCGGTAGAGGTCTTCACGGTCGAACGGCTTCGCCAAATAGTCGTCCATTCCTGCCTCTAGGCAGCGGCGGCGATCGTCATCGAAGGCATTGGCGGTCAAGGCCACGATCGGCGGCGAGGTCGCGGTCCCATCTGCGACGGCACCCCATAGCGACTTGATGCAGCGCGTGGCCTCCAATCCATCCAGCACCGGCATATGCACATCCATGAGAATGAGGTCGTAGGGTTGCTCGCTGCCGGCGATCACCCGGCGTACGGCATCCACCGCCTCACGTCCGTTGCCACAGAGGCTCGGCGCGCAACCGGCCTTCTCCAGCATACGCCGCGCTAGCAGGGCGTTGATGTCGTTGTCTTCCACCAGCAAGACCCGGGGTGGGCCGGCTTGCCAGCTCGGCTCGGCCGCGGCTTTGGCGCGACCGGCGGGCTCACTGGCCTGAGCCGAACCGGCGCCGAGGTGGGTCAGCAGCGAGCGCGGCCGCACCGGGCGCACCAGATAGGCAGCAAAGCCCGCCCCGCGAAACTCGGCAAAATCTGACTTGGCGGCGGTATTGAGCACGACGATCCCATGCACGATCTGGGCGCCAGCCGACTGTCGGGCACACGACAATAGGCTAGCCGCCGCGGCCACCCCGCAGCGACCATCAACCACCAGGGTCGTGAAGGGCTCGCCTAGGCCCGCGGCAGCCGCGATCAAGTCCGCGGCACAGACGACGGGCCCTTCTTCGAGCGGGATCCCGGCGCCTTCGAGGGCCAAGCGCAGGGCGCGACGCTCGACGGGTCGATCCAGTGCCAGCAAGACGTGAGGCATAGATGCCGTGCTGGCGCCGGCAGGCCGAGGCACGAGCGGCTGCTCGGCGCGCTTGAGCCACACAGTTGCCGCGAACGTTGAGCCACAGCCCGGCCGGCTGGTGACCTGAATGTCGCCGGCCATGGCGCGCGCCAAACGCCGTGAGATGGCAAGCCCCAACCCGGTTCCACCCTGACGGCGCTCGAACGCCACTTCGGCCTGCTCGAATTCGCCGAACAAAGCGGCAAGCGCCTCGGCAGGAATGCCGATCCCCGTATCTTCCACCGTGATCGCCACCGCGATCTCGGCCGCGCCGGGCTTGCCCGGGTGAGCTGCCGGTGCGACGGTAATCAGCACACCGCCTGCATCGGTGAACTTGATGGCGTTGCCGACCAGGTTGGTGATGATCTGACGCAACCGAACCTCGTCTCCAAGCAGTTGGCGCGGTAGTTTCGGGTCGACGGCCCAGGCAATGTCGATCCCCTTTTCGTAGGCCTTCGGCGCCAGCAGCTCGACTACGCCTTGCACGCAGTCCTCGATCGCCACGCCGGCGCAGTTGAGCTGCAGCTTGTCCGCCTCGATTTTGGAGAAATCGAGGATCTCGTCGATCAGGATCAGCAGGGTGCGGGCGGATTGATCGATGGCGCGGGCGTAGGTTTGTTGTTCGGGCGCAAGCTCGGTCTCACACAACAACTGGGTCATGCCGAGGATGCCGTTCATCGGCGTGC
>Ga0134122_10001437_pt1 | contig 17247 bp, 1 predicted proteins | sample KB302_FD_96461 | JGI IMG/M metagenome (GOLD analysis project Ga0134122, IMG submission 96461) | Terrestrial soil microbial communities without Nitrogen fertilizer from Kellogg Biological Station, Michigan, USA - KB3-0-2 | ecosystem: Environmental > Terrestrial > Soil > Unclassified ... | reverse complement strand
CCTGGAGCGGCTGCTCGCCTACTGGCGGCAGGCGCTCGCCGGCGTGCCGGAGGCCCTGGAGCTCCCCGCCGACCGGCCGCGGCCGCCGGTGCGCAGCTTCCGCGGCCACTCGTTGCGCTTCTCCCTCGACGAGGCGGTGACGCGCGGCCTCAAGGCGCTCGCCCGCGAGACGCGGACGACGCTGTTCATGACCCTGCTCGCCGGCTTCTCGCTCCTGCTCTCGCGCTACGGCGGCGAGGAGGACGTGGTGGTCGGCACGGACATCGCGAACCGGAACCGCATCGAGCTCGAAGGGCTCATCGGCTTCTTCGTCAACAACCTGGTGCTGCGCATCGACCTGTCCGGCAATCCCAGTTTCCGCGAGCTGCTGCGGCGGGTGCGCGAGATGACCCTCGGCGCCTATGCCCACCAGGATCTGCCGTTCGATCAACTGGTCAAGGCTTTCCGCTCGCGGCGGAACCTGGGCCAGACGCCGCTCTTTCAGGTCCTGTTCGTCCTCCAGAACGCCCCGGCGCCGCCGCTGCGTTTTTCGGGGCTGGACCTGCGCCCGGTCGAGATCGATTTCGGCATGTCCAAGTTCGATCTCGCGCTCTTCCTGGTCGAGCGCCGCGAGGGCCTGGTCGGGAGCTGGCACTACAGCACGGACCTCTTTCGGCCGGACACCATCGCCCGGGCGACCGGACATCTCATGAATCTCCTGGCGAGCGCCGCGGAGCGGCCGGATGCGCGGTTGAGCGAGATCGAGATGCTCTCCGGGCCAGAGCGCGAGCTGCAGGAGCGGAAGCGCCAGGAACGCGACGAATCCTCCCTTGGAAAACTCAAGAACATCCGCCACCGGCGTGCCGTTCTCGCTTAAAGGCAGCAGATTCCCATGACCCCCGCCATCGAGAACGAGAACGTTCAGCAGGTCCGGCTTTCGCCCCAGCAGCGGCGCCTTTGGCTCCACGACGGCCAGAGCGCGGCTTTCGCCGCCCAATGCGCCGTGTCGATCGAAGGCGATCTCGACGTCGCCGCCCTGCGCCGCGCGGTGGAGCGGGTCGTCGCCGGACACGAGATCCTGCGCACCGCGTTTCGCCGCCCGGTGGGAATCAAAGTCCCCACGCAGACGATCCTCGCCGAGGGCGTGGCGCGGTGGCGGGAGCTGGATTCCGCGGGGCGGTCCTGGGAGACGCTGTTCGAGCAGGAGCTTTGCCGTCCGACCGACGTCGAAGAAGGATCACCCCTGTCGGTCGCCCTGGTCCGCGTGGACCTCGGGCGTCACCTGCTGCTCTATCGGCTGCCGGCGCTCTGTTCCGATCGCCGCACCCTTGGCAATCTGCTCGATCTGATCGTCCGGGCCTACGCGGACGGCGCGGGGGGAGACGACGAACCGCTCCAGTATGCCGATTTTTCGGAATGGCAGAACGAGCTGCTCGGCGAAGCGGACGAGCACGCGGAGGCCGGCAGGGCTTTCTGGGCGCGCCAGGATCTCGCCGGCCCGGCCGGCAATTCGGAAGGTCGGGCCGAGCCGTTCCGGCCGGCCGTCCTCGGCCTCGCGCTGCCCGAGGGGCTTCCGGAAGACCTGCTGCCGGGCCTCTGGACGATCCTGCTCGAACGGCTGGAGGCGCGGCGCGATCCGGGGATCGGCCGGGTGCTCGACGGCCGGAAGTTCGATGATCTTCAGGGGGCGCTCGGGCTGTTCGCCAAGTGTCTGCCGCTACGTCTGCCGCTCGATTCCGCCTGGAGCCTCGGCGAGGTGCGGGACCAGCTTCAACAGGCCGAGACGGAGGCCCGCGAGTGGCAGGAGTACGCGGCCTGGGAGCCCGAGCAGGCGGCTTTTCCTCTGCAGTTCGAGACCGCGGAGATCGGCGCCGAAAGGGCGTCGCTCGGGGTCGTCTTCCGTCCGCTCCGGCAGTACACGTGCAGCGAACCGTTCCGGATCAAGCTCAGCGTCGTCCGCCACGCCACCGAGGTTCGCGCCGAGCTGTGGTACGACGCGGCGCGGCTCACCCGCCGGGAGGCCCTCGGCTGGGCGGCGCGCTTCGAGGCTCTGGCTCGCGAGGCGATCTTTCGGCCCGCGGCGTCCTTGGCGAGCTACGCGACGCTGGGAGCGGCCGAGCGGCAGCGGATGCTGGTGGAGGCGAACGACACGGCGACCCCCTTCGCGGAGGACGAGACCGTCCATCGCCTGTTCGAGCGGCAGGCCGCGCGGACTCCCGAAAGCCCCGCCGTGGCCTACGAGGGCCGGCAGCTCACGTACGCGGAGCTGAACCGTCAAGCCAACCGTCTCGCCCATTTCCTGCGGGAACGCGGGGTGGGACCGGAGACCCGGGTGGCGATCTGCCTCGACCGGTCGGCCGAGCTGATCGTTGCTCTCTTAGGCGTGCTCAAAGCCGGCGGGGCGTATCTGCCGCTCGATCCGGCCCTCCCGTCCGAGCGTCTGCGCGGCATGCTCGCCGATGCGCGGGCGCGGCTCGTGGTGACCGACGAACGGCTGAGCGCGTTCCTGCCGGAGGCGAACGTGCCGCTCGTCCGCCTCGATCGCGACGGGGACTCGATCGCCCGCTGCCCCGACACCGATCCGGCTCCGGCCGCGACCGCTTTGAACCTCGTCTACGTGCTGTTCACCTCGGGCTCGACGGGGCGCCCCAAGGGGGTCGCCGTCACCCATCGAAACCTGCTCAACTACGTCCGCGGGGTCTCCGCCCGGCTCGACCTGCCGCCCGGGGCGGCCTACGCCACGGTCTCCACGTTCGCCGCGGATCTCGGCAATACGGTGATCTTTCCGGCGCTGTGCGGCGGCGGATGCCTGCACGTCATCGCCCAGGAGCGGGTGAGCGATCCGGCGGCGCTCGCCGAGTACTTCCGGCGCCATCCGATCGATTGCCTGAAGATCGTCCCCTCGCACTTCGAGGCGATGCTGCCCGAGCAGGGCGGCGGCGGAATCCTTCCCCGGCGCCGCCTGGTGCTCGGCGGCGAGGCCGGCCGGAAGAGCCTGGTGGATCGCCTGGTTGCGGAAGGCGCGGGCGGCATCGTGCTGAACCATTACGGGCCGACCGAGGCGACGGTAGGCAGCACGACCTATCGCCTCGGGCAAAGCGCCGACGAGCACGCTCTCCCGGCCCTTCCGCTTGGCCTCCCTCTGGCCAACCAGCGGGTCTACCTGGCGGATCAGGCGCTGCGGTCGGTGCCTTCCGGAACGCCCGGCGAGTTGCTCTTGGGCGGCGCGGGCATCTCGCGCGGCTATCTCGACCAGCCCGCCGTGACGGCCGAACGGTTCCTCCCCGATCCTTGGAGCGACGAGCCGGGAGCGCGCCTCTACCGCACCGGCGACCGCGCCCGCTTCCTGCCCGACGGCAACTTGGAGTTCCTCGGCCGCATCGATTTTCAGGTCAAGGTGCGGGGCTTCCGCATCGAGACCGGCGAGATCGAAACGGCGCTCGTGCGCCACGCCGCGGTGCGCCAGGCGGTCGTTCTGGCGCGCGAGGATCGCCCCGGGGATCTCCGGCTCGTGGCCTACGTCGTCCCCCGCGACCGGGAGACGGTGACCCCCGCCGAGCTGCGGGAGCTGCTCAAGGCGAGCCTGCCCGAATACATGATCCCCGCCGCGTTCGTCAGCCTCCGCGCGCTCCCCTTGACGGCGAACGGCAAGTTGGACCGGGCGGCGCTGCCCGAGCCCGAGAGGGCGCGCACCCAACCCGGCGCTACGGCGGCGCCGCGCAACGGGGACGAGGAGATCCTGGCGGCGATCTGGGCGCGGGTGCTGCGCATCGAGACGGTGGGGATTCACGACAATTTCTTCGAGCTCGGCGGCGACTCGATCCTGGTGATCCAGGTCATCGCGCAGGCCGCCCGGCACGGGCTCGGCTTCACGCCGAAGCAGTTCTTCGACCACCAGACGGTGGCGGAGCTGGCCGCTCTGGCGGGGCGCGCCGCTCCGGGCGCGGCGGCCGCGGCAACGGATCGTCCGGAGAACGGACCGGTGCCTTTGACCCCGATCCAGAGCTGGCTGCTCGAACAGGATCTCCCTTGCCCGGACCATTGGAACCAGGCGGTCTTCCTGCGCCTTTTGGAACCGCTGGACGTCCCGTCGCTGCGAGGGTCTCTCCGCCTGCTCGGCGAGCAGCACGACGCTCTGCGCCTGCGATTCGGCAAGGATTCAGGTCCTTGGCGGCAGACCCTCGGAGCGAGCCGCGAAGAGGGCGATGCGCCGCTTTCGCGCATCGATCTCGCGGCGCTTCCCGCGGCCGTCCGGCGGCAGGCGCTCGAAGCGGGGGCGGCGGCGTTCCAGCGCACCTTGAGCCTCGCGCGCGGACCGCTCTTTCGCGCGGCGCTCTTCCGCCTCGGGCCGGACGATGCCGGCCGGCTGCTGCTGATCGCCCATCACCTCGTGGTGGACGGCGTCTCGTGGCGCATCCTGCTGGATGACCTTCTCACCGCCTATCGCGATTTGGCGGGCGGGCGGCCCGCGGTGCCGGCGCCCCGGGGCACTCCGTTCGCCGAGTGGGCCGAGCGCCTCGCCGGGTATTCGGCGTCGCCGGAGCTGCTCGCCGAGGCCGATCACTGGGAGAGCGTGGCGGCGGCCATCGAGCCGCTGCCGCTCGACAGGAAAGGCGGCGCCGATACGGTCGCCCGCGAGCGGAGCCTGCTCACCCGGCTCGACGCCGAGGAGACCGCGGCGCTTCTCCAGGAGGCTCCGGCGGCCTACCGGACGCAGATCAACGACCTGCTGCTGACCGCGCTCGCCCAGGCGTTCGAGATTTGGACCGGAAGCCCGCGCCTGCTGATCGACATGGAGGGCCACGGGCGCGAGGATCTCTTCGACGGCGTGGACCTCTCGCGGACCGTCGGCTGGTTCACCACCCATTTTCCGGTGCTCCTCGACCTCACCGAGACCGAAGGGGTGGGAGAGGCGATCCGCGCGGTCAAAGAGCAGCTTCGCCAGGTTCCGGCGCGCGGCATCGGCTACGGCATCCTGCGCTACCTCGGCGACGGCGCGGATGCGGCGCGCGATCTGCGCGGCGCCCGTCCGCCCCAGGTGGCCTTCAACTACCTCGGGCAGCTCGACCAGGCTTTTCCCGAGGACTCGCCCTTCGCCCCGGCGCCCGAATCGAGCGGGCCGTCGAGCGATGCGCGAGCGCCGCGCCGGTGCCCGATCGAAGTGGTTGGCCGCGTGCTCGATTCGCGGCTGCAGATCTCCTGGCGCTACAGCGCGGATCTCCACGAGCGGGCGACGATCGAGCGGCTGGCGGAGGACTATCTGAACGCCCTGCGGGCGTTGGTCGAGCACTGCCGGTCGCGCGAGAAGGGCGGCTTCACGCCGTCGGATTTTCCTCTCGCCGGCCTGGATCAGAGTCAACTGGAAAAGATCGCGGGCCGAGTCGGGCAGGCGCGGGCCAAGAGCTGACGGCCAAGAGCTGACCTATGCGCTCCGACAACATCGAGGACATCTACCCGCTCTCCCCGGTTCAGCAGGGGATTCTCTTCCATACCCTGTATGCGCCGGAGGCGGGGGAGTACTACCGCCAGCTCGTGTTCGCCGTTCGCGGCGATCTCGACGAGGAGGCCTTCGCCCGCACCTGGCAGGAGGTGGTGGATCGCCACTCCATCCTGCGCACGGCTTTCGTCTGGGAGGGCGTGGCGGAGGAACCGATGCAGGTGGTCTGCCGCCGCGTCGAAGTGCCTTTGGAGCGCGCGGACCTGCGGGGGCTGGAGGCCGCCGAGCAGGAGCGGCGGATCGCGGCGCTGCTCAGAGAGGACCGCCGGACGGGGCTGGAGCTTTCCGCGGCGCCGTTGATCCGCTTGTCGCTCTTCCGCCTGGGGGAGCAGAGCCGCCGCTTCGTCTGGAGCTATCACCATCTGCTGCTGGACGGCTGGTCCGTCGCCCTCCTGCTGCGCCGGGTGTTCGCCGTCTATCGCGCGCTCACCCGCGGCGAGCGCCTGCCGATCGAGCGGATTCGGCCGTATCGCGATTTCATCGCCTGGCTCAAGTCGCAGGACCAGGCGCGTGCGGAATCGTTCTGGCGCCGCGCCCTCGCGGGATTTCGCGCCCCGACCCCCCTGCCGATGGAGCCGGCGGTCGCGGGCGGCGCGGCTCTCACCGAGGATCGCCTGCTTTCCCTCTCACCCCAGGCGACGGCCGCGCTCCACGCGATGGCCCGCTCCCATCGCCTGACCCTCAACACGGTGCTGCAAGGCGCGTGGGCGCTGCTGCTGGCCCGCGCGACCGGAGAACCTGAGGTGGTCTTCGGCGCCACGGCCTCCGGCCGTCCGACCGACCTGCCCGGTTTCGAGACGATGGTCGGCCTATTCATCAACACGCTGCCGGTGCGGACCGCGGTGCCTTCCGAGGCCGACCTGCTCGGCTGGCTGCGCCGTCTCCAAGCCGGCCAGGCGGAGGCGCGGCAGTTCGAGCACAGCGCTCTCTCCGACGTGATCCGATGGAGCGAGCTGCCGCATGGGCAGACCCTGTTCGAGAGCATCGTGGTGTTCGAGAACTATCGCCTCGACGAGGCGCTTCCCGAAGGCGATTCCCGCCTGGAGGTGCGCCGGCTCGATCTGCTCGACGGCAGCAGCTATCCGTTGACCCTGATCGTCCGGCCCGAGGGCAACCTGGTGCTGCGGCTGCTCTTCGACGGCGCGCGCCTCGGGGCCGCCGAGGCGCTTCGCCTGCTGAACCACCTCGGCACCCTGTTGGAGGGAGTGGCTTCCCACCCCGCCCGCCGGCTGGGCGAGATTCCGCTGCTGACCGCGGCCGAGCGGCAGCAAATCGTCGTCGAGTGGAACGCGACGGAGACCGCCGACCGCGGCGCGCTCGGCCTCCACGAGCTGTTCAGCCGGCAGGCTCGGCGGAACGGCGGCGCCCCGGCGCTTCACTTCGAGGGCGAGACGCTCACCTACGGTGAGCTGGACCGCCGTTCCAATCAGCTCGCGTGGCACCTCCTGGCTTTGGGCGCGGGGCCGGAGAGCCTGATCGGCCTGTGTCTCGAACGCTCGCTCGAAATGGTCGTCGCGCTGTTCGGGGTCCTCAAATGCGGCGCCGCCTACGTGCCGATCGATCCTTCCTATCCTCGGCAGCGGCAGGCCTGGATGCTCGAAAGTTCGGCGGTGCCGGTGGTGCTGACCCAAGAACGGCTGGTCTCGCGCATTCCCGAGAGCGCCGCCCGCATCGTGGCCCTGGACACGGATTGGGAGAGGGTGGCTGCGGAACGGGACGACGATCCGGGGCTGCCGGTTGCGGAGGACGGCCTCGCCTACGTGATCTACACCTCCGGTTCGACCGGCCGGCCCAAAGGGGCGATGAACACCCACCGCGCGGTGCGCAACCGGATCGTCTGGATGCAGGAGGCCTACGGTCTCGACCCGTCGGACTGCGTGCTCCAGAAGACCCCGTTCAGCTTCGACGTCTCGGTGTGGGAGTTCTTCTGGCCGCTCTTCGTCGGCGCCCGGCTGGTTCTCGCCCGGCCCGAGGGGCACCGCGATCCGTCCTATCTCGCCGCCCTGATCCGCGAGTGGAACGTGACCACGCTGCATTTCGTCCCGCCGATGCTCCAGGTTTTCCTTGAGGAGCCCGCGGCGGCCGGGTGCCGCTCGCTGCGCCGCGTGATCTGCAGCGGCGAGGCCCTGCCGGCGGAGCTGGAGCGCCGGTTCTTCTCCCTGCTCGGCGCCGAGCTGCACAACCTCTACGGCCCGACCGAGGCGGCGGTGGACGTCACGTTCTGGGCTTGCGAACGGGGCGGCGCCCGCCGCTCGGTCCCGATCGGCCGGCCGATCTCGAACCTCCGCATCCATCTCCTCGGAGCCCATGGGCAGCCGGCGGCGGTGGGCGAGCCCGGCGAGCTGAACATCGGCGGCATGGGCCTCGCCCGCGGCTATCTGCGGCGCCCCGACCTCACCGCCGAGCGATTCGTGCCGGATCCCCTCGCCACGGCTCCCGGCGAGCGCCTCTACCGAACCGGCGATCTCGCGCGCTTCCTGCCGGACGGAGCGATCGAATTCCTGGGGCGACTCGACCATCAGGTCAAGATCCGCGGCTTCCGCATCGAACTGGGGGAGATCGAAGCGGAGCTGGGCGCCCACCCCGCCGTCCGGGAGACCGTCGTCGTCGCGCGGGACGACGACCGGGCGGGCAAGCGGCTGGTCGCCTACCTGGTGGCCGGCGGCGAACTGCCGGCGGGAGAGCTGCGAAGCTACCTTTTGGAGCGGCTGCCCGAATACATGGTGCCGGCCGCTTTCGTCGTCCTGGCCGCCTTGCCCTTGAGCCCCAACGGCAAGGTCGATCGCGCCGCCCTGCCGGCTCCGGACAGCGATCGCCTGATCTCCGGCCGGCCGTTCGTGGCGCCGCGGACGGCGGTCGAGCAGGACCTCGCCGAGATCTGGCAGGAGGTTTTGCGGCTCGATCGGATCGGCATCGACGACAACTTCTTCGAGCTGGGCGGCGATTCGATCCGCAGCATTCAGGTGTTGGGCCGTGCCCGGGCGCGAAGTCTGGCGCTGATCCTGCCCGACCTCTTTCGCAGCCCGACGATCCGGGACCTGGCGCAGCGGGTCGGAGGCACGGTCGAAGAGCTGCCCGCGGCCGAGCCGTTCAGCCTGGCGACCGAGGAAGACCGCGCCCGCCTGCCCGAGGGCATCGAGGACGCCTATCCGCTCGCCCACCTCCAGGCGGGCATGCTCTTCCACAGCGAGCTGCTGCCGGATTCGGCGATCTATCACGACGTCTTCAGCTACCACTTCGAGGCCCGCCTCGATCCGGCCGCGCTCCGGTTCGCGCTCCGCTCGCTGCTCTCGCGCCATCCGGTGTTGCGCACTTCGTTTCATCTGACCGGCTTTTCCGAGCCGCTCCAGCTGGTGCACGCCGAAGTCGATCCGCCCTTGAGGATCGAGGACCTGCGCCCGCTGCCCGAGGCCGCGCAGCAGCCGCAAGTGGAGCGTTGGATCGAACGCGAGAAACGGACGCGGCTGCCCTGGAAGCAGGCGCCGTTGCTGCGTTTCCAGGTGCACGTGCGAAGCGGCGGGTCGTTTCAGCTCACCTTGAGCTTTCACCACGCGATCCTGGACGGTTGGAGCGTCGCCGCGATGCTCACCGAGCTGTTCCAGACCTATCTGCGGGAGATCGGGGAGAGCGATGCGCCATCGTCCCCCGCGCCCACGGTCTCGTTCCGGCAGTTCGTCGCCCTGGAACGCGCCGCCGTGGCGGATCCGGAGAGCCGCCGCTTCTGGTCCGAGCAGCTGGACGAGGCTCCGTTTCTGGCGCTCCCGCGGTGGCCGGCGCGCGGCTCCGGGCTGCGGGTCCGGCGGGTTTCGATCCCCCAGGAGGTCTCCGACGGGTTGGGCCGGTTGGCCGCGGCGGCGGCGGTCCCGTTGAAGAGCGTTCTGCTCGCGGCGCACCTTCGCGTGCTCGCCCAGGTCGCCGGCCAGACCGGGCCTTGGGATCTCGTCACCGGGCTGGTCGCCAACGGTCGGCCGGAGGTGGCCGACGGCGACCGGGTGCTCGGCCTGTTCCTGAACACGCTGCCCCTCAGGCTGCGCAGCCGGGGCGGCGCCTGGATCGACCTCGTCCGCGAGGTGTTCGAGGCCGAGCGGCAGGCGTTGGAGCATCGGCGTTTCCCGCTCGCGGAGTTGCAGCGCCCTCTCGGGCGGCCGCTGTTCGAAGTGGCGTTCAACTACGTCCACTTCCACGTGCGGGAAAACCTGGGACGGGCCACGGGCGTCAAAGCGCTCGGCGGAACGACCTACGAAGAGACCAACTTCCCGCTCTATGTGAACTTCCGGATCCGGCCCTCCTCGACGGCGATCGAGCTGGATCTGCGATACGACTCCGCCGAGCTCGGCGGCCCCCAGGTCGAAGCGCTCGCCGGCTATTTCGCCGCGGCGCTCGCGGCGATGGACCGCGACTCTTCGGCGCGCTCCGAGATCGAGACTCTCCTCTCTCCGGCGGAGCGCCACCAGATCGTCTCGGAGTGGAACGACCGCGGCGTGGACGCCCTGGCTCTGCCGTTCCATCGCCTGTTCGAAGCGCAGGTGGAGCGCCGGCCGGATGCGGTGGCCCTGGTCTCGGCGGGCTGCGCCCTCTCGTATGCGGAGCTCAATGCCCGGGCGAACCGGTGGGCGCACCGCCTGCGGCGGGAAGGGGTGGGACCCGATCTGCCGGTGGCCCTCGCGGCGGAACGCTCGGCGGAAATGGTCGTCGGCGCTCTCGCGGTGCTCAAGGCGGGCGGCGCGTACGTGCCGCTCGATCCGACTCATCCGCGGCAGCGCCTCGAATCGGTGCTCGAAGATCTGGGCCGTCCGTTGCTTCTGGCCACGGGGAGGGCGGCGGACGACCTCGGCCATCGGGCGCGGCGGACCCTGCGGCTCGACGAGCCTCTCGGCGAGGGCCGGACGAGCAACCCCCGGGAGATCGTTGCGCTCGACAACCTGGCCTACGTGATCTTCACCTCCGGCTCGACCGGCCGGCCGAAGGGCGTCGGCATCACCCATCGGTCGCTGGTCAATTTTCTCGGTTCGATGAGCCGGCGGCCGGGTCTGGGAGAGCGAGACGTCCTGCTCGCCGTCACCACGTTCTCGTTCGACATCGCCGGGCTGGAGCTGTTCCTCCCTTTGCTCGTCGGCGCCCGGGTGGTCATCGCTCCGCGGGAGAGCACGATCGATCCGGAGGCCTTGGCCCTTCTGGCCCAAGAGGCCACGGTCCTGCAAGCCACCCCCGCGACCTGGCGGCTCCTCTTGGAGAGCGGCTGGCCGGGGCAGCCGGAGCTGGCGATGCTGTGCGGCGGCGAGGCCCTGCCGCGGGATCTGGCGGATTCCCTGGCCGTCCGGGGAGGCCGGCAGTGGAACATGTACGGTCCCACGGAGACGACCATCTGGTCGTCCCTCGCCGAGGTGAAAGCCGGTACCGAGCCGGTGACGATAGGGTTGCCGATCGACAACACCGAGATCCACCTGCTGGACGGGTTTCTCCAGCCGGTGCCCGCCGGAGCGTCGGCGGAGCTGTGGATCGGCGGCACGGGCCTCGCGCGGGGTTACTTCGGCCAGCCTTCCTTGACCGCGGAGAAGTTTCAGCCGCATCCGTTCGCCGTTCGGCCCGGCGAGCGCCTCTACCGCACCGGGGATCTCGCCCGCCGACTGCCGAGCGGGCAGGTGGAGCATCTCGGACGGATCGACCATCAGGTCAAGATCCGGGGCTTCCGCATCGAGCTGGGGGAGATCGAGGCGGTTCTGCTGGGACATGAGGCGGTGCGCCGGGCGCTGGTCATTCTCCGCGGAATCGGAGAGGAGGCCCACCTCGCCGCCTACGTGATCGCGGAGGATCTCTCCTCGCTCGCCGCCGAGCTGCGCGACCTTCTGCGCTCCCGGCTGCCCGAGTACATGCTGCCGCGGGCCGTCGTCCGCCTGGACGCGTTTCCTCTCACCCCCGCGGGCAAGGTGGACCGCCGCACCCTGGAGGGGATGGAGGGCACAGGGGTCGAGACCGCCGACGCCTACGTTGCGCCGCGCACTCCGATCGAAGAGGTGGTGGCGGGGATCTGGACCGAAGTGCTCGGCCGAGAGCGGGTGGGAGCCAACGACGACTTTTTCGCTCTCGGCGGCCACTCCCTCTCCGCGACCCGCGTGATCGCCAGGGTGCGCGAGACCTTCGGGGTCGAGGTGCAGCTCGGCGAGCTGTTTGCGAGCCCCGTCCTCGCGGCGTTCGCGGCGCGGTTGGAGTCGCTGCTCTACGGCGGAGGGGCGCAGGCGGCGCAAACTTCGGCGCCGATCGCCAGAACGGACGAGCGGGTGCTCTCCTTCGGCCAGGAGCGGCTCTGGTTTTTGGACCAATTGGAGCCGGGGAGCGCCGCCTACAACCTGCCGCTGGCGTTCCGCCTGGAGGGCGCGATCTCTCGCGGCGCCCTGGCGTCGGCCCTCGCCGAAGCCATCGCGCGCCACGAGGTTTTGCGGACGACGTTCCCCGCCCGGGACGGTCTGCCGGTGCCGGTCGTCGGCCCGCCTCCCGCCCCCGATCTTCCTCTGGTGGACCTGTCCGCGGCGCCGGATGCCGAGCGCGAGGCGGAGCTGCGCCGGATCGCCCGCGAGGAGCTTCGCCGGCCCTTCGACCTCGCGGCGGATCCTCCCCTGCGCGCCCGGCTGGCGAGGCTGGGAGAGCGCCAGTACGCCCTGTTCGCGACGGTGCATCACATCGTCTCTGACGCCTGGTCGATGAACCTGCTCGTACACGAGCTTTCGACGCTCTACGCCGCCTTCGCCGCCGGCCGGCCGTCTCCATTGCCCGACCTGCCGATCCAGTACTCGGACTTCGCGGCTTGGCAGAGGGAGACGTTGGAGGGCGCGGTCTTGGAAAGAGATCTCGTCTACTGGCGCGGGCAGCTGACGCCTACCCCGGCCGTCCTGGAACTGCCGACCGACCGGCCGCGCGCCGCCGTGGTGTCCTCCCGCGCCCGCCGCGAGCCGTTCCCGATCTCGCCGGAGCTGCACGCGAAGCTGCGGCGGATCTCGCGGCGGGAGGGGACTTCGACCTTCATGTTGCTGCTCGCCGCGTTCCAGACGCTGCTGCACCGGTACAGCGGGCAGGCGGACATCGCGGTGGGCACGCCGGTCGCCGGCCGTACCCGGGTCGAAGTCGAGACGTTGATCGGACTGTTCATCAACACCCTGGTCCTGCGCGGCGACCTGGGCGAAGACCCCACGTTCGCCGCTCTGTTGTCCCAGGCTCGCGGGGTCTGCCTGGACGCCTACGCGCATCAGCAGCTGCCGTTCGAGCGGCTGGTCGAAGCTCTGCAACCCGATCGCGCCTTGGCGCAGCCGCCGTTCTTTCAGGTGATGCTGGTGGTGCAGAACGCGCCGCGCACAGCGCTCGAACCTCTGCCGGGCGTACGGATGAGCGGCTTCCCGTCGGGCGGCGAGGCGGCGAAATTCGACCTCACGCTCACGATGTGGGGCGACGACGCCGACAGCCTCGGCGGACATCTTCTCTATCGGACGGAGCTGTGGGACCGCTCGACGATCGCTCACCTTCTGGGTCATCTCGAAACCCTGCTTCACGGAGCCGCGGAGACCCCGGGCCGCAGGCTCTCCGAGCTGCCTCTCCTGCGCGATGTCGAGCAGGCGCAGATCCTCTCGGATTGGAGCGAGGACCCGCTCGGACCCGCCGCGATCCCCTTCTTCCATCGCCTGTTCGAGGCGCAGGCCCGGGAGACTCCCGAGGCCGACGCCTTGGCGTTTGAAGAGGATCGCTGGAGCTATGCCGATCTCAACCGGCGCGCCAATCGGCTCGCCCGCGTGCTGAGCGGTCGGGGGGTCGGCCCGGAAGTGCCCGTAGGGCTCTGCATGGAACGCTCCGGCGCCGCGATCGTGGGTCTGCTCGCGATCTTCAAGGCCGGCGGCGTCTGCGTGCCGCTCGACCCAACGTTTCCCGCCGAGCGGCTGGCCGCGATGATCGCCGAATCTCAGGCTCGCTGGATTCTTACCGACAAGAGCTGGCTCGGCCTCCGCGGGATCGAAGGCTCTCTCGTCCTCTGCCTCGACGATCTCGCCGCGGAGGTGGCGGCCGAGAGCGGAGCGGATCTCGATCTCGCCCTGGCCGAAGAGAACCTCGCCTACGTGCTGTTCACCTCCGGTTCGACCGGCCGAAGCAAGGGGGTGGCGGTCGAGCACCGGCAGTTGCTTTCCTATGTCCGCGCGGTGACCTTGCGCCTGGCCTTGAAGCCCGGGATGAGCTTCGCGACGGTCTCGACGCTCTCCGCGGACCTGGGGCATACGGCGATCTTCCCCACGCTCTGCCTGGGGGGTTGCCTGCACGTCATCTCGGAAGCGCGCATCGCCGACGCCGACCTCCTGGCGGACTATTTGGATCGCCAGCAGGTCGATGGGTTGAAGATCGTGCCCTCGCATCTCGGTGCGTTGCACGGAGCGGTTGCCGACCCCGCGGCCCCCGATGGCCGGAGGCGGCTCCTGCCGCGCCGCGTCCTGGTGCTCGGGGGAGAGGCCTCCTTCCAGACGGAGGTGGCGCAGCTCCAGGAGCTCGCTCCCGATCTCTCGATCTTCATCCACTACGGACCGACGGAGACCACCGTCGGCGTGCTCGCCGACCGCTTCGTCGCGGACCGGCGCGCGGCGTCCTCCATCGTCCCGCTGGGCAGGCCGCTCGCGGGAGTGCGAGCCCGCGCTTTGGACCGCAACCTGCGACTGGTTCCCGCGGGGGTTCCGGGCGAGCTGTTCGTGGGCGGGCCGAGCGTCTCGCGCGGCTATCTCGGCCGGCCCGAGCTGACCGCGGAGCGATTCGTGCCCGATCCCTTCGGCGCGTCCGGCGAGCGCCTCTACCGGACCGGCGATCTGGTCCGCCACCTGGGCGACGGCCAGCTCGAATTCCTCGGCCGCAACGACGACCAGGTGAAGCGCCGCGGCTTCCGGGTGGAGCTTGGCGACGTCGCGGCGGCGCTGCGCGAGCACCCCGGCCTGCGAGAGGTGGCGGTGGTCCTGCAAAAGCAGCCCACGGTGCGTCTCGTGGCCTATGGCGTGCCCCGCGCGGAGGCCGCTCCCACCGAGCAGGAGTTGCGCGCGTTCCTGCGCCAACGGTTGCCCGAGCCGATGGTGCCGGACGCCTTCGTCCTGTTGCCGAAGCTGCCGCTCACCAAGAACGGGAAGTTGGACCGGGCGGCTCTGCCGGCGCCGGAGAATCGCCGCGGAGAAGGCGGCTTCCTCGCGCCGCGCACCCCCGCCGAAGAGATCCTGGCCGGGCTTTGGAGCGAGTTGCTTCCGGTCGAAGTGCTCGGCGTAGAGGACAACTTCTTCGATCTGGGCGGTCACTCCCTGCTCGCCACGCGGTTGATCTCGCGCGTGCGCCGAACCTTCGCGGTCGAGCTGCCGCTGCGCGCGCTGTTCGAGCGGCCGACGATCGAAGGGTTGGCGGCAAAGATCGAGGAGGCGCGGGGCTCGCGCGGCTCCGATGTCCCCCCTCTACGGCCGGTGCCTCGCGGCTTCGGCCTGCCGCTCTCCTTCGGCCAGCAGCGTCTCTGGATCGTCGCGCAGATGGAGCCGGAGAGCGCCGCCTACAACGTCCCCTCGACGATGCGCCTGGAAGGCGGGGTCGATGTGCGCGCCCTCCGTTGGGCGCTGTCGGAAGTGGCGCGCCGCCATGAGGTGCTGCGCACGCGGTTCTTCTCCGTGGACGGCGAGCCGCTCCAGATCGCCTCTCCGGCGGCGCCGGTCCCTTTGCCCGTGATCGATCTCGGAGTTCTCCCCGAACCGGAGCGCGGCCTTGAGGCGCGGCGCCTGGCGGCGGACGAGGCGCGCAGGCCGTTCGATCTGGAGCGCGGTCCGCTACTGCGCGCCGGCCTGCTGCGGCTGGGGCACGCCGAGCACGTGGCGCTCCAGACTCTTCACCACATCGCGAGCGACGCCTGGTCGCGCGACATTCTGCGCCGGGAGCTTTCGGCGCTCTACGCCGGGGCCGTCGAAGGGAGATCGCCGCGGTTGCCGGAACTGCCGGTGCAGTACGCCGACTTCGCCAGCTGGCAGCGATCGTGGCTGGCCGGCGACAGGTTGGCGGCGGAGACCGCCTATTGGCGGGATCGGCTCGCCGGAGCGCGGAGCCTCGACCTGCCGACGGACAGGACCCGCCCGGCCGTGCAGAGAGACCGCGGAAGCGCGGTGTTCCGGAGCCTGTCGCCAGAGCTTTCCGCCGAGCTTGCGGCGCTCAATTTGCGCCATGGCGTCACCTTTTTTATGACCCTTCTCGCGGCGTTCCAACTCCTGCTGTCCCGGTACTCCGACCAGGAAGACGTGAGCGTCGGGTCGCCGATCGCCGGCCGCACCCATCTGGAACTTGAGAACCTGATCGGCTTCTTCGTCAACACCCTGGTGTTGCGCGGCGATCTGGCGGGCGAGCCGACGGTTGCGGAGCTGCTGGACCGGACGAGGAACGCGGTGCTCGACGCGCATGCGCACCAGGACCTGCCGTTTGAAAAGTTGATCGAGGAGCTGCAGCCGGAGCGCAGCCTCGCCCGATCGCCTTTGTTCCAGGTCATGCTGGTGCTGCAGGCCGCGGCCGATGCGGTGTCGGCCCCGGATTCTCTGCGCGCCAGCCGATTGGGACTGGAAGCCGAGACGGCCAAGTTCGACCTGACACTGGTGGCCGAGGAGCGCCGCGAGGCGGGGCTGTCTCTGGCGCTGTCGTACCGGACCGACTTGTTCGATCCGCCGACCGTGTCGCGCCTGCTGGGACACCTGGAAGTGCTCCTGCGCGGGTTCGTCGAGGCCCCGCAGGGCGGAATCTCCGCGTTGCCTCTGCTGGGCGAGAGCGAGCTGCACCAGCTCGGCCGGGAGTGGAACGACACCGCCTCGACCTATCCCGCCGGCCTCTGCCTGCACGAGCTGTTCGCGGCCCAGGCTGCGGGCACTCCCGCTGCGGCGGCGGTGGTCTGGTCAGGCGGCTCGATGTCGTATCAAGAGCTGGAGCGCCGCTCGGCGCGCCTGGCGCGCCGGCTGGTTCGGTCGGGGCTCCGGGCCGAGGAGCGGGTGGGGCTGTGGGCGGAGCGCTCGCCGGAGATGATCGTCGCCCTCCTCGCGATCTTGAAAGCCGGCGGCGCCTATCTGCCGCTCGATCCTTCCTATCCGCCGGAGCGCCTGGCCTGGATGCTCGGCGACGCCGGAGCGCGGCGGGTGTTGGCCGACCGCCGACAGCTCGGCGCAGAGGCCGGGCTGATTCCGGATCTGCGGGTGCTGTTCCTTGACGATCTCGACGACCTCGAAGGCGGCGAGGAATCGGCTGAGGATCTGCCGGCGGTGAGCCCGGAGAGCCTCGCCTACGTGATGTACACCTCGGGCTCGACCGGTGTGCCGAAAGGTGTGGCGGTGACGCACCGGAACGTGGTTCGACTGGTGCGGGAAACCGGCTACGCGGCGCTGGGATCGGAGGAGGTCTGGCTGCAGCTCGCGCCGGTGTCCTTCGACGCCGCGACTCTGGAGATCTGGGCTCCGCTGCTCAACGGCGGCCGGCTGGCACTCTATTCCGGCTCGCGGGTCTCGCTCGACGAGCTGTCGGCGTCGATCCTGGAGCATGGCGTGACGTCGCTGTGGCTCACCGCGGGTCTGTTTCACCAGATGGTGGACGAGCGCCTGGAGGCTCTTCGGCCGCTGCGCCAGCTCCTGACGGGCGGCGACGTGGTCTCTCCTGCTCATGCCCGGCGCGCTCTCGAAGAGCTACCGGGTCTGACGCTGATCGACGGTTACGGCCCGACGGAAGGGACGACGTTCACCACCTGCCACCGGCTT
>Ga0134122_10001436_pt1 | contig 17260 bp, 15 predicted proteins | sample KB302_FD_96461 | JGI IMG/M metagenome (GOLD analysis project Ga0134122, IMG submission 96461) | Terrestrial soil microbial communities without Nitrogen fertilizer from Kellogg Biological Station, Michigan, USA - KB3-0-2 | ecosystem: Environmental > Terrestrial > Soil > Unclassified ... | reverse complement strand
GCGAGGATTGCTGAGTGTTTGTATGGACGCAAACAGCACGCGGGTTTGGATGTCCTTATTATTGCCATCAAACTTTCCGAGCCTCGCTTCTGGGCGGATCTGACGGAAAGATTCCAGCGCTTGAGCCAGGATTTCTTCACGATGCGCCACGAAGAGAATCCTTGAGAACTCTCGACGTTGGCTGTCAAAGGCGGCGAGCCAGGTCTTACCTAATCCTGTCGCGAGTACCACCAGGCCGGCGGTATTTCCCACACGGCGCGAATTCTCCAAAGCAGTCAGAGCTTCCTTCTGGATTTCGTGAGGCGAAATACCTGGGAGGGGCATCTCAACAGGAATGTCCGTGTCTTGAAGGTTAAGCAACGATGCCACGCGATGTCTCGGTCGGTACTTTTCTATCCAGTCGTGGGTCAGATCCTGCGTAGCCGGATGGCCAAAAAGATTTTCAAATGCCTCGGCAATATCTGCGAATCCTTCAGGCTCTCGCGTCGAAACAACTCGATAGTCCCATTCCACTCCGCCCCGCAGAGCGGTTTCGCTGAGATTTGAACTTCCCACAAAGGCAATGCCGTAATCATTCTTGTAGTGAAAGATATAAGTTTTCGGATGAAACGATGATGGACCCTTTGCGGTTTCGAAAACGCGAGCGGTGATATCCCCTTCGAGGTCCAGGGCAACCACTAACGCGTCCGGGTCCGTAACGCCGAGATAGTCTCCCGTCAGAAAGCGAACGGATCCTCCGCGCCCTAAAAGTTCGCGCAAGTATGGCTGAAGCAGTCTAAATCCACTCTGCAGGGTGAATGCGACTGCGATATCGAGGCGTTTGGCATCGGTAAAGTTCGAGAGGAGGTGAGGTAGAAGCGGGTCATCTCCGCCGGTCACTATAGATCGATCACGGCTCACCCGCTTTCCAGGACTGGCTTTAGAAACGTAGTTGCCCTTTGAAGGAATCACATGCCGAACACCACCCCGAGGATCGGCAACGTCTCCTGTGTAGCGTGGGATAACATGCGCGTGAACGTGAAAAATCGTTTGCCCAGCGGCTTCACCAACGTTAATTCCGATATTGAAACCATTTGGCTGGTGAGCCGCGTATATCAATGCGCGCACTTCGTCGATCGTGCCGACAATTTCCACTCGCTCCTGGGGAGTCGCTTCAAACCAACTCTGGACGTGTCTCCGGGTGATGACTAAAGCGTGACCGGACGAGACTGGGAAGCCATCCCAAATACCGAGAGTCAGGGGGCCCTCGTAAAAGACCCTCTCCGATGGAACTTCACAGAATGGGCAGTTATCCATGCTCAGTGACTCCCTTGCCGTGGACGCGGCAAGGCCGGATCCTGAGATCGCCTCTCAATCCAGCGGAGACACATGTCCGGCACTTCCATCGTGGGACTGGTCTTCGGGCTGTGCGACGGAACTTGCATACCGGACAATAGTGTTCGAATAGTTCGTCCCGAGTTTCGTCTTGTTTAAGGCGCGGAATGCAATTACTACCAAGAATTTTCGTCGCAGGCGTAAAACCGGCAGCGGTCATCAAGAGAGCCCATTGCCGGCCGTGTGGTCGCGATCGTCGGGGGCCGAGTACAAATGCGGCGATGTGGGCCGCCTCGTGACAAACCACTTCGTTCAGCCGAGGATCGCTCCCTTCAAGAAGCGAAGCGTTAAGTTCGATTCGGTTTAGCTTTGGAAAGCATCTGCCCAGGCACGTTCGCAGACGAGGATTCGTTGTTAATTCAGCCTGCGCCAACGAAGGAACATTCCAGAGGCGAGAGCATTTCTTTAGGATAGATCGAAGCGGAGCGAAATCTTGCACGAGGGAGCACTATGCCATATGTCTTGCGCGCTTAACACTGCTTCTGGTCCATATTGGAGGCATTTGCAATCGGAATGCTCGTGGCCGCAAGCCGATCGACTACTTGCTTCCATATCTCCGCTGGATTAGGACGCTCGGTCGCCGCGTCACAGTTCAGCTGCGACTTCCTTTCGGTTTCGCTGCCGGCCATTAAATATCCTGTCGCGGACTACCGCCGGGAAATTGGCCGGGACCTCGCGGGATACTAGCTCGAGGCACGCAGTGATCAATTGGAAGAGAACCTACATATTAGTGACTTCAACGCTTGCGGGCTGCCTCAACAAGCAATCGGTCAATTCTGGATGGGTCGGTCGAGAACTCCCATTATGGAAAGATGCTCGCCGTTCGTTACGACAATGTCTTCGTGTTTCTCATTGATGGACGAGAGCACGATCATGCTGGCTTCGCCTATGGTGTCCTGACCATGCTGGCGAGCGCTGCGGTATCGCTTGATGACCGCGACTGAAGCATTTCCGGCGTAGCCGCCGATTCGGCAAAGAACAATCTTCCCGTTTCTGCTGCCTCCGGGATCGCGGCGGAAAATGCAGAGCTGGCCATTCTGGATGAGCGGTTCCATGGAGTCGCCTTCCGCGCGAACCAGAAAACGATCTTCTGGAAATGGACCTCCCGGGACGCGGTGCCACGTCACGGAGTTCGGCTCCGCGAAATATCCATCGAGAGTGCCGTACTCGGAGTTTGCCACGGCTCTAAGGGAGATCAGCGGCAAGGCGTTCACAAACGGGGTTGACGCTGCGACGACAACGCCCATGCGTTTCTCGAAATAACGCCGGGTTTCCGCATCCGTGAAGTAAACATGACAGGCCTTTAGCCCACGGGTCATCAGGGTGCGGTACGTATTCTTGATGATGGCCTCGATGCGTTTGGCTGTTCGCGTCGGGTCCTTCCCACTGAGGGTTCTCCAGGCAGCGATCGATTTGTCCATGCGTGAACGCTTTTCGGGCCGGGTCAGAATGCGGCCGTCACGGACAACCAGGTCCTCGCCGACGATCACGCCAACGTAGTCCAGTTCCAGTCCCTGGCAGGTATGAATACAACCGACCTCGCTGACGGAATCCGGCTGGATGATCCAGGCCTGGCCATGGGCGGTGAGGTTCCACGTCGCCTGATAGTTCCCGATCACGATATCCCGGAGCCCGGGTTGCTTCTGGCTGATCCAGTCCCAGCAGTATCCAGCATTCATTCGCGCCTTATTCTTCTCCTTGTTTTTCTCGCGAATCCAACGGTGCAACTCCCCCGGAGTGTCCACTATCTGGAAATCGAACTCACTCTCGTCCAGCGTCTCGTTTGCGGTCTCCCGAATTTGCAATGTGTTGTCCAGCCACGAGAGGTAGCCATCCGAACCATTGCAGCGAAACTGCGACTGCAACTGCAGTTCGGTGACGGTGGCGTTTTCCACTCTCGCCCATCGACGAATCTCCATCTTGTCGCCGATATCTTTCAAGGTGACTTTCTGATCCTCATCGGTAAAAAACACACTGCATCGGCTGGCACGGATGAGTTCACCAACCTGATTTTCACCCTTGGCGAACATCCCGGACTTTTCGTTGAGGCGATGCGCTTCGTCCACAATCAAGCAGCCAAAGTCGTCCGCCTCAGCGGAGTAAAACGAACCGGACCCGCTGAATAGATTTGAAATGTGCGATTTCTTGAACGAACCCACCAGCTTCGCTTCGTAGACTCGGCGCGGCGCGGAATTCCGGGTGACGTACTGCACCACAAGTTCCCGGCGGGTCATCTCCACCAGCAGGTTGATCGCGACAACGGACTTGCCGGTGCCCGGACCACCTTCGACAATCAATACCTGCTTCCGGCCCAGGCTGGCTTTCGCCGCCAGTTGAAGGGCGGTTTCGTACACGATTTTCTGATCATCAATCAGCGTGAACACGTCGTTTCCGCGCAACATTGAGACCAATTCGTCGGCGAGACTCTTTGATGGCTTGAGTTTGCCGTGATCGATCCGGTACAGGATGTGATCCACATCGCCGTGGCGGACATGCTGCTTGATAAAGTTCTGTAACCTGAGCGCGTCGTTCTTGAGAAATAGCGGCGCTTTCTTGAGGTATTCCTCATAGAACGGGTGTGTGATGTTTTCGTCGGGTTTGTAGTTGTGCAGGTACGCACAAGGATGGAGTTGGATGTGTTCGTTCTGAACCGTCTCGTTGAAATCTTCCAGGAGACGCTTGTACGACCACGCCTGATACGAAGGATGAAGGGCTTCGGCTTCGCGGCCCCGGAATCGCGTCAAAACGATGGCGTCCAGTTCGGTCCGCATTGACCAGTCCCACTGCTTCAGCTCTACCAGAACCGCCGTGTCTCGCCTTTCCGAATCCTTTCCCGTCAGGATGAAGTCGATGCGCTTCGACGTTTGCGGAATGTGATACTCGATCGCAACGCCGGCATCCCGCGGAATCTCCGTGTCGTCGAGGATTCGATCCATGTACTGGAGAGAATTGATCCACGAATCAATCTCCTGCCTTCCCGTGCTGCGGCCCGTTCGCTCCCTGAAGGTCTTCAGAATAATGTCACCAATATCGTTGCTCATGACATCGGCGCGGAACCGCTGTGTTGTGGATGAGTAGACAATCATGTGGCGAACAGAGTGTACCGCCCCGGGGGGGCAATTCGGGTGAACTCGAAGAAGGCAGCCGTTTCTATAGACGCGATCGGAATCCTTGACTCTGTTTTCCGCCACAGGAACGCAGCTGGACTTCGACGATCGGCGGGACATTAAATGTGGTTCCGGCGGACCGATTGAATTTTCTAATATTTGGGAATGCCACACACATTCACTCGTCAGGAGCTTTATAACCTGGTCTGGTCGGAGCCAATGCTGACTCTCTCTAAGAAATACTCCATCTCCGACAGAGGACTAGCCAAAGCCTGTGCCGCTTCTAACATTCCGGTGCCGGAACGCGGGTATTGGAACAAGCTGAAGGTCGGCAAGAAAGTTTTTGAGAGGCCTCTGCCGCCACGTGGCCTTGGCCAGACAGATAGCGTGACAATCGGTGTCAGCCGGAACGGATACTACGGCTATTCCGACATCGACTATTTGAATGAACCGATCCCGCCACCGCCGGTATTCGAGACGGACATGGAGACAATCCGGGCGCAGGTGACTTCTAGGGTCAACAAGGCCCCGTTGCCGAAAAACTACACGGTCCGACGGCATCCTCAAATCGCCAGGCCGCTGGCGGAGGACGAGGAGCGCTTGCAAAAACAACAGGTCTCGAAGTATCCATTATCTTCGGACGCGGAGGTATTCAGTACGCCGTTTGAAACGCGCAGATTGAAGATCTTGAATGGCCTGTTCATTTGTCTCCAGTCCTGCTGCATGAAACCTTCGGTGTCCGGGAAAGAGGGCCGGGATTTGTCCGTGGCGGTCGGCGACCGCCGTGTCGAATTTTTCCTGGATGCAGCTGGTGCGGGGAAACAGCTGGAACGCGAACGGAGGGCAAGTCCATTTGTTGGAATCACAGCACCTGGTTTTGGGCTTCTCGAGAGGCGCTACCGAACATCGACATTCGCGTGTACCGCCTCTCAACGCGGGAAACTTCAATCTAGACCGCAGTCTAATCAGACCACGGTCCGCCAGGCGCCCAAGTCGATTTGAAACCGAGTTTGCCGTCGATAGCCAAGAGCACGGGTGTCGCGAAATCGTGGACCAATTGAACAAGGTCACTCAAATTCTCTGGCGCGGTCGAAAGCCGACTCCGTCGTCGAAAAGCAGCCCACTGACGCAGTCTTGCCGGCTCTGTGCCGTATGCCTCGCGTAGGCCAAGCGGTTCGGCTTCGACGGGAGTACCGCGATTCTGAAATGTGGCTGTTATCGCCGCGGCCAATAGTTGACCGTCGAACGAATAGAGTCGAGACAGCAGCCAAAGATCAAAATAGTCTTTAAGGCGACTATTGAGCATCCCGAGTACTGTCAGGGCCTGCAACTTTTCCGCGATTACGGATTCGCGAGAATAGGAGAGCAACACGGGATCCGGAAAGTCCAATATTGCCGGATACTGGAGTGGCTCTGGTTGCGGAACAACAACGTCGCCGAATCCAATGTCGATCTGCATCGCGATTCGGGCTCTGCTCAAAGTTCCTTGGAAACGCGCGCGAACACCCTCGTATTCCGCATCTTCTTTAATGCGGAATACCTCCACTGTTGCCGGATCGAATTGTAGTCCGTCAGGAACGATGTCGATGGCGCATATCTGTTGAATCATTTCTCGAATGTGGACTGGTTCATTGCTCGTTCGCCCTGCGAAGTCAATATCAACGGTCGGACGGGATTGTGGAGCCCGCCAAGCGGTCAATAGAAGCGCATCCTTGAGGACGAAACGATCTCGATGCGCGGAGATGGACAGGCGATAGAGAAAGCGTTCCATGGCGAAGTATTGCAACATTTCCTGGAACGGGCGATCTTGGTCTTGCGCTTGATTGAGCAGCCTTTGCCGGACGGAAGCTGCCAGGTCGCGCTTGCTCACGTCATTGCCTCAAGATATGGCCGCATGATTTTCTGAACTCTGTCGATTTCGGCATATTTGAGCAGCAGCTTGAAGTCTGGCTTCTTCCATCTCTCGCGGTAGGTCTTCAGAGCTTCAATCGCAATATCCAGGCCGATTTTATTCCTGTACTTGAAACAATCTGCAATCGACTTTTCTGCTGAATAGACACGGACCTGTCTGCCATCAGTCAGGACAGTATCCACTCCTGAACTGAAAGCAGGTTTGGCAAACCAGAAGATCTGTATTGGCGGGTGATCCAGCTTCGGGACGCGTGAATGGCTCGGAAGGGCTATGTAGACGGCGTGCGGAACCTGTGTCGTGAGAGCGGATAGGCAGAGGCACAATCGAAGACCTGATACGCGACGCCGAGAGTCGAGGACGTATTGTCGGCGTGCGATTTCCACCCGTGGACGAGGGCGAACCCGAACCCTGGACCGCACCGGCTTCCCGCCGCCGGAAAGACCCTCCGATAGTTGGTGATGTTCCCGCCAATCTGGAACTCGTGTTGGGCAACGAGATCTACGTCACGAAGGACGGTTTGCCGCCGGGACTTCGAAACCGGCTGCTCCGTGTGGCAGCATTTCAAAATCCGGAGTTCTACAAAGCGCAGGCGATGCGGCTGCCCACCTATGAAAAACCGCGGATCATCGCGTGCGCGCAGGAATATCCGCAGCACATCGGTCTGCCTCGCGGCTGCATGGAGGACGTGCAACAACTTCTATCGGATCTGAACATCACGCCGGTCGTGCGTGACGAGCGTTTTCATGGCCGGCCTTTGAGCGTCGCATTTCAGGGATCGCTTCGGACGGAGCAGAAGGCAGCAGCCGACGCCATGCTGAAACACGAAACGGGAGTGCTCGCTGCGACGACAGCGTTCGGGAAGACTGTTGTTGCTGCCTGGTTGATCGCGCAGCGCGGCGTCAACACACTTGTTCTTGTGCATCGACGGCAATTGCTCGATCAGTGGGTGGAGCGGCTGTCGACATTTCTGAATATCAGCAACCGCGAGATTGGACGAATCGGCGGATCCCGGCGCAAGCCGACGGGCAAATTGGATGTTGCGGTTATCCAAAGTCTGGTCCGCAATGGTGTTGTCGAAGACTGCGTTGGGGATTACGGTCATGTCGTCGTTGACGAGTGCCATCATCTGTCCGCACGCAGCTTCGAACAAGTTGTCCGGAGCGCGAAGGCGAGATTTGTCACGGGGCTGTCGGCAACCGTCACCAGGAAAGACGGTCATCATCCGATCATCTTCATGCAGTGCGGTCCGATCCGGCATCGCGTCAGTGCCAAGACAGAAGCGCTTCGTCGTCCATTTACTCATGCCGTTCTTGTTCGTCCGACCGCGTTTCAGCCAACGATGCCGACACCCACCGACAAACGAGTCGAATTTCAGTCGCTCTATGGCGAACTCATCGGTGACCCATCGCGGAATCGCCGCATCTGTGACGACGTTGTCGAGGCAGTATAGGCCGGTCGATCACCGCTCCTGCTCACGGAAAGAAACGATCATCTGTACTCCATCGCCGCGCAATTGGCCGGGAGAATTCGTCACCTGATCGTGCTTCGAGGCGGTATGGGGAAGAAGCAGCGCGAAGCAATTGTGGCGGAACTTGCGGCGATCCCGCCGGAGAGCGAACGCGTGATTGTCGCAACCGGCCGTTACATTGGCGAAGGATTCGACAATGCTCGCCTGGACACGCTCTTTCTCACCCTGCCAGTTTCCTGGCATGGAACAATCGCGCAATACGCCGGGCGCCTGCATCGGCTTTACGACGGCAAGCGCGAGGTGCGGATCTATGACTACGCCGATTTGAATGTTCCCATGTTGGCGCGCATGTTTAACCGGCGGTGCCGCGGATACGAGGCTGTCGGATACTCGATTTCTCTGCCCGCCAGTGCCGTTCCGGGCTGGCCCACCGACGTGCTTCTTCCGTCGGACCCCGAGTGGAAACGGGACTATGCGGCAACGGTGCGGCGACTGATCCGCGACGGCGTCGATACTCCGCTGGCAAATCTGTTCGCCAATGTGGCCAAGCCTTCATCGCCGGAAGTTACGGGAATTGCAAGAGCACGCAGTGCGAGCGAAGCGTTTCTCTATCGCCGACTTGAGACTCTTGCCGAGACAAAAGGCCGGTTTCAATTGAACGTCCGCATTCCGATCCCGATCGATGGGCAGAGTCAAATGGAGATCGACTTCCTGGACACGGCACTCCGTATCGCTATTGAACTCGACGGCTCACAGCATCTTTCCGATGCTGAAGCCTATCGTCGCGATCGCCGAAAGGACCGGTTGCTGCAGCAGAACGGTTATCTCGTACTCCGTTGTCTGGCGGAAGATGTCGGAACGGATCTAGATAGCGTTCTGGATTCCATCCTGCAGTCTTTGGCCGGGCGCGAGCGATCAGGTTCCGAGTACCAGCGGATCGGAAAATGACGGACAAACCAAAACTCAAACTGCTGCTGAAGTTGAGTAGAGTTTATTGAACAGTGGCCGGACGCTTGGCAAGCCTGTTCATCAGTTCGTCCAGTGTGATCGCCATAATGCCAGACGAGTGCGGCCACACGTCTGTTCCCGAGTGTACGAGATAACGGTTTTTGGGTTTGAGCGCCTCGCATGCGATATGAAAGCCGCGCGAAAGCGTCGGTGCGGTGGAGCGTTTGATTTCGATCGCCATTTCCACTTTGCCGCCGCGCTCGAATAGCAGATCGATCTCTGCGCCGTCTTCCGTACGGTAGAAATACGGTGTGCGTGTCTCGCCGGCGGCTTGAATAAGATTCTCGATTACGAATCCCTCCCAACTTAGTCCCGCGACAGGGTGACCAACGGTCCGATTCCAGTTTTCCAAATCGAGCAGTGCATGTACCAGTCCGCTGTCGCGAATGTAAATCTTCGGAGCACGTACCAGCCGCTTGCCCACGTTGCCGCTCCACGGGCGCAGCCTGCGTACAAGCAGCAGATCGACCAACAGATCGATATAGCGCCCTATCGCCGGAGAAGACAGGCCAAGGCTGGCTGCCAGCCGCGCCTGATTGAGCGTCGTCCCCTGAGTGTGAGCGAGCATCGTCCACAACCGCCCTACAGTTTCAGCCGGCAGACGCGGCGCGAACATCGGTACATCCCGTTCCAGGTAGCTGCGAATGAATGCGCGCCGCCAATTAAAACTGGCCAGGTCAGTACGCGCCAGCACGCTGTCGGGAAATCCTCCGCGTATCCACAGCCGTTCGTGTCCTGCGATGCGCTTTGGAATTTCCAGGGAATCGAGCGGCGCAAGATCGACGTATGCGACGCGGCCAGCCAGTGTTTCCGACGCCTGCCGCATTAGCTCGATGGCCGCGGAACCGAGCAGCAGAAAGTGTCCGGCGCGATCTTTAGCGGCGCGCCGGTCATCGATAACTCCCCGCAGGGTCTCGAACAGCGCCGGCTTGCGGTGAATTTCATCAATGACCACCAGTTTGCCTGCCTGCATGCGCAGGAATGCGTCCGCATCCTCCAATCTCCGCTGATCCGCAGGGCGCTCCAGATCGAGATAGACCGAGCCACCCATTTTCCGTCCGGCAGCAATGCTTCGCGCGAGGGTCGTCTTGCCCACCTGGCGGGGGCCAAGCAGGACCACTGCCGGCATTTGGCGGAGACGTTGCTCAATTATGGTTTTCGTGCGTCTTGTGATCATTTCATGAATACCGGAAATCTAACGATAGACGTTAAGATTCCGGTATTGAAAAGGCAATGAATTTCGTTATGAAGGACGTCTGAATCCAATGATGCACTGCATAGAAGTGAAAAATGAAGTATCTCGTTGCGTCCAATATCCACCCCAATGACGCAGGCTATACGTTCGGTTGCGACGGAGCTTCCTCATCAGCACCGTGAATTCGTCGGGGATGGAAATTATGATTCTTATTCCGTCAGGTTACTACCAGGAGCTGCCATGTCTTTTCCTGAAAGAGCTGAGCGGATCTTACGCTTTCAGCGACCGACCTCACGGAGAAATTTTGGGTAACGTTTTGGGTAATAAATGCTTCAAAAAGCCTTAAAAAGTCGCTAAAAGTCCGGCAAGCGGAGGGAGCACATCGAGGTGATTTTCTTTCGTAGTTTCAGATTGTTGCGAAGAGTTTCGAAGCGGACAAAAACTGCAAAATTCCCTTTTTGAGTCTGCTGCGTATGCGAATTTGGCCACTCCGGCCAGGAGCGCAACCTCTGGGGCGTAACAACTTTCACATGAACCCGTCAACGGCACTTCCGCATCGCCATTTTCGGTGTCCGGAAATGGTACAAAATCCATTTTGGGTCTCCCGAGACCGCGATGAGTGGGGAACTGCGAGACTGACTGGAAACATCTTGCGGGAATAAAGAGAGTAGGTTCTGCAGCATTTCGAGGCTTATGGATCAAAAACGGTTCACTCGAAGAAGTATCCGGTCCAGAGAACTTAGTTTGACAATCGCAACATGGATCCGGTTGGGTACCGGAGGACATGGCTCCGTCCCGCTGTCATTGCTTTTTTATCCCGTCAGTACCGCTCGTCCGGAAGTCGTTTGATTTCGAATTCACTGTTCGGCAGACCAATCTGAAAGTCTGGATGGATGGGGAATCATGACGTCAAGCTTAGTAGAACTGTTCTTGGTCGGGCTCTCCCACGAGAACAATCACTATCGGCAAATCGAATCCCGCAAGTATGGAGATCCCGCGATTGGGTGCGGACGGATCCTCATGCTTCGCTTGCGTGCATCTCCTGCACTTCTTCTACGGCGCCGACGATAAGGTTGAAGTAGACATCCAAAACACACCACGTCGGCATCGGTTCATGGTTGTCCCTTAGATTGCAGACGCCTTGTGCATCCTGATGGTCGCACTTTGCACAGACCCGTTCCCGCAACGCATCCATGTATGGTTCGATCGAGCTGCTGTGAACGTGGGAAATCACGTCCACGACTTCACCCATCTGAGCAAACAGGCTGCACTGTCCAGAGTTTTCGTGAACACAACGGCCTTGGTTTTGCTGATCGTCCTTGAAACAGACACAGACCGTGCAGACGGAACTTCGCATCGCATTCTTGTATTCTTCAAAAGGGACTGGAGTCATGGACGTTACCTCCTGGAAATGCACAAATCTGCCTAAACGTCCGGCTGCTTTCCAAATCCCTTGATAAGGATCGTTCGGCATCTGTTCTGGCGACGCTGTTTCGAACACTCAGTCTCTCCGATAGGCGTATCAGAAGCTGTACAAAAGTGCACCGGGGCAGGTTAAGCTTCTAGGCCGCGCCTACATTTCAGCTCAACTCAAAAAAGCGATCGGCATGCAGGCAGATGCGGCTCCCTCGGGCCGGTTTTTCGCTAATAGCCGGCAGCTCGACATATACGCGAACCCCGCCAATGCGGCCGGCAATTTCCATAGACCCGACGAGATCGATAGCCTCGTCAACCTCCATTAAAAACTCCAGCGCGCCTGGACCAGGCCTCAGGGCGTCCGGTGGAATCGCAAGACGCCGTCCGCCGCGGATCAAGACAAAGTAGCCGAGCGCCTCGGCAACTTCCGGCACACGTGGGTTTGTCGCCACGTCGCGCTTCTCACCCGAAGCATGGACTCTCCCGTCGACCAGGACGACCAGATCCTGCGCCAGCCGCAAAGCCTCGTCGGGGTTGTGCGTCACAAGTATCCTCGTGGCATCAAATGCGGCGAGAAGCTGCGGCAATTCGTGCAGCAACCGGGAGTAGGTTGGTCGATCCAGCCCTTCGAGAGGTTCATCGAGAAGCACGAGCGGCGCCCGCAGGCACAATGCGCGTGCCAGGCTCACGCGTCGTCCTTCGCCTCCAGACAGGCGGTCCGCACGACGTTCCATCAAGTGCGTGATACCGAGCAACCTTGAAGCCTCTTCCACCCGGGCACTTCGCTCTACCGCATCGAGACCGCGCAGCCGCAAGCCCAACTCCAGGTTGTCGCGGACCGACCGCCGGAGAAAGACCTGCTCCTGGAAAACATACGCGACGCGTGACGCATGGACCGGCAAACCGTCGATCAGAACCCGGCCCAAACGCGGCCGGTCGAGGCCGGCGATTACACGGAGCAGCGTTGTCTTCCCCGATCCATTCGGTCCAAGAATGGCAATGGTTCGACCGCCACGCAGCAATAAGGAAGGAACGTCCAGCAGCACGCGGCCGCCGCGTTCAACCCGCACGCCCTCGAGTCCGACCTCCATCAGCGATGCTGCTGAATTATTGTGAGCGCGAGATTCACAATAAAGGACAGTCCGAGCAATATCAGCCCCAATACCAGGGCGCGTTCAATTTCCCCACGGCTCGTTTCGGTCACGATAGCCGTTGTCAACACACGGGTGCTCCGCTCGAGATTGCCCCCGACGATCATCGAGGCGCCGACTTCCGAAACGATGGCGCCGAAAGCCGCCATGATCGTGGCGGCCAGACCGAGCTTCGCTTCCCTCGCCAGAATCAACATCGTGCGCAGCCGCCCTGCGCCGAGAACGAATAGCAGATCCGATAGTCGTGGTGAGAGCGCCTGCAGCGACGCTGTCGTAAACCCCACAACGATAGGCGTGGCGATGAGGAACTGCGCAAGAACCATCGCGGTACGCGTGTATATAAGGTTCAGGTCTCCAAACGGGCCGCTTCGTACAAGCATCACCCAGACGACGAGGCCGACGACAACGGGCGGCATGCCCATGCCGGTATTGATGAATCCGAGCAGCAGCGTACGTCCGCGGAAACTCCTGCGAGCGATGCCGTATCCTATTGGTACGCCGACGAGCACGGCCATGGCTGTCGCTGTCCCGGACACGGCAAGCGTGCGCAGAACGATGGCTAAGAATCGACTGTCGGCGCCAAACAGCTCAGTCACGCGGCATTAGTCCCAGGCCTCAATCGAGCGCATCGGGAAAGAACAGCGGCTCGCCATAAGTGTCCCGTCCGAAAGCTGCGATCAAGCGTTGAATAGGAGCAGACACCATGAAATCGATGAACGCACGCGCTTCGGCGGCCTTGACGGATTGGTGCTTCTTCGGGTTCACGGCATAGACGTGGTAGACGTTACGAAGGCCTGGATCGCCCTGGAACAGAATCGCGAGACCAAGCCTCCGGCGCAGTGCCAGGTACGTGCCACGGTCCGTGAGGGTGTATGCGCGCTTCTGGTCCGCAATGTTGAGCGTCGCGCCCATACCCTGGCCTGTCTCTTCACGCCGGTCGAGCGATTTTGGATCGATCCGTGCGGCGGCCCACAGGGCAAGTTCCTGGGTATGCGTGCCGGAATCGTCACCACGCGAGATAAAAATGGCGCGCGCCGCAATCGTCCGCATCACTTCATTAATGGATGTCAGCTTTCGAATACCTGCAGGATCCTCCGCCGGCCCCACAATCAGGAAGTCGTTGTGCATCACGAGGCGGCCATCAACGAGATCCCCTGCCTCCACGTAACGTTGTTCCGAAGTTGGAGAATGCACAAGCACCACGTCGACATCGCCGCGCTCCGCCATCCGCAGTGCCGCCCCGCTGCCGACCGCGATCACCTTCACTTCGATCCGCCGCTCCTTCTCGAATCGCGGCACCAGCACGTCCAGCAAGCCGCTGTCCTCTGTGCTGGTCGTCGTTCCAAGAATAAGCGACGGCCTGGATTGGGCGTTTGCACTCAGTGCCGCGGAGATGCCAACGGCAAAGGCAAGCAGAAGCAAGGGCTGAAAGAGTTTTCGGTACATCGGTAAGTTCGCAACTGGCCATCGGCATCTTCGTATCACGCGCGATTGCGTTGGAGACGCCGTAATTTTCGGTTTGGACTATACCACCCAGGGTCCATTGGGAGAGCCGAAAGATGATTAACACTTCCTGGTCTTGTAAGCTTGACTACTAAGGTCAAGAATATCCGCCAGTCGCAACTGGATCTCGCACTGCCGACATGGACACCCGGTTGGTACACCATGTACGCCGACGGACTGCCGCATACCCTTATCCTATACGGTGTACTGAGGCTGGCTCGGACGATAGCTGCCGGCTACTTTCGCAGTGTTTAGTCCATGCCACGGTTTGACATCGCGCGTTTTCCGGATTCGGTGACCCCACAATTGGTGTATCTTTCGACCATCCTGCTGCCGATGTGTCCGTGAGGTTGAGGACCGGATCAGGCGCCTCCGAGATTTGAAGCTGTGCATCAGGAGTGGAATCTGGGTTTGGTTGGTCGACTCGAAGTCGCATTGGCCCTGAGTGCGATGTTGCGATTATTCGCACATCGCTTTCATCTATCAAGCAAGGGAGCACTATGAAGAGATTGTTTTTTGTACTGGTAACAACCACAGCGGTGTTTGCTGCAGTCGCGATGGCGCAGGTTCCTGCAGCCGGCGGTCAGCGTGGGCAGGGTGGCGGCGCCCCAGCCGCGGGCGGTCCAGGCGGCGGAGCCCAGCGCGGTGGACGGGGGGGAGCGCCCGCTGCTCCAGCAACCGGTCCTATTGCCGACATGGTGGCGAAGTTTACAGACGCCATCAACAAGCAGGATGCGGCGGCGCTGCAAAAGATGGTGACTGCGGATGCGACATTGATCGACGAAGATGGCCACTTCGATCCGATAGGTCAGTGGATTATGAAACTGACCAGTACCGGACCCAAAACGCTGACGGTGCTCGAGACCAGAGGATTGAGCCCATTGAAGGTTTCTGAAGTGGGAGACACCGGCTGGGCAGCTTTCAACTACAATCTGAAAGAAACCGTCACGCCTCGCGGACAGTCCACGTCGTCTCCCAATGAAATCAACGGAACCGTTACCATGGTGTTCAAGAAGAATGGCGCCGACTGGCAGGCCATTCTGGTTCATATCGCAGTGACAGGAAAAGCCATTACGCCGCATTAACCAGCAGAATTCAAACCTCGTGCGCGGTCATTGAAGATGTGAAAAATAGGGGTCAGACCAATTCGGGGCCGTGCTACTCGAGCCCCGAACTTGCACTTCAGAGTTCGGGGTTCGAGTAGCACGGCCCCGAATTCGACGCCAAGATCCGAATGTTGTGACGGGCTCTCTTGCTCCGACTATGCTTCGGATATAATCACGTGCTGACATTAAAAGTGAGGAGCTGTAAGCCATGAGCCAAGCCATCAGTATTGCGGAATTTGCGGACCTCAGTCCGTCTGTCCGTGCCTTCATCGCGAAGCCAAAGAAACTTTATATCGATGGAAAGTGGGTGGAGTCTGCTTCGGGCAGGACCTTCAGTACGATTGACCCAGCCAGTGAACAGGTGATCTGCGAGGTTGCCGAAGGCGACCGGGAAGATGTGGACAGGGCCGCGAAGGCGGCTAGCGCAGCGTTCTATACCGGCGAATGGTCGCGGATGCTTCCGATGGCCCGCGAATCGCTTTTGTTTAAGTGGGCGGATCTGGTGGAAGCCAACGCGGACATGCTGGCGGAATTGGAATCGCTGGACAACGGCAAGCTGGTCCTGTTCGCGAAGATGATCGACGTGCCTGCCAGCGTGCAGTTGATCCGCTACTATGCCGGCTGGGCCACCAAGATCGGAGGCACGACTGCCAACGTCTCAATCGGTATTCCCAATACGGAATTTCACGCCTACACCCTGCGCCAGGCTGTCGGCGTCGTCGGCCAGATCATCCCCTGGAATTTCCCGCTCGTCATGGCGGCTCTGAAACTCGCGCCGGCGTTGGCATGCGGTTGTACGAGCATTCTCAAGCCGGCCGAGCAAACTCCCTTGAGCGCCATTCGCCTGGTGGAACTTGCCGAGGAAGCCGGCTTTCCCAAAGGTGTGATCAACCTGATCACGGGTTTCGGCGAAACCGCAGGCCGGGCCATCGTGGAGCATCCACTCGTGCGAAAGATTGCCTTCACCGGGTCCACGACGGTCGGCAAGGAAGTGGGCAAGGCCGCGATGGACAGTTTGAAACGCGTGTCGCTGGAACTGGGTGGCAAGAGTCCGGTGATCATCGCCCGGGACGCCAATCTCGACGAGGCGATCGCCGGCGCTGCCAACGCCATTTTCTTCAACCAGGGCCAGGTTTGCGTGGCCGGCTCCCGCTTGTTTGTGGAAGAACCCATCTTTGACGATGTGATGGACGGGATGAAGGAAATCGCCGGTTCCATGAAACTCGGCGGCGGGCGCAATCCGGATTCGCAGATGGGACCGTTGGTCAGCAAGGAGCAACACGATCGCGTTCTCGGTTACATCGAGAAAGGCATTCGCGAAGGCGGTGAAGTGCTGACCGGCGGCGGCAGGCACGGCGACAAGGGTTACTTCGTGCAACCGACCATCTTCAAAAACTGCGGCTCCGCGTCAACCTTATATAAGGAAGAAATCTTCGGACCCGTGCTTGTCGCGAACAGCTTTAAGGATGCCGACGAGATTGCCGCGCAGGCCAACGACACGGTCTACGGTCTGGCTGCCAGCGTTTGGACGCAGAACCTTGGCCTCGCCCATCGTTTGGCTAAACGGATCGAAGCCGGCACGGTGTGGGTGAACTGCCACCACCTGATCGATCCGGCGTTGCCTTTTGGCGGATTCAAGCAGAGCGGCATCGGCCGCGAACAGGGGGCCGACGGAATAGAGTTGTACACCGAAACAAAATCCGTCTTGATGCGAATATGAGCAAGGAGAATTGACGATGAAAGTGAAATTAGCAACAGCAGCGTTGCTGCTCACCTTGGTGTCGGCGGCGGTGTGGGCCCAGGTGAATGCAGGCGATCAGAAGCCCGAAGCCAGCATGCCCTTCAACATGACGACCGTGACCACTTTTACTCTTCCATGGCGCATAGCCTTTCTGCCGGACGGTCACATGCTGATCACCGAAAAGGTTGGGCCTCTCTGGCTCGTCACCCAAGATGGACAGAAGAACATGATCACTGGCACGCCCGCGGTATATTGGCAGGGCCAGAGCGGCATGCTGGG
>Ga0134122_10001435_pt1 | contig 17268 bp, 21 predicted proteins | sample KB302_FD_96461 | JGI IMG/M metagenome (GOLD analysis project Ga0134122, IMG submission 96461) | Terrestrial soil microbial communities without Nitrogen fertilizer from Kellogg Biological Station, Michigan, USA - KB3-0-2 | ecosystem: Environmental > Terrestrial > Soil > Unclassified ... | reverse complement strand
TAGTCTGTGCCTTTCTTATGCACTTTCAGGTACTCGTCGGTGCTATTGCCAAAGATCTTCCCGCGACCTGGACCGAAGTCGGTGAGCCCGGCGATGAACTGCCCGGGCGTCGCGGTGGTTGTCTGTTTGAAGTGAATTGTGGACATGCGTTCTCCTTTCAATTATTCGTGTCCTGGGATGGCTTCGCAACTTTTGCTGCCGTCCAGAGCGACCCTGGACTCGGCCGGTTCGGATGCAATGAGAGCATCCTCTGGTAAAGTTCCACCGGCGTTTGTGTAGTTGCGAGGCAAGCGTTGAAGTCGCGGCGTAATGTCGAGTCACTCTTGGTTTCGGGCGATGTTTCTTCAGCTAGTAGTTTCTGAATCAGCAGCTCGGCTTTCTTATAGTCCCCTTCGCCAACGTGCATCCAGCGAATTCGTCCTTGCTTATCCAACAGAAAGACGGTTGGCCATGCTTCGACCTTATAAGCGTTCCATGTTTGGTAGTCGTTATCAGTAACTACAGGGTAGCGAATCCCGAGAGAAGATATTTCACGGCGAAGATGTACAACATTTCTTTCTTAGTCGAACTCAGGTGAGTGGACCCCAATAATAGTTAGGCCTTTCCCTTCATAGCGATCATTCCAGCTTTTTACTAAGGGCAACGTGTTACGGCAGTTGTAACAACCGAAAGTCCAGAAGTCGATTAACACCACGCGACCACGCAGATCCGCGAGCTTTAGCGGTTCTGAGTTTATCCACTCACCTGTGGCCAGGTCCGGCGCAGTAGCAGATTCCGAACTCTTATATTCAGCGGAGCTGCTATAGGGAGCCAGGAACAGGTTTGCCAAACCCGTAGCGTAGGTTAACGCCCCTCCGATGACGATGCCCGCAACAATGCCTATTAACATATTCCGTCGTCTGTCCATAGTTGGTTCTCACAGTGCATGCGCCTCAGGCACCCTGGTCGCAGCCTTTCTTGGCGCCCGGCAGTTCGAAGGTATTGCAAGAAGCGTCTTACGCGCATCGATGCGAGCGCCTTTGTTGACGCTGTTGACGCGCAGGTTTAGTGGGTTTGTCGGCTATGTGACCGCTGAGTTCTCCATCACATTTATTTCCAACCTCGATCAATTGCGAAAAAAGTCCTTCAAGGCGGCAGATGTCTCGATCGGTTTCTCTTCCATCAGCCAATGCCCTGAAGGGAATTTTATGGCTTTGACGTGGTCCGATATCAGCGCCGCCTGAATGGCTAGCACGCCGTTCATTCCTTTTTCACCTTCAATAACAAGCAGAGGCATCGGCAGTTTGGTCCTGGCGAAATTACGGTTGTCCGCGGCGTCATGTGGCTCGAACGCTTTGAAATATTCAAATGCATCACGCATTACTCCGGGCTGAGCATAGTTCTGCGCGTACATGCGTTTTTCTTTCTCGCTGAATTTCGCCAGATCGCCGCCGAATGACTGCCAGACGTGTTCGAGAAAGACGCGCTCGCGCCCATTCACCAATTCAAGCGCAATCGGACTGTTCACAAAATGAAAATGCCAAAGGGCGGGCGTCGTGTAGATCTTTTCCCAAACATCGCCGACGCCAGGGATGGGCGCGTCCAGCAGGGCGAGCTTCTTGACCTCAGCGGGAAATTGCGCGGCATAAGCATAGGCTACCATCATCCCGATGTCGTGACCGACTAAGTAGATATCTTTGTACCCAAGGCTCTTCACAAGTTCATGGATATCGACGGCTGCAGTTTTTTTGTCATAGCCTCCTTTCTCTCTTGACGATTGGCCGAGGCCGCGCAAATCGGGAGCAATCATTGTGTAGTCTTTGCCAAAATCCGCGAATAGAGGAAGCCACATCCGCGCATCGTCACCGAAGCCGTGAATGAGCACCAGCGGCGTCTTGCCGCTGCCGGACTTGAGATAATGAAGGCGAACACCATTCACGTTTGCGAAGAGTGAATCGTAGTTTGTTTTGGTCGCGGCGCTGGTAGCGCCGGCCTCAACATATTCCGTTCCGGTTGGCCCGTTGCCGGTAATCTGAAGCAAGACCGGCTCATTACCGGTCTTCGCAAAATGCCCGACACCAGGCGGCTCGGTATAAAAGCTTCCGGCAGTCAACGGTCTTAGTTTTGATTCGTCAAAACTTTCGCCGTAGCCGATGTACCATACTCCAGAGATAACGGTGGCCACGCGGTCGTCGGGATGGGTGTGGGCCTGGATCCTGACATTTGCCGGTATGGTCAACTGAATCGTATAGCTTCCGGGCTTAGAGGCGTCGCCCTTCAGCGTGCGAGTTTGGATTCCGCTCACACCCGAAGTTCCGGCTCCCGCGTTAACACTCGCGAGCGCATTGATCTCCGATGGTGACAACCTCACTTGTCCTTCCTGGGCCTGGATCAAAGACGAGGCACCGATGATTATCAACGCAACACTGAATCGAATATTCATAACAACTCCTCTACTTGTCGCTGTGGGTGTTGCCGCTATCGCAGTGACTTGAACCCCGCTCGCATTTCACCGACGAACAGCTCCGGCTGTTCCCACGCCGCGAAGTGGGTGCCTTTGGGGAACCTGTTGTAGTGGATTAGCTTTACATACGCTTTCTCTGCCCAGCTCTTCGGCGCTTGATAAATCTCTTCCGCAAACGCGCTCACGGCCACCGGAAGCTTGACGCCTCTCGCGTCGAAGAAGCCGCCTGCCGGCAAATTATGCGATGTGTCCCAGTAGAGGCGCGCCGAAGAGATCGCGGTATTCGTCAACCAATAGAGCGTGATGTTGTCGAGAATGTCGTCGCGGCTCAGCCCTTCACGCTTGCCGTCGAAAACGCGGACGATCATCTGGTAGCTGCGAATGTCGTGATCGAGTATCCAGCCCGCAAGACCAACCGGCGAATCGACGATTCCGTAGAGCGTCTGCGGGCGAAGCGCCATCTCGTTGGCGTAGCCCAGCCCATTCTTATAGAAGTCATCGAGCCCATCCCACGCGTACTTTTCCTCCGGCGAAAGGCCGGCGGGCGGCGGGCCGCCCATGGAAAGCGCCTTCGAAACATCCGGCGGAACCGTCGCCGCCATGTTGGTGTGGATGCCGAGCAATCCGGTCGGCTGCTGCAAAGCCATCACCTCAGAAATGGCATTCCCCCAATCGCCACCCTGCGCCACATATCTTGTGTAGCCGAGCCGTTGCATAAGCGTCGCCCACGCCTTCGCGATGCTAACGGGATTCCATCCTGGCTTCGTCGGCTTGCCTGAGAACCCGTAGCCCGGCAGAGACGGAATCACAAGATGAAAGGCATCCGCCGCGGTCCCTCCATGGGCAGTCGGATTGGTTAGCGGCTCGATGATTTTCATCTGCTCGATGATCGAGCCGGGCCAGCCATGGGTGACGATCATCGGCAGCGCATTTTCATGTTTGGAGCGAACGTGAATGAAATGAATGTCGAGTCCATCGATCTCGGTGATGAAGTTCGGCACCGCGTTGATCCTGGCCTCGCACTTCCGCCAATCGTGCCCGTTCGCCCAATACTGCGCGAGCTTCTGCATCGTCGCCAGCTGCACGCCTTGTGTTGCGTCGGCGACCTGCTCGCGGTCAGGCCACTTCGTCGCATTGATGCGTCTGCGCAAATCGGTAAGCTCCGCTTCCGAATAATTCACACGAAACGGACGAATCGCAGTCTTGTCTGCCGGCTCGCCGCCCGGTCTTGTAGCACCGCTCGGAATCATGGTTTCGTTCGCGTTCGCAAATGCCTCGCCGATCCTGCCTGGGCTGAACGCGACCGCCAGGCCAAACATCGAACTCACCTTTAGAAAGCGGCGGCGCAATCTGTCTTCCGGTTGTTTCATGGCGTCCTCCGTTTGAGTAGCTTTGGTTCTTACTTGTCTGCGTCTCCTTCATTCCTCTGTGCCGTGATTCTCAACATCAAGGTGCGTAACGGGTGAAAACCAGGTCGCGATCTTTGATAGCAGCGTGGCAAGGGAAGCAGGTTTTGAGCACCGACTCGTCGGCAGGGTTGCCGTCGTTGAAGTGACCGAATCCCCAGCCGCCGGTAGCGGAGTATTTTTTTGAGTCCTTGACCATGAACTGAACATTCGTGGGTGGCCCGGCGACGAAGGATTGCGAACGGCCAAAGACTTTGTTGTTTTCCTCTGACGAGACGTGACGATAATGCAAAGCGGCAATGATCGCGCCGTCCGGGAACGGAAGCTTCCCTTCCCGGTAGGCCTTGATCGCTACATCGTTACCCAAAATGGCAGCGGAACTGTTGAGGTTCCCTTCCTCGTGGGCTACGGAGATCAACTTCCAGTCGCGATAGCCGGGAGGAATCGTGGTTACGAAGATCGGTACGGAGTCTCGAGCCGCGTGCCGAGATGCAAACGCAGTGAAGGCGACGCCGCCGACCACCGTTGCAAATAGAACCAGCAAGAGAGTGATTCGTTTCATATTGTTCCTCCTTCGAATTTGCGGCAATTGAATCGATGCCGAATCTGGCACTCAGGTTACATCGAAGAAGAGATCGAGTTGACGACTTGATCTGTTGTGACAACGGCACGGGCATAGTTCGGGATATTGACCCTCGAGCCGAACGCGCCGATGACGATCACGTCGTGGTCGTTCATTGCGGCAGCTCAGTCCCGGCCTGCTCCGCCGCCATGTACGCGGCGTACCAGTCGGGCCAGTTCTCGTCGCGCTGCCCGCCGGAGCGCTTCTCGTGCTCGCCGTGGGCGGCCTCCGCACGCCGAAATGCGCTCGCCAGATCGCTTGCCGACGCGAAGGTCGTCGTCGCGGGGTCGAGGCGACCGGGCACGCGCGTCGTGATCTCCTGGAACAGCCAGCCGTTGCCGTCCGGATCACTGAACGAGGCGAACGAGCGGTAACTGCGACCCTCGGGATCCCGACCGCTGACCCGGAGCCGCCCGAACAGGTAGGGCTCGTCCGGGCCGGCGTACCCGCCGCCGGGTTCGTGGAACACCTCGCCGATCTTGACGCCGCGACCGAGCAGCTCGCGGCGGGCGGCTTCGATGTCGGAGACGATCAGGTACAGACCCTGAGCGGAGCCGGGCGCCGCCGCGGTGACGTTCTTGCCGAAGATGACCGAGCAGCCGGAGCCAGGCGGTGTGAACTGGATCACTCGGAAGTCGTCACTGGCGGCGAAGTCGGCGTCGAGCCGCCACCCGAGGCTGCCGTAAAACTCCTTCGCGCGGTCGACATCCGAGACGGGGATGATGACTATCTCGAGCTTCATATCCACTCTCGCTATGCTCGCGTCTCTGGCGTCGTTACTACGAATTTCAGCCTTCTGATCTGCCATGTTCTTTCCTCCTATTCACCTAAATCGAAAGTTCAAATTTGTCGAAAGCAGGCGTCACCCTTTTCAGATCTGCGAAGAACTCCCCTCTTGCTTGGTCAACCACCGAAAGTGAGGACAACGCGGAATCGCACCTTACCGCTGTGCATTTGTTCGTAGGCCTCTGCCACTCGATCAAGCGGATACTTCTCGATCATTGGGTGCACGCCGCTCAGCGCACTGAATTCCATGGTATCTTGCGAATCCCGCGCTGTGCCCGAATACACACCGGCGACTGAACTCCGCCGCATGATTAAAGAGAACACACTGACCGTCAGTGGCTCGGCCGGCGCGGCAGGCACTAACAGTTTGCCATCGGGTGACAATCCGTCAACCAATGCGGAAATGGCTTGCGCATTCGGTGCAGTCGCGAGGATCACCCGCGCGCCACCAAGTTTTTGCAATTCCGCTACGACGTCTGTAGCGATCGCGTCTATGTAATGATGCGCGCCGAGTTTTCGCGCCAGCGGCTCTTTGTCGGTCCCTCGATTGATCGCGACTGTTTCGAATCCCATCCTTCTGGCGTACTGAATGCCGAGGTGTCCCAGTCCGCCGATGCCCTGCACGGCGACCACCTCGCCGGCCCGGGCGCCCGAATTCCGGAGCGCGTTGAAAACTGTAACGCCCGCGCACATGAAAGGACCCGCTTCCTCGGCGGGCAGTTCATCTGGAATTGCAGCCAGAGCCGTCGCCGGCGCAATCATGTACTCGGCGTACCCACCGTCGAAGTCAATCCCAGTGACCTTTCGATTGACGCACATGGCGAAATCACCGCGCCGGCACAGTTCGCATACGAAACAGTGTCCGCCATGCCAGCCCACGCCGACGCGTTGACCCGTTTGCCACGCAGTTACACCGTCACCGAGTGCATCGATGCGTCCTGCGATTTCATGACCCGGCACACGGGGATACTGAAGCCCGGGCCACATACCTTCCTTGACCAGAGCATCGCTATGGCAAATGCCGCACGCTTCGATTTTCATCCGCACTTGCCCCACTCCTGGCTCGGGAATATCGCGTTCGATTAATTCCCAGTCTCCTCCAGCCTTACTGATCTGTGCTGCCTTCATTTTCGTAGTCATGATTTCTCCTATTCCTTACGAATGTAACCCGCGCTTAACCCTAAGCGAAACTCAGTCGCGTCAATCGTCACCGCGTTGATCATTACTTGAGCGCTGAAAACGTGGTCGGATCCATAAAGTACCGGTCGATATGATCTACCAGCGAACCGCTTACCTCTGATTCTGCTTTTACCTTCTGCCATTCCGGATCGGCCTGGAAAGCAGCCCAATTCTTCAGCGCCTCCTCGTGATTGGGATGCTCGAGAATGTAGACGAACAGGTTCGGCGCATCTTCGGGTGACCAATAGCCAATACTTTTCATGTTGTGCCGTCTGAAGATCGCGTCCGTGTGATTACCGAAGCGCGAAATCAGAGCATCCATTTTCCCAGCGTTGACGTGATACATTCGCAATTCGTAAACGTGGTGCGGCGGTTGCGCGTTGGACCCGCGGAGCGTGCTGAAGCCGAGCATTACCAGGGCCCCGAAGAGAAAAGGTAAGACATAGGATGCATTCAGTGTAGTTTGCATGTTTGTCCCTTTCAATTATTCGTGCGGCGGCCCGAGGTACGGGAACTCGTCGAGGAGATCGCCGTGCGGCCCAACCTTGTTTCCAGGTACGTTCCGTTCGTGAACATAGAGAAGAAAACGTCGACAACATCGTCGGTAAGTGTCCGGCCATTGTGCGGAAATGATGCCGGTCGATGAGGGTCATAGCAGAGGATGTCGGGCAACAACTTTGTCGCAACGCCTACTGCGTCATCCCTCGTATAGCCGCCCCGGGCGCACGAAATAGTCATCGCCTACGCCTTGGCGTTCTTTGACAAGTATCTGCGTGGTCGCGAAAACGAACTGCTCGCCGCCCCATCCGACAGGTATCCTGAGTTGTCATTTCAAAAGAGATCCGGACGCAAATGACTAAGAATCGTTCCGAAGCAGGTGTTAACTTGAACCGAGCGTCGTCACCAAATTCATCACCCATCCAACGAGGAGGGGGTCATCATCAACAATGACTTCTGCTCGCTCGTAGGAGCCGGGAGCGCTGCCCTCTTACGTCTCGGCAAACTATAGAGACGCTCCGAGGCTCGTCGACCTAAGCCCCTCCTGCTTCGCCCGTTCGAGGTCGTCATCCGATAGCAGTCGATTGTCAGGATCCCCGGCATTGGTCTCCGGCTGGAAGCGCAGTTGGTCCATATAGGGCGTCGGCTCCTTGCGTCGATAATCGAGGAACTCCCTGGCATAGTGGTCGCGGGCCTCCTGCATGCTCTTTTTACCGGTCACGATGTCATGCATGAGGTTCAGCGCCAACGTATTCGCCTCCTCATCATGACATTGTGCGGAGGCTTCCCCGGCAGTGCGTCTGACAGTAACACTCCCGTCGAACTCAACGATCGGGCTGATGAACTCCACAGGCACCTGGTAGTCGATGACGGATTCGACCGCATCCCAGTGCGGAACCGGCATCTTATGCAAGTGGACCGCCCTGGAGGCCACAACGCGCTTCCACGGCCCCACCTTGTGCCACGTGAGCGACGACTCTGTTGCTTCATGCGGCTCCCCGTATTTGTCGATGACCAGTTGAGCCGGCTCGCGCGCATCCTCTGGCCAGCTCTTAATAATCTCCGACCCCTTTTGTTCCTTCATATCTAAACCTCCCTTTAAGGCAATCAGCTTAGGCGTAATGTCCGTTCCGAGATCTGGCTACGGGTGCCAACCACCGCGCCACATTGCTCACGTACTTCCTAATATCAGCCAGTTTCTCCGGCGTGCATCTGATCTGATCACCTGGTAGCTCGGTGAGAAAGGTGGGACAACCTCTCGAGATGTCCCAGTTGTAATCCACAAGATGATGAAAGCTTGATTCTGCAATCGCGCGTCCGAGCGTGTTGCCGAATGCGTCGCGGGCGCTCTCAAACGCCACAATTAAGTTGAAGGCTCGCCCCGTAACCTTGCTCGTTCCTGTAGCAATAAGATTCGCATGACGCTCATCTTCGGGAACTCCTACCGCGCCTTCATGAAAGTGCGCGGGAAAATATTCAATCACACCTGACTCGTTCATCGGATTCAGAAGCAGCTCGTGGACGGGCTCGACGGCGGTGATCCTTTGATAATCACCATTGCTGCCTGAGTGATAGTTGGGCCACGAGATGGTCTGCGTATCCTGGTCGTCTCGGGTGTGACGAGTCTCATCCGATTCGGGATGTTTGGAATGGAAGAAATGAGCGCGGCCCACGCCTCCCAAACTGCAAAGTGAAGATCCGAGATCCTGATGATCCCGGGTGGTCAAAAGCCCTCCGCCTCTTTGCCGAAACCGCGTAATGCCTTCACAATCTGCAACCGTTAAGCCGCTGCCCGTATCGACAGCGAACAACCAAAGCTCATCGAAGTCTGTCTTATCAAGCACACTTAGTACCGCATCGTCACCGTCTGCGTTGACTTCGCGATTTCGGGCAGTCACATTGCAGAGCGGCTCACCGCTTTCATCGGTGAGTGAAACAAGATGATCACGCAACAACGAAAATCGATCGATGTTCCAATCGTCAGCGATCGCCGGTATGGTTGTTTGCAGCAGTATGTTAGTCGGGCTTCTCATTGCTGTTTACCAGTTCATTGTGTAATCGGCTCCATCGTGAAAGATGCAAACGGAAGCGCGATTGGCGTATCCGACAGAAACGAGAACGATGGTCCAAATTCGCGCAGCAATTCTCGTTCTGCGCGAAACCAGTCTTCCTCCGATGAGCCTAAAGGCTTCCCCCTCTCCTCCCAGAACTGATAGGCCAGTTTCTCAATTTCATTGTGGAACATACTTGAGTATCTGTTCATACTCCATTCCTCCTGTTGTTTTGATCTGAGAACAAACGCCCGACTCCAATTTGCTTCTGCATTCCGACCAAGCTGGGGTCCTACTGCATTTGGAGTACGTCACTTCGTTGAAGCGAAATCGATTATCATCTTTAGTGCCCAATAACGACCGATCAGCTACTTGCGCGGCTGTCATCTTGGATCGCGTACTGGACTGCCGATTGATCCAGTTCGGTTCCGCCGTGAGACGAGCGTGCATTTCCGTGCCGGGCAGAATCTGCCTGAGCGCCAGGAAACGCCGATTGTGTGGTACGACGATCGGGAACGACGTATTCAAAGGTTGGGCCTGCCGTTGCAATCCCGTCCTCGGTCGGAATCTGCATCAGCGCCTGCGCTTTCGCCTTCAAGCCGTACATCCCGCCGATCGCGGCCCCAAGCATCTGCGGCGTTCCGTCGAACGCCTTGTCTAGTAGCTGCAAGATCCCGCAGTAGGCGTGGTTGAAATCTTCCTGCGAGTCGCGGATGGTGCTGCCGGGGGCGTGATCAGACGTGCGCGGGTTGTCGCGCATAGGCCGCACGCCGTCCCAGTCGATGAAGATCGCCTCACCGGTTGGACCGGATTGAGGCGTGTCGCCGCGTTGATAACGGCGTCCGAGTTTGAGCTCCTCGAAACGATAATAATGCGCAACAAGCTCGCGGTCGGGATGGTGAACGTCACAGTCGCCGTCCCAGACCTGAGTGTGGGCGGCTCCTTCTCCCTGTTCGACGATTTCCTCGAGCGCATCCAGTGCCGCGGCGAGATTGTCGATGATGTTGATGCGCCGCCCGCAACCGTGAAAGAGCGAGCCGGTGTCGACTTGCCTGGCCGGGTTACCGCAAAAGACATTTGACTCGCCGAGAGTCGTGCACAGATCGCGCAGCCCCTGGCCGATCGCTTCGTAGAACTGCCCGATGGTCTCGTAATCGTCGCTCTCGGGTGGCGCTTCGGCAAGAGCCGGTTTCTCGATCTTCAGGAAGACCTCGATGGCTTCAGGACTAAAGCAAAGCAGTGGCACCTCGAACGAGCGGTCTCCGTGCGGCATGCAGCGAGGATATGCCGGCAACATCCGCGGGGTGTCCAGCCGAGGGCGGCCACCCACTGCGTTCAGGAGGTTAGCAGCCAGAGCCATGTGCAGCATCTCCTCGACCAGGACGCTGGTCATAAGTTCCGCAGCTTCTGAGTTGCGCGCCGGGTCAAGTGAGTACAACGCACAGAGGTAAGGCGGCAGCGTGAAGTGCTCTAGTTCAATCGCCCACTGCAGATGCTCCCGCAGGCTCTCGATCGTGGCAATGCGCCTAACCGAACTGGACTGCGATCTAGTCGCCGAACTGAAGTCAATAGAGTGTTGTTTACTCGGCATGAATCATTCTCCATTCGCAAGTACGATCAAACGCAGGTTAATAAGTACGAGGCGAGTCGCAAGACCGCTGCACATCCCCCAGGTCGTGGGACTCCTTAGCGAACCTCGACACTCCTCGACGGCCCTTTAACCAAGCGGCGGACGTTTGCTTACTCATCAAACGGGGAGTTCAGCAAATAGTCCACCGTTGACACAGGCTTGTAGTCCGGCACGAAGCGCTCGCCAAAATCACGCGCGAAATTGTCGTACGTCGTGGCCGGCCTTGTCTCGACAATCCGGCAGACCGCGCGCGCGAATCGTTGCTTCATTTCCACCCGAGGAAACGCTTCGACGATCGCAGCAACCTGGGCCGGGGTTAGCGCCTGGTAACCCCAGCCGCCCCAGTCGAGCCCGATGCCCATCGTGGCCAAGGCGATCTCGGCCTCTTTGTAAAGTGCGATGGAAGGCGTCGAGTTGAGTGCAACACCGTCCCAAATCAAATGGGCCCGACGATCATCGAGGCCCTCGAGGCGAGCGAATGCGCGCGCGGCATTCGCTCCCTCCACTTCAAATCGCAGCGGCCCGTCGAACCCTTCCGCGAGACCCAGGTCGTGAAGAATCGTGGTTACGGCGAGTACCTCGTCGTCATGCGAGGTCCGATTGAGTTGAGCCAGAGTCACTGCAAAGAGCCAGGATCGCATCACGTGATTGAACAGGTACGGCTCAGAGCGCTCGCGTGCATACTCGATGGCCCGGGAAATCAATGGCGTATCGGGCACCAAGACACCGCCAAGTGAACGTGTCGCGATGCCGCGTTGCGTCGTGGGTTGGATTGCACTCATCTCAGTCTCCTCGGATGTATCTATTAACTTGGCACCACGGCAGAACGATCTCTTAAGAAGGTCACGTTCTGCCGCGGCGTCCGGACTCAAGCCGTTTTCGAAGTTGTCTGAGGCTTACCGATGAAATCGAGCAAGTCCGCATTGATCTGATCCTGATGTGTGGCAGTGATGCCGTGCGGCGCGCCCGGGTAGTAGATGTCCTTCGCGTCCTTGATGAGTCGGGCTGACTTCTGGGCGGAGTTCTTCACCGGAACGACCTGGTCGTCCTCGCCGTGAAGTACCAGAGTCGGTACATCGAACTTCTTGAGGTCCTCGGTGAAGTCGGTTTCGGAGAACGCTTTGATGCTCTCGTAGGCGTTCTTCAGGCCGCACTGCATGCTCCAGAGCCAAAATTGATCCAGCGTTCCTTGCGAGACCTTGGCGTCGGGACGATTGGCGCCGTAGAACGGGAATGCGAACTCCTTGTAGGCCTGCGAACGGTCCCTGGCGAGGCTCGCACGGAAGCCGTCGAACAACTCGATGGGTAGGCCCTCGGGATTGGATGGGGTCTTCAGCATGAGAGGCGGCACCGCGGCAATCAGCACTGCCTTGGCGACTCGGCTCGTTCCGTAGCGGCCGATGTAGCGCGCGACTTCTCCGCCTCCGGTTGAGTGGCCAATCAGCGTGACTTGCTTGAGATCGAGGGTTTCGATCACGGCTGCAAGATCGTCGGCATAGCCGTCCATGTCATTGCCGGATGAGGCCTGGCTGGACCGGCCGTGGCCACGTCGGTCGTGCGCGACCACGCGGAAGCCGTTCTGTGCGAGGAAGAGCATTTGTCCATCCCACATGTCGGCATTAAGGGGCCAGCCGTGAGAGAATGTAATGACCGGGCCAGTGCCCCAATCCTTGTAGTAGATCTGCGTTCCATCTTTCGTTGTGATAGTACCCATAAGACACTCTCCTTTTTGGTTGGGCCATCTCGTAACTTCAAGTTTCCCGACGTTACTTGAGCGGCGATTAATGGCTTCGATTGTTGCGCCGGCTTAGCTGCTAGCAGCAGTCACTGCTGGAGGCTGTGGATTCTTCGCCGCGGTCAACGAGCGGCTGAGCCAGTCGTCGAAATGCGTCTCGCCGAGTTGCGCGTCATCGCCGGGAACGAGCGTGCGCTCGTCTATGTCCGCGCCGAAATAGCGCGGGTGCGAGTCAGCGATAACCTCCCGCGGATCGTTGAGTGCGTTTAGTGTTAATCGGACAAGTTCATCGAGGCGAAACTGATCGGGCCCCGCCACCGCAACCGTGCCATTCACCGGTGAGCCGGTGGCGACTCTGCCAACCGCAGCGGCTACGTCGTCGGCGGCAATGGGCTGGATGAGCACCTGGCTCAAGCGAACCGTGTTGCCGTCGGCGCCGCTGTCGGCGATCTTATTGACGAACTCGAAGAACTGAGTCGCATGGACGAGCGAGTAGGGTATCGAGGATTCCTTGATAAGCTTCTCCTGAGCGAGCTTCGCGCGGAAGTAGCCGCCGATGCCGCCACTCTCAGCCAGCCTTTCGGTTCCCACGACTGACAACGCTACGTGATGGCCCACGCCTGCGGCGGCTTCATAACTCAGTAGGTTGCTTGTGGACGTCTTGAAGAAATCCGTCGCTGCGTCCTCCTCGAAGGAAGGTGAATTCGACACGTCGACGACGACTTGTGCCCCCTTCAGCACTTCGGCCAGTCCTTCACCAGTAAGCGTGTTGACGCCGGAATTGGGCGACGCCGGCATAGCCTTATGTCCCTGCTCAACGAGCTTCTTTACAAGCCTTGACCCGATGAGTCCGCTACCGCCAATTACAACGATCTTCAGTGTTGACGTTTCGTTTGTCATAAGTCTCCTTCCTTGACCTTTCGTTTGTCGCCTGTAATCCAGACGACGATTTGCGAGGTGTACCGGGAACTCGCTGAACTGCATTTCTAATGCAGTTCTTACGCGGTGATTACGGCAGTCACGGTTCAGGCACTAGCACCGGAGCGCCCTTTGCCTTGACCAGGAACACAACGAATTTTGCGGTTCTGGTTTTGCTTGCGTTGCGGCCAACTATATGGACATCATCGGGGCCTTCATAAAAGGTCTGCCCTGGCGACAGCGTGACTTCTTTACCACCCTTTACCTGCATCACAATGGAGCCCTCCAACACGTAAACAAATGCGTTGGCATAGTGCCGGTGGATTGGGTCTGTCTCGCCTGGGGCATATTCAACTGTGACCATCATTGCTTCCTTGCCCGGAATGTCCTTCAGCTCTTTTGACAACAGCTCGGTGACTTTGGGCTCCTGGGCCATCACCGTTCCGCCACAGAGACAAAGCAGTAGAATTACGTTCGCGCATAATTTGGCGCCGTATAGAGTCTTTCTGAGTTGCATCGTAGTTCTCCTTCCTAAGACTGAGTTTGTTTTTTTCCTTTTTTGGTGAGCCTGAGTGTAGAGAAACGCCTCGCCGGAAAAAATCCGGTAGATTGCGTAAAAGTCTGTGAATGATTACCGGCTGAAAGACGTCGTGATGTGGTAGATGAAGTGCGGATCTGCGCGAGTACTGCTAGGTAGTCTGAGGTATGCGGTCCATCGGAAGTTTCAATCTTTTGATGAAAGCCTTTCTCAGAGCATCGTTGGCCTGCGCGATCGCCGCGCGCGCTGCCGGCGATTCTGTGATCGGGTTAAGCATTACAAAATCATGAATGGTGCCGAGGTAGCGCGCTGCGGTGACTGAAACGCCTGCTCGCATCAGCCTGCGCGCATAGGCCTCGCCTTCATCCCTCAACACGCCGTTCTCGACCGTAATCACTAACCCTGGAGGAAGCCCGGCAAGCTGCTCATTCGTAGCCTTCAATGGTGAAGCGGTCGGCTCGTCGCGCAAGGCCGCATCCGGCGCGTAGTTATTCCAGAACTGTTTCATCGCCTCGCGAGTCAGCCAGGGGCCCTCGGCAAACTCGTTGTATGAATCGGTCTCGAAGTTGGCGTCGGTCACCGGATAGAACAGCAGCTGGAAAATGATCTTTGGACCGCCGCGCTCCTTCGCCATCAACGTGACCGCTGCGGCCATGTTGCCCCCCACGCCGTCGCCCGCAACCGCGATTCGTGAAGGATCGACCTTCAGTGCTTGACTGTGTTCGGCCATCCACTCGGTCGCGGCATAAGCTTCTTCGATTGCCACTGGATAGCTTGCTTCAGTAGAAGGCGTGTAGTTGACGAACACGACAGCGGCATTCGCCCCGTTGGCAATCTCGCGGACCAGCCGGTCGTAGGTGTCCTTGTCGCCAAACACCCAGCCGCCACCGTGGAAGTACATAATCACGGGGAGGATACTCATGCCGTCTTGTGGTCGCAGAATACGAATCGAGATTTTGCGTCCGTCTGCGCCCGGGATCATCCGGTCGTTTATCTCGACCGGCAACTTTTCGACCTTGCCTCCCTGTACTTCCGACAATACTGCGCGCGCGCCATCAATTGGCAGTTGATAAATCGGGGTGCCGCAATGGACCGCGCGCTGCTCGATAAATGCAGCGGTGCGCGGTTCGAGCTTCCGAGCGTTCGGATGCTGGTTTGTTTGGTCGCTCATTGGTTCTTTGAGGCCAGTCTCACTAACTCGCGTTCATCTTAGAAACCGTCACGCGTCCAGCACACGTTCGTTGGTTCTCATTCTAGAGATGTCTCTTCACGTAAAGAATCCAGTAGAGTGCTTAAATGCATGTGAATAATTACCAGCCAGGGCCGCGCTTCTCTGGTATGCAAAATCGCGAATCTGTGGGAGCGGGTCCTACGCAGTTTGCGGTAGGAGGTTTGACGGACGTAGACGCGATCAAACCTAAAAACTTGTCATAGTCGATTTTCTAAAATCGATCCGGCTGTACTCTCTACTTTGCAGATCAGCACCTTGCTTAAGGATTAACCAACTTGTTGCGCACCGCGTAATGAACCAACTCCACAATCGAGTTAATCTCCAGCTTGCGCATGATATTTGCCCGGTGAGTCTCGACAGTCCGGGTGGTAATCGACAGCGCAGTAGCTACCTCTTTGTTGCTCTTACCTTCAGCCAGAAGCCTTGTCACTTCAAGTTCGCGCTCGGTCAGCGCAACAGTGGCGGTACTTGATCCGGTATTTTCGGGACCCCGAATCAAAGCGTTTCGCAGTGTCTCCGACACCGTTGGTGAAAAGTAGACATTGTGTTTGAGAATCGATTCAACCGCGGTGATCAAGTGACCTTCCACATCACTCTTGACGACCACAGCCCGGACCCCTGCAGAGAGTGCCTCGCGGATCAGTTCTTCGCTTTCATGCATCGTGAAAATCAGAATCTCTGTCTCGGGTAAATCAGCGCGAATTTGCTTAGCGGCTTCAAGCCCGTTCAACTCAGGCATAGACCAATCAAGTACCACCACGTCCGGCTTCAAGGCGACGGCCAGCTCGACAGCCTCGCGCCCGTTGGTGGCCGCCTCTCCACACACATGCCAACCGTCGTGCGTTTCAAGGATACCGCGTAAACCGCGTCGAATGATCGCGTGATCGTCTGCCAGTAGAATCTGAGTCATCGTCACCACCCCGCAATCGGGCCCGTCGCTCTATATTTGGACATCTTCAAAAAAATCCACTGACGATCAAGTGTTTGGTCTGAGCCAGCCCCAGCGGACGGCAGGGTGGGTTGCGCTCGTACCCGGCTCGCGGACTCGCCATCGGCTACACGCGGTCGCTCGCCGTGCGGGCAACGGCGATCGGAACGATCGCTCTGATCTCTGTTCCGTGCTTGCTCGTTTCGATTTCAAGCTTGCCGCCGAACTGTCGCAATCGCTGGCGCATTCCGAGTATGCCCAGTCCCAGAGACTGAACATTGTCAACGGTTTCACCGTCAGCTCCTTCGAGCATCCCCGAACCCTGGTCCTTCACATATAACGCCACGCTGTCTTTGTTTCTAACCAATCGGATCGTTGCGCTGCCGCTTCCTGAATGGCGATGGATGTTGGTGAGGCTCTCCTGCATGATTCGGAACAGTGCGGTTTCTGTTTCCAAAGACAGCCGGCCAATCTCACTGTCGACTTCCAGGTCGACACTGATCCCACTGCGCTTAGTGAAGCCTTCGATATACCAACGCAGCGCGGAGGCGAGACCGATCTCATCCAGCATAGGCGGATGTAACAGATATGACAGCGTTCGTATCTGCTGAAGAACTTGTTCGGCGAGAGCGACGCTCTCAGTGACTATGCTCTGCGCCTCCGGTCTCAGATCAGTGGCGACCCTGCGCAGGTGCGCAAGATTGACTACCACGGCCCCGAGATCCTGAGCGGTGACGTCATGAAGATCTCTAGCGATTCTTCTTCGTTCCTCGTCCTGAAGCTGAAGAAGACGAGTAGAAAGAAGTTGCAGGGCCTCCTCCCTCTTTTTTCGTTCGGTGATGTCGCGTGCAATGGCAAAACTGTACTCGTGTCCCTCGTAAAGCAGGTAATTGAGAGAAAGTTCGATGGGAAAGATGTGACCGTCCTTTCTTCGATGTGCTGACTCCAGGCTCATGGACTTCAGGGTACGAAGGTTGTTCCAGTGATCGGCCCATACTTCTTCCGGGAAATAAGGGTTAACGTCAAAAACGCGTAGTTCCAATAACTCCTCGCGAGTATATCCAAGATCCCGGCAGCAAGCTTCGTTGACAAAAACAATCCTCGCCTCTGCGTCGAGCCTGATCACACTCTGGGCTACGTGGTCAATCGAATACTTCGCCAGCAACAATTGGTTTTCGATCTTCTTCCGCTCGATGCCCAGCGAGATAACCGGCACGATGGACTCAAGCGCCTCAATCGTATCCTGTGCAAGCACGTGGCGCGCGAACATTGCGACGACGCCAATCAGCTGCTTTTCGACCAT
>Ga0134122_10001434_pt1 | contig 17269 bp, 10 predicted proteins | sample KB302_FD_96461 | JGI IMG/M metagenome (GOLD analysis project Ga0134122, IMG submission 96461) | Terrestrial soil microbial communities without Nitrogen fertilizer from Kellogg Biological Station, Michigan, USA - KB3-0-2 | ecosystem: Environmental > Terrestrial > Soil > Unclassified ... | reverse complement strand
CGACGATCGGTTCCATGTTGAGGTCTTCACACCATTCCAGAAATTCCAGCAGGCCCATGCCGTCGGATGAGCGGTAGTTCCAGGGGCTGAGGTGCGTCGGCCGTTGTTCGAGCGGACCAATCGTCTCTTTCCAGTTGAACCGATTGGCGTAGTTCGGACCCTCCAGGTAGTTCCCGCCCGGAAATCGCAGGAAACTGGGCTTCATTTCGGCCAGCAGCTGCATGATGTCGGGCCGCAGGCCATTGGACCGGTTCTTGTAGGTCGGCGGAAACAGCGAAACCAGGCTGAACCAGAGTGTGCCGGGAGTTCCCGTTGAAATCACGAAACGGTTCGCCGTCGATGGGGTGACCTTAGCCGTCTTCAAGGTTGCCGAGTACTTCTTCCATTCCCCACCGACCTGGGCGACGTCGGCCTTTGCAAAAACCGTATTACCGTCGTTGCTCTCGATCGCAACGGTTAGCGGTCCCTTAAAACCGGCGCTGGATTTGGCATAGAACGAAACGCGGTATGTGGTGTCGGGTTTGACGGGAATTCCCCAGTATCCTTCGTTCGCAACGCCAACGCGCTGGCTGCCGGTAATCGAACCGGCATCGAGTTTCAACGCGACATTCAAGGCCGTGTCGGGAACGGGAATCTTATCGAGCGCGATGGAGCCATCACCGCCGTTGTATTTCGCAACGGACCAGTTCACCGCCGTCTGCGCATTGTCGCGGAACGTCCGATTGCGGATCAGTTCGGCGTACAGGCCGCCGTCGTAGGAGAAGTTGATCTCCTCGTTCATCAGTCCGTAGAAGATCGGATCGATCTTTGCGCCGGGGCGATCCACGCTGACCGTCAGCGTCACCGGCTGCTGGGCCAGCACCATCGCTCCAGCCGCGGCGAGAACAGCGATACCGAGCAACATTTTGTTTCGCATTTGGGCGGGAGTTTAACATACAGAAAATGATGCCAACCCAATTCATTTGTGATATCCCATACAGATGCTCATTAGAGCTGTGCGGCCGCTGATTATTGTTACCTTTGTTTTGGCACTGTTCGCCCCTGCCGGTTTGCTGGCTCAACGCGAGCGGCAGATTCCGGCTCCGAGCGAAGGCGATTTCGGTAAGAAGTTTTTCGATCAGCTCAGCCGCATCTTCGGCAAGTTCCGCGATTCGGATCTTCAACGGGTGTTCCAGCTGGCCGAACCCATCCAATGCACCGAACTCGTTACCGGCAAAGGCGAATGGCGGCCCGTCGCGTTCTTTAATGAGGACCCCAAGCTGGGAGCCTGGTACCGAAGCAATCTCGAAGAGGTCCGATCCGATCTTTCCGTATACATCTTTAAAGGAACTTGCCGGGATAATCACAGCACCGTCCAGCTGACGACGAAATTTCCAGTCGCGGAAAGCATCGATGCCTACAACGAAGGGAAGATTCCCTTCGACCAGATCGATGTCAACGTGAACGCTCCGGTGGACGCCAGGTTCGATACTCGTACTGGCGTGTATGCGTTTGATTTGCCCTACCTTTACCTGCTGAAGCGCGGGGCCACCCAGAGCACCTACAGCCTGATGCCTCCGCGTTTTGGGGACAAGTACGTTACCGACGTGACGAACCTGTGGGACTGCAAGGCTGTGAAATCCATCGATATCACGTATCGATTCCTGATTTGCCGCACGTCGACCGCGGATCGCAACCCTCCGGCGAGAAACCAACAACGAACTCCTTCGGGTTTCGGCTCCAGCGCCTACTTTATTCTGTCGGACGGAACGGAAGCTTCCGCGTCCGTAACGCTGAGCATTGGCGATGCGGAGATCCCAAACGCACCTGCGGCCACAACCGTGGAACCAGCGGCGGCACCCGCCTGGCAGGCCCCGGGCTACCGGTCTTCAATTGTCGATGTCGGGAATAAGCCGGAGTTCCGCATTCGATTCAATCCGGAAGCGTGGACCGATCGTATCGGTTCGGCACAAGTGATATCCGACCAGAAGATAGCGAGCCTGCAATCGGCAAAACCGCCGGATGGCGCGGACTACTGCGTCTGGACTCCGGGCGCCTCCGATTTAGTCCGCCGCCTGTTGTCCGGCGAGCCGGACAAGGACGTTTCGTATTCGGTCTCGGGCCTGGACCGTGGGGCTGGTCAATCCACGGCATCCGTCACTTTTGTCATGAAGACCCTCACCGGAAGCCGCCTTGGAACGCTGCAGTGCTTCTTTCCTCGGGCGGATTCCGCGGATGCCATCGGATACGATCGCTGGTCCGCCATCGCCGGCGGCCAGCTGAAACTGGAAGTCCGGCCCTGATTCACTCCGGCTCCAGTGCATAATGCCGTGGTGACAATCCGGGCGGCGTTCCATTTCCTCTTCTATCCGGCGACTCGCGCCGCGTTCCGGGAATACTTTCGCCGGTGGAAACCGGTCCTTGCGAATCTCATCTCCAGCGACGTGTACACCATGGCGTCGGCCATTTCCACATGCGCGGTCATTTCATTCTTTCCGTTCACGATTCTTCTGATCAGCATTGTGCAAAATGTATTTCACTTTGAATCGGCGACCGAATGGATTGTAAGGCTCATTGCGGAATATCTTCCATATCTCACTCTGAAGGTTACGCCAGTCTCGCCGGCCTCGATTGCGGCGGATATTCAGGGCCGCGGCATTGGCCGCCTTCAGATAATCTCCGCCGTAATTCTGATGGTGACTGCTATTGGCGTCTTCATTCCGCTCGAAGTAACGCTCAATCGCATCTGGAATGCGCCAAAGAATATGAGCTTTATCAAGAACCAGATCATATCGTTTGGGGTGATTCTGCTTTGCGGTGTCCTGTCGCTGGTCTCGTTTCTCATCGGCGGAATGAACTTCTGGATTATTCGAAATACTCTGGGACGGCTGCCCTTCGAGGCAATCAATGCGTTCGCTGAACTCTTATCCGTGAAGGTACTGGGCTTCCTGCTCTCCATCACTCTGTTTTTCGTGGTGTTTAAACTGCTGCCCAATATTCGAATACCGTTTGACACCACGATACGGGCCTCCATATTTACCGGGGTCGTCTGGGAACTTGGCAAGTACGCCTATATGTGGATTCTCAGACGGCTGGATCTGAGTGCAATTTACGGGGCGTATTTCACTTCGGCGGTTGTCTTGATTCTCTGGAGCTACGTCTCGGCGATGATCCTGATTCTGGGAGCGGAGCTCGCGCATCGCGAGCTACTGTCCTTCCGATTGTTTCGCCCGGCGTATGAGGAATGGCGGTCACTTCACGCTGACAGCCGCAGGCTTACTTGAATTCGCATCCGGCGCTTTTTCAAATATCGGATGGCACCAGTGGCGGTACTTCGGAGTCCGTCCGTGGACGATATCATCGAACATTTTGCGCAATGTGATGGTGCGATCTCCCACCTGTCCGGTTCCGACATTTCGGAAGTCGACCCGTGTGATGGCGCTGATCTGCACACCGGTTCCGGAAAAGAACATTTCGTCGGCCAGATAGATTTCCGTGCGATCGATGGTCCGTTCGACAATCTTCCAGTTCAACTCGTCTCGCATGAGCTGAATGATGGTTCGGCGCGTAATTCCTTCGAGCACGTTGTCTGTAATTGGCGGGGTCGCCCATTCTCCGTTTCGAAACAGAAAAATATTTGCCGCAGAACCTTCGGAAACGTGACCGTCCTGATTGAGCACGATCACTTCGTCGAATCCCGCACGGTTGGCGTCGGTCTTCGCAAATGCGGAATTCACATAAGCTCCCGCGATCTTGCCTCTGGCGGGAATGATGTTGTCGTCCACCCGTCGCCATGAGGAAACCGTCACATGCATGCCATTTTCCTCGTTGGTGCCGTACCGGCCGAACGGTATCGCGACAATGGACACCTGGGGATGCACGTCATGCAGCCGCACGCCGATGATCTCGTCGTCAAAGAAGGCGAGTGGTCGAATGTAGCAGTCTTTCCGGTGACCTTCCTTGCGCATCAATTCGGTGAGGTGTCTGGTGAAATCCTCCGCGGAGTACGGAAGGTCCATGCACATCAGCCGCGCGGACTCCAGGAACCGCTTGAAATGGTCCATGGGTCGAAAGATGAAAAGCTGTTGTTCGTCGTCATTCCAGTAGGCCCGAAGCCCTCCAAATATGGCGGTTCCATAATTCAACGCGTGTGTGAGTATGCCGACCTTTGCTTCCGAATACGGAATAATGCGGCCGCCAAAAAATGCGTAATTGGGCTTCACCGGGACGCTCACCTGATCACCTCGATCAAAAGTCTACCATAACGGCCACTGGCACGGCCTTGCGGCGAGGGCTGTGGATTCGGAATGTAAGCAGGCAACCCAGCGCGGCGATCTCCGCGGCGACGAAAAACGGAAGCTCCGGACTGAGGTATCCGAACAGCGCAGTCGCAATCAACGGTGCGGTGAGCCTTGAAATGCCGGCAAAGGTTTGAGCGGTGCCCAGCGCCGTTCCATAATCCGCGGCGTCGGTTGCCTTGGAAAGAAGCGCCGTCGTGGCGGGAAATAGTAACGCCGTTCCAATGGGAATCAGCGGAATCACAGCGGCAAGAACCCAGAGGTTGGGAGCGAAGGGATATCCCACGAGTCCAACGATCAGGAAGAGAGCGCCGATCCGCATCGACCAGAGCTCCTTGATGCGGTCGACAATGGGACCCAGCAGCGCGGAACGCATGACCACACTGAATACGTTCTGATAGAAAAATATCGATCCAATCGTGAGCACCGTGATGCCGAACTTCGCTGAAAGATACAGCGCGAGTACCGCCGACATGCAGGTTTGACCGAACATTCCGACAGCGTAGATCAAAGTCAGCCGCTGCGCATCGCCACCGGGATGGCGAATGACATGCCACGCATTACGCCACACGGGTTTCCGCTCTCGAACCGCTTGGCCGGGTTTAAGCGATTCCGGAAGCCACCAGAAAGCAAACACGAGATTCACCACGCACAGCGAAGCAGCCAGCGCGCCGGGAGCAAGCTGACCATACGCTGCGGCCCACGAACCCAGCACCGGCCCCATCATCGTTCCGACATTGGTGCCTGCGGACAACCACCCCAGCGACCGTGTCCTCGATTGCGGACGAACGGTGTCTGCAACATAGGCCTGCGTCACTCCCGTTGTTCCGCCACCGGCGCCCTGAATCACGCGAGCCATCACGAGCATCCACATGGAGTGCGCAAACCCGAAGATGAGGTAGCCCGAGCCAAGCGCCGCAAGGCCAACCAGCAAGGCCGGCCGGCGTCCATAGCGATCCGAAACGCGCCCCCATAATGGAGCGGAGATCAACTGGGCCACGTAAAACGATGCCGTGATGATGCCGATATGAAGGGGCGGGATATTCAACGCTTTGGCGTAGAGCGGCAGGAGCGGAAAGATCATTGCGGCGCCGGTAAGATCCAGCGTTGCCACCGCAATGAGAATCGCCAGGCGCCGGAATTCGTCCCGGGTCTGTGCGGTGTTGCTGGGAGTGACCTGTTCCATCGTGCTCCTTTTACGCATTATACTTCGGGGCAATCATGGCACTGGACACCGACATCCAACGCGGGCTTCGGCATCTGCGGAAGAACGATCCCATTATGCGCGCCGTGATTCGTAAGGCGGGGCCTTTCAAGATGAATCGGCGTCATGACCGGTTTCTGGCGCTGGCTCTGGCCATCGTTTCACAGCAGATCTCCGGGAAGGCCGCGCGCAGCATTTGGGCAAAGCTTCAGACGATCGCGGATCCGCTGTCTCCGGAACGGCTGAGCCAGTTCGATGCCGATGGACTTCGCCCGGCCGGCCTGTCGAGACAGAAAGCGAGCTACATTCTCGATCTGGCAAATCATGTATGCGACGGCAGGCTGCAGCTGAATCGGATGGGCCGGCTTTCGGACGAAGATGTGATCGAAGCGCTCGTGGCCGTCAAAGGCATTGGCGTGTGGACCGCGCAGATGTTTCTGATTTTTTCGCTCGGGCGGCTGGATGTGCTTCCGCATGCCGACCTCGGCGTGCGCACTGCGATTCAAAGACTCTACAATCTCGAGGAACTTCCAAACCGCGAAACCTGCCACCGCATCGCAGCGCCCTGGCGCCCATATGCCAGCATCGCAAGCTGGTACTGCTGGCGCAGCCTGGAGTAATCACCGGGGCCCTTTCCGGTAGATCTGATCCAAATCAACAACCCCTGACAAGCGGACGTCAGCTCCGCGTCGGTTGCATATTTCAATCGGAATTGACATCGGATTACTGATTCAAACGATTTGCAATCGCTTTACTTAATTCCTATGATTTCTGCGACTTCTCGCAACGAGCGGAGCGCACAACGGGAAGAACGGGCTCGCGTCTACTTACTTTTCAATACTCTCTTACGTTGGCGAGAGCGTCTGATTTCATGGAGACTCAGTTCCTATGGGACAAAAGATTCCGACAAAGGAGAATCTCAAGGTCGAATTCAAGAGTGACAGGACGCGCCTATCCGATCACGAACTAGTAGGAGCCGTCGTTTGTTTGGCCAATACTGAGGGCGGAGAAATCTATTTGGGAGTGGAAGAGGATGGAACTGTGAGCGGCTTGCACAAGGCTCACCAAGATCTGCAAGGACTCGCAGCGATGGTTGCCAACAACACTAATCCACCTGTCGGCGTGAGAGTCGAAAAAGTCTTGGGGCGAGTAGCCAAAATCACCGTTCCTAAAGCACGAACAATTACAGCTACCGCTTCAGGGTTAATTCAACGCCGCCGCCTGAACGCGAATGGCGAACCGCAGTGTGTGCCATTTTATCCTTACGAATTTGGTCCGCGACAAAGCTCGCTAGGGTTAATCGACTATTCGAGTTTTCCCATTGTAAGTGCATCTACGAGAGATCTTGATCCCCTGGAACGCCAACGTATTCGCCAGATGATTGAACTCTATAAGGGTGATCAGGTCCTACTTGCCTTGAGCGACGACGAGTTAGATGGGGCACTCGGCTTTGTTCGAGTCATTGACGGGCTTCCAGTGCCTACAGTAGTCGGTTTGTTATTACTAGGGAAAGAAGAAGCCATTCGTGAGCATCTTCCGACCCATGAAGTTGCCATTCAAGTAATGCAAGGCACTCAGGTTCGATCAAACGAGTTTTCCCGTGCACCCTTACTTAAAGTATTTGAACGAGTCTCGCAGCAGTTTCAGGCGCAGCTCGAAGAAGATGAAATAAGCATTGATCTGGTTCGAGTTCCCATTCCAACTTTTGATCAAGAGTCGTTTCGAGAAGCAATCGTGAATGCATTTGTTCACCGGGATTACGGACGTTTGGGCACTGTACACACACGATGGGATGATCTAGGGTTAGTAATCAGCAATCCAGGCGGATTTGTTGAAGGGGTGTCCTTAGAAAACCTACTAGCGGTCGAACCTAAGCCTCGTAATCCACGCCTAGCTGATGCTGTAAAACGTATTGGCTTGGCTGAGAGGACAGGAAGAGGAGTAGATCTCATTTACGCGGGCTCTCTGCGTTATGGTAGGCCAGAACCGGATTATTCCAGCACAACCGAAACAACAGTTGTCGTGCGCCTTAGTAGTGCAAAAGCGGATATTCCTTTCCTGAAAATGATTCTGGAAGAAGAAAAACGTTTAGGTAAGCTCACCCTTGACGCTTTGATTGTGTTGAACAAACTCAGACGTGAACGCCGTCTCGATCTCAGAAACTTAGCAAAAGCTATTCAGAAGAATGAATCTGTAGCTCGATCTGTCCTTGAAAGTTTGGTCGAACGAGGTCTCCTAACTGCTGTTGGACCTGTCAGAAATAGGGGCTATATTCTGAGCTCGCGAGTTTATAGGAGCTTAGGGCAGAATGCCGCTTATATTCTTCAGGCTGGCTTTGCTTCAATTCAGCAAGAACAGATGATACTTCAATTCGCTGAAGCGCATGGACGTATCAGGCGTCGGGATGTTTCCGATTTGTGTCTAGTCACAGAAAGGCAAGCAGGCTACCTTCTGGAAAAACTAACCAATGGCGTTAAATTGAGGCGAGTAGGTAAGGGCGGAGGTGCTTATTACGAAGTTATTCAGGAACAACATTCCGCACCTGTGCGAGCGCAGATTGCTAAGAAACTACTGAGTTCCCAGTTCAATGAACAAAAAACTTCGCTGCAAAAAAAATCAGCTAAAAAACGAACTATAAAAGGGCCTGCCCGCTAAAAGAAAAAGAGGCAACGACAAACTAGGCTCAACAAGAGATAAAAAGAATTTCAGCCTTTGCTTTCCAACGCAAATTGGGTGCTTCACCAAATATCCAACCAATTAGTTTCAATCTGGGTTTGTTAGTTGTTGTTAGTGTCCGTTAGTTCCGAATGTAGAACTTAATAGTTGATTTAGCTTCTTTGGTGCGTCACTGAAGGCTTTTTACTTCAATTAGTGTCAATCTGGATTTGTTAGTGTTGTTAATGTCCGTTAGTTCCGAATTAAGCTTAATCGTGGTTCGAACAGTTATTAGAGGCTTAATTAGCGAGTTGATTTAGCTTCTTTGGTGCGTCACAAGAAGGGGCTTTTTACTTAATTAGTGTCAGTCTGGATTTGTTAGTGTTGTTAGTGTCCGTTAGTTCCCAATTAAGCTTAATAGTGGGTTCGAACAGTTATTAGAGGCTTAATTAGCGAGTTGATTTTGTTATTTGGAGCGTCACAAGAAGAGCTTTTTTACTTCAATTAGTGTCAATCTGGATTTGTTAGTTGTTGTTAGAGTCCGTTACTAAATCAACTCGCTAATTAAGCCTCTGATGATAACTGTTTGACCCACTATTAAAGCTTAATTGGCTTTTTTACTTCAGTGAGTGTGTCAATCTGGATTTGTTAGTGTTGTTAGTGTCCGTTAGTTCCCAATTGAGCTTAACAGGTCAAACAGTTTTCATTTGAGGCTTAATTAGCGATTTGGTTAGTTACTGATCGTGGGCAAGAAGCCGTTCGCAAGACGGATGCGTTTTTGGGTTTCACTCAGGCTGTGTCTGCTGAATAATTCTTTAATCACCCAGAGGTCAAGTTGTTCGAGTCTGGACTTCCACTTGTCCTTAAAGTTTTTCAACCACTGCCGGTTTTCGGCGGTGTCCGAAACGTCGACTACAATTTTGACCAGATCGTGCCGCAAGAGAACTCCGCCGTAGCGCCAGTGTCGTTCAACTTTCTGCGTTTCGTAGCTCTCTGCGCCAAAGTAGTCGACGATTTCCAACACCGCCCCAGCAAGCCATTCCGGCGGCACTTCCCGACCATCATTGAACTGGAGGGGTAGAAGTACCTCGAATCGCCGCCAATTGCTGCTCATAGGTCGCTTTGCCTTTTACCGTAAACGAGATGTTTTGATCGGCGAGGGCCTCTAGCGCCGCTTCCGGCACTAAGTGTTCTCCAGAGCGAAGCACACGGCCAGAGAAGCGTCCCAACAGAAAGGACAGTGCCCGCTTTTCAACCTCACGACTTGGAAATGTAATGGTTACCAGAATCGGCCTCCGGGTGTTGACTCAACCTATTGACGACTATTCAACTTCAAAAGCGCATGCCTCATCTTCCAGACATCCGTTTGGTCTTTGAACATGACACCCATGGCTTCGTTCAAGTCGGCAAACCGGATTTGGGACTCTTTATAGTTCCTTTAATGACGCCAAATCTAATTTGCATACTAAGGTAGATTCAGAAGTCTGATGTCCACTTCAGATCGATTCTCTTGCTCCACGCGAACGATAGCGTCGGTACCGTCGAATTTCTGGAGAAATTCCGTGTTGAGTGGTGCGCATGGATGAGGAGTTTTCCATGCCAGGACTCGGTAGGTTCCCGCTCTTGGAACAGTCAATTCAAATGAGCCGTTCTGATCAGACTCCGAGCTAATCGTGTGGCACAAGCCGGGACCCAGAAATCCACCGCGGCCATCGGCGCCGATGAGCACGACAGTTGCTCCGCGAATCGTGTTCCCGATCTCGTCTACGACTCGTCCCGTAACGACCCCGGCCGGTTTTTGAAACTCGAAGCGCAGAATCACATCTTTGTCGGAAATCTCCAGTCCATGTCGGAAGACGTCGTCGGTACCGGCCACTGCTGAGGATAGTGCAAGGTTCGATGGGAGGTTGTTAATAGACATCAATTCGTAGAGACCGGGAACCACGCTGTCCACAACGAATGTGCCTTCGGGACCGCTCTTCACTTGGATCTGTCTGGCGGATGTCCAATCGATCAAGGCAAGCGTGACTTCAGGTACCGGTACGTGTGATCCGTCGGGCAACTTTTCCTCGATGATTCCCGTCATCCGTGGTCCCTTTATGGCCCAAAGATCTATTATGACGTCATGATCTTCAATCGCAAAAGATCCTCCAGAGAGCAAGTACTCGCTGCGGTTGTATCGGCCCTGCTGAACTCCTGGCTTCGGGGCGGCAACTATTGCCCGGATGCTATACATGCCTTTCGATAGCGGCCCCAAGATGACTCCTCGCGAATCGCCTATGCCGACGACGGCGCCGCGAAATTCAACGCGGGGACTGTCTTCGCGCATCAAATCTATAATCGCAGCTTTGATGCCCTCTTGTCCGGTTCCGTCGGAGACATGGATCACAACGCTACCGCCCTGGCATGGCCCAAGGGTGATGGTTCCGAGGTCCAGCCGTCCGGCAGTAGCTAAACGGTGAACTCCGGCAAGATGAGCATCGGAAGTTCCGGGAAAGAACAAGTACGGCAGTAGCGTCGTGGGCAGCGGTTCGGCGCGAAATACGTATTCCCCCTCTGCCACATTCGTCGAGATTCGAAATTCACCCCGATCATTGCTGGACCCCCTGACAGCTTCTTCCGGTGAAATCAGCAACTCATATTCGCCGCGCGGCGAGTGCCCCATGCGGTAGCCACTGATGGCAACGCCCGATACCGGGTTTCCAGATACATCGACGACTCGGCCAGAAACAATTGCGGATGGCATGAGGCGCACCAGAACATCAGTCAAGTGCTGACCCGCGCTGAGCGTTAGAAATCGATCCTCGCCCGGAGCGGCAACATATCCTGCTTTTATTGCAGTCAGCGATTGCCGGCCGGATGGAATGTCCGTAATGACGAACTCGCCGTTGTCCAAACTGATCGCAGACCGATCCAACAACTTGATCCGCACGCCGGAAATCGGGAGATTCGTCCGGTTTTTCCACGATGTGCACGCATTAGCTATCGAGGCTCCACGTCTCTCAATACGGTGTGACTTTGATAAAGTTACACGGGTCGAAGCAGGGGACCACCTCCAGCTACGTATCGGAATACCGACCTTGCACGCTGGCATGAAAGGCAAGAAGGCCCTCGGCCTTTTTATTGGCTGTGCCAGCCTCGCGACGGCGACGCCTAAGGTGCCAAGAGCTCGGCGATCCTTCTATGTTATGCTGCGCACAATTCTCGATCGCTTGAGCGGAGCTCTCATATGAATCGGATTGTAGTTGGCACGCTCGCACTTCTGTGTGTCCTTTCCTCGACGCTGGCGCTAACGCAAGTGCAAAGTCCTCGAGCCGGCATACCGCAAGGCTCTCTTGAAGGCGTTGTGTTGAATCGCGTCACCGGACAGCCAATTGAAGGCGTTCAAGTCACAGTTGTTCCTGGTCAACCCATTCCCGAGGCAGGGGTTCAGACTGCCCTTCCGAAACCAACACAGGAGGTCCCGCAAACCAAGAAAGTGATCCCCGCGTTGGCTATCGGCGGGCGGACGCTGATGCGGGAACGCACGGCACACTCCGTTCTCACAGATAGCGGTGGAAGGTTTAAGTTCAGCGGACTCCAGCCGGACAGCTATAGCCTTTCGGTGAGTGCGGACGGCTACATTTTTCAAATTCTTGGCGAAAAGCCAGAATCCGGCACTTGGCTTCCCATCACCGTTGGGAACAGCAACGTCGACGCCGGTGTGCTACGGATGAGTCCACAGGTGCGGATCACTGGAGCGGTCGTCGATTCGTCCGGCCGTCCGATCGCGAATATCCCTGTGTATTTACTGAATGCAAGTCCAACTATCAGCGTTGATGGCGAAAAGAGACTCCGCGTCGCCGGTGACCCATTAGTGGACACATTCACGGATGCCAACGGACATTACGTTTTCGAAAAGGTGAAAGCGGACCGCTACTACGTCGCTGTAGGCAGCCCCGGCCGATCGGCAGCCGTTCGCATCTCCCAAAACGCACGCGTCGACGTACCCGCATTGTTGCCTTATCCCTATGCCTACTACCCCGGTGTTTCCGATGTCTCACAGGCGTGGCAGATCGAAGCTCCGGCAGGAGGCCAGCTCGCGCTGAATAACCTGGTCATCAGGGATATGCAGCTGAGATCCATCCGGGGCCGGGTTGTCGACTCCATCGCGGGGAAACCTCCAGTATCGGTGGAAGTCCGTTTGAACGTCTGGTTCCCGTTTCAGCGCCGGGGCGATCTGGACTCCCGGGATTATCTGAGTGTTGTACGTTACAACCAGAACACGGGGATTTTTGAGGCGGCAAATCTAATTCCCGGCATTTACCGGGTGGACGCAGACTTGCCCATGCCTCGGACGTCAAGCAGCGATTCTTCACAATCCAGGACAGGAAGCGTACCGGTTCAGTCCGCATTTCAGATTTTCGAACTGCGCGATAGAGATGTTCAGGATTTGGTAATCGCCGTTCCGAACAACGGCCGGGTTGCCGGCAAAGTTGTTGTAGCCGAAGGAAAACCGCTACCAATAGCGAATCCAAATTCCACGGTTTCTTTTACGCTCCAGCTTCGTCCAATCGGTCCGCTGCAGCCAAATCCCATTGCGATCCGAATTTCTCCGCAGGATGGAAGTTTTGAAGTCAGTACCGGACTTGAAGGCAAGTATCGATTTTGGGTCTCTCCTCTTAGCGATAACTACTTTGTTAGCGAAACATGGCTTGACGGCGTCCGTGTTACGAATGGGATTCTGAACTTCGTCGCGAACATGAAGAGCGAATTGATCTTGTCATTAAGTCCGGGAGGAGAATTTCAAGGTTCCGTTGTAGATAAGAACGGACAGCCTGTAGAACAGGCGCAGGGTATTCTTCTTCCTGATCCACTTCCTGAGACCATTCCGTTTTACAACCTTTTCGATGCGGATGCTTCCGGAGGCTTCAAGATCACCAACATTCCTCCGGGCAACTACAAGATTTACGTTTGGAATGGTATTGAACTAAATCAGTTTTTCGACCGGGAGCTGTTGCTTCGATCGCAAAGACTGGCGTCATCAGTCCAAGTAGAAAAGGGATCACGGGTGACTGCCTCAGTGCCGATCATCGTACCGTAAGGCGATGCTATTCCGGCCCAACGGAGGCACTCCGAGCCTTTTTTCACAAGCCGTGTCACAGCGCAGCGATGTTTCGGTCAGTTTGGCGGGTAGTCGGCATCCCTTCGAAAACGACGACCAAACCGGCAATGACTGACATCAGACGCTTTCGTGCGGCGCCTGTCGAGCCCCGAAACGAATCGACGTGAGGAAATACTGCATCGCCGGTGTGATGATTAAGGACAGCGCCATCGATATCAGAATTCCACCGATCACTGCGATTGCCAGTGGCTGTAACATTTGAGAGCCCGCTCCGATGGCGAGTGCCAGCGGCATCATACCGGCGACTGCAGCCAGAGCCGTCATCACGATGGGACGCAGACGGCGGCGTCCGGCCTGAATGATCGCTTCCTCGGAGGCGAACCCCGCAGCCAGAAACTTCTGATTGGCGTCGAGCAACAGAATACCGTTTTTGGCAACAATCCCCACCACCATGATCAGGCCCATGAACGAGGACACATTGAACGTTTTTTGCGTGATCAGCAGCGCAAGGAACACGCCGGAAGTGGAGAGTATTGCCGACGAAAGGATGGCTATCGGAGCGGTGAAGGAACGAAACTCAAACAACAGCACGAGGAATATCAGGACAATCGCAAGAGCGAATACCGTTGTCAGATCGCGAAACGATTTTTGTTGCTCCTTGTAAGTTCCGCCGTACTCGACTCGGATTGCCGCCGGCAGCTTCAGATCCCGCACGGTTTTTTGCACGGCGGCTATTCCGGTACCTAAATCCACCCCTTCCAGGCGGGCAGTGACTTCCACTTCCCGCTGCAGGTTTTCGCGTACCACTTCAGTCTGGCCGGGAAACTCACTAACGGTTGCAACCGTACCCAGTGTGGCCAGGCCGCCCCCGGAACTCACCAGCATCGTTTCATTCAGCGTATCGAGCGACGCGCGCGACTGCTCCGGAAACCGCACACGTAAGGTGTAGGGGCGATCGTTGACGATGACGGGTGCGTCGGCTGGTTTTCCATCCATCATGGCGGAAGTCACGATGCCAAGTTCATCGACGCCGAAACCGGCGCGCGCGGAAGCAGCGGGACTCACATTGAAAACGAATGCCGGACCGCTGGTTCTGTTCTCGACACCGTCTTCAATGTCCACCACGGGTGTCTTATTGCCGACCTTCACCGCGCTGAGAGCGTCGGCTACCATTGGCGCGGTGGCCCGCAGCAGATCGGCGTCCTGCGAGTAAAGTTTGACAACGACCGGCTCCGGCGCGCCGGTGAGGTCGCCAATCATGTCCTGCAACACCTGCACGAATTCGGTGTCGAGCACGGGTTCGGCGGTATTTACCTTTTCGCGGATGTCGGCAACGATTTCGGCAACTCCCCGGCTCCGCTTTGCCTTGAACTTCACCGCGATATCGCCCGTGTTCGGTTCGGTCACGGCAGCCAGTCCAAGCTCCAGGCCGGTGCGGCGCGACGTGCTTTCCACTTCGGGCACGGCGCGAAGTATTCGCTCGACGTGAGTGAGCACGCGATTGGTTTCGTCCAGCGAGCTTCCCGCCGGCATGACGTAGTCCAGAATGAATCCGCCCTCGTCGATTGCGGGGAGCAGGTCCGTGCCGATGCCGCGATAGCAGGGCGGGCAGTATTCTTCGACAGACGCCGCCATTTTTTCCGGGATCAATCCGGACAACCCGGCGTAGCACGCGTATGACACAACGATCAAAAACACGCAGAGCAAAAACAACAAGACGGGATGTTTCAGGGACCGTCGCATCCAGCCTTCATAGAAACGGAGAATGCGTCCAAAGAACCCCACATTCAACGATGCTTCCTCCGCCCCCATCATGCGTCGCATCTTTTCGGACGGCGAATCGCCGGTGTAGTCGTGCGGAGTCTCGATTTTTCCGCGACGGATCAAATGGCTGCCGAGGTTGCTGGTCCAGACCAACGCCAGAACCAGCGAAGTGAGCAAGGCGACGCTCATCGCAATCGCGAGAGCGCTGAAGAAGGTGCCCACCACTCCTGTGATCATCACGAGCGGCAGAAAAACGACGATCGGCGTTAGCGTCGAACCGATAAGTGGAATTGTCAGTTCCTTAAGGGCGCTGGCCGTTGCCTCAAGTGGACCTTCGCCTCCGTCGCGGTGCAGCACAATGTTTTCGACCACGACTATCTTGTCGTCGATAACGAGCCCCACCGCAGCGGCAAGCCCGCCCAGAGTCATCAGGTTAAAACTCTGGCCGATGAGCTTCATCACAATGAATGTGACTACCATCGTGACGGGAACCACGAGACCTGTCATGAGCGCCGTGCCCCAATCGCGCAGAAACAGCCAGATAATGAAACCCGAAAGAAAGAGTCCCAGGATAATCGCATCGCGAACACTGGCAATGGATTCCGTCACGATATTGGATTGATCGTAGAACGGCCGCATATCCACGCCCGCGGGAAGCGTGGGACGGATGGCCTCCATCTCGACGCGGACTTCGTCCGCAACCTCGACGGTATTGCTGTCTGGCTGCCGGTTGACGCTTAACAGAACGGCCGGTTTTCCATTCGCGCTGACAGTGGTGAATACGGGCGCTATTGCTCGCGAGACAGTCCCAATGTCCTGGATCCGAACCGGCGCATTGTTCACGTTCTTGACAACAATGTTTCCAATCTCTTCGGTGTTATGGGCCTGTCCGGAGATGAGCCCGAGATAGAGCTGGTGATTTCGAGTCAGCAGCCCCGGCGAATCGATGACGTTGGTGCGATTGACCGCGGCGAGAATTTCCGACACTCCGGTTTTCGAGCGAACCATGAGTGCCGGGTCAACGTTGATGTGAAACTCCGGTTCCTGTCCGCCTTGAACAAGAACGCTGGCAACGCCGCGCAGGCGATTGAGTCGCGGCTTGATTTCATATGTTGCAAATTCCCAGAGATCCGTTTGCGGAACTTTCTCCGAAGTGAGGCTGTAACCGATGATCGGAAAGCTGGCGAAGTCCAACCGGTGTGTTTGAATCTGCGCGGTGGCCGGAAGGCTGCTCTGGACGCGTGAAATCGCAGCATCGACCTGTTGCAGGGTTTCCAGCATGTCCACATTCCAGTTGAAGAATAGATTGATTTCCGCCGAACCGCGGCTGGTCACGGAGCGGACATCCTCCAGGCCGGGCACGCTGTTGACAGCCTGTTCGATTGGCCGGGTGATGGTCACTTCCATTTGCTCGATCGGCGTCACGCCGTTATCCACGCCGACAATAATGCGGGGGAAGTTCGTGGTAGGAAAGACGGCCACCGGAATTCCAATCGCGGCGTAAACTCCCGCGATGCCCAGAATCAATATTAGAAAAACGATGGACTTCGAGTGCCGGGCAAACCAGTAATTTTCGGGGTTCTCAGAAGAATGTTGCATGGCGGCGGGTAACTACTCTTCTTCTTCCTCTTTCGGGAGTTGGATGTGAACTTTGGTTTTGTCGAATACCTCGTCGTCCAGTTTCGCCAGTTCGTATGCTCCCGCCGTCACCACGCGTTCGCCGTTCTGCAGTCCGTCGACAATCTCAACGTTCGCGCCGTCCCGAATGCCCAGCGTGACCGGCTTCTTGTGAGGCTTGTTCTCCGTATCCACGACAATGACAGACGTGTTTCCCGAGTTAGCAGTGAGCACGGCCACGAATGGAATCACCAACGCCTTGGGGTTGGATTTCACGATTGCCTCCGTGCGCAACGTCATACCCGGTTTCAATTTGCCATCGGAGTTGGCAGCTTCGATCCATAGTTCCACCGTCGTGCTTGCGGCATCCATGGCAGGACTGATCTGGCTAATTGCGCCGGAGGTGGGCTTGGCGTTGATGCCAGGTATGATGAGATTCGCCACAAGACCGGGATGCAGCACCGAAGCTTCCTGCGGCGAGATATGAGCGCGCGCGATCACACGGGAAATATCCATCACCGTCATCAACGGCATGCCGCTGGTGGCGGCCTCACCGGCAAAGACGGGACGGTCCGTGACGACGCCGTCGATCGGACTGGTAATCCGTGCGTAGCCGAGACGTACTTCCGCGCTTTCAATCTTTCGTTT
>Ga0134122_10001432_pt1 | contig 17286 bp, 21 predicted proteins | sample KB302_FD_96461 | JGI IMG/M metagenome (GOLD analysis project Ga0134122, IMG submission 96461) | Terrestrial soil microbial communities without Nitrogen fertilizer from Kellogg Biological Station, Michigan, USA - KB3-0-2 | ecosystem: Environmental > Terrestrial > Soil > Unclassified ... | reverse complement strand
TGGCGAACTTTGCACTCATCGGCCAGTCCGGATGACCTACCCAATCCAGAACGACCAGATCAGCGTTCAGTCGCTCTGCGTAAGCCCTCATCAGCGGTCCACTGACAGCCCAACACTGAGCCGCTGCTTCGCCAACGACGACCGTTACCAGTGCCTGTCGTTTGGTGGGAGTGAGGTTGAGTGCAGGTGGAGGGGGAACCACAAGCCCTTTCGCTCCGGTCAGTCCTCTGTTGCGTCGGAGTTGATTTTTAACACCCCTTATCAATTCCTTACTCACTTGTTGCTCCAGTTTCATTCATCCGCTTCGTAAAGGGCACACTTCGATGGATGGCACATGCACCGGCAGACCACACCCAATCCAGCGTCACAGTTGTAAAAAGTCTTCGCTGTTGGTTTGCCGTTGGGAGGGGGAGCCGGACTGCCAGCGTTGATGCACATCGGCAATCCCTTTCGTTGTGCAACCGGAGCAGCGTCGACCGGCTGATTTTCGGTTCCGGCCGGTTTCACTGGCAGCGAAGGGTGTCCTGCGATCAACCGCCGGATTTTCTCTGGGTCAACTGCCATCGGATTTTGTTTGAGTCTTTCAGAAAGGATGGGTAAACTAAACGGTATTTATGGACGGACGATTTCTCTTTAACAGGATAGTACCATGAAGCGATTAGCAGTGATGGTCGTTGTGTTGCTTTCTGGAATAGCCATCGGGCGTTACAGTGCGACCTATGAATCAGAGAACACAATAAGGATCAACACCCAACAAAACATTTCGTTGAATATGCCTTCTGAGGACGGAAGGCGTTACACAACATATGAACTTAAACCATACGTCGTTACCACTGGAACTGAGAATCGCTTTTTGGGTGACAAGAAAAGTGATCCCAACGGGTGGTCACTAATGTTCAACGAAGGCAATCTAAAGATCACCGCATCCGAAGAGAAGTAGATTTAAGGATCAATCTCATCATCACAGCATACGTCGAATGATGACGGTGAAGTGAATGGTGCGTAGAATTCTTCCATCAGGGTGAATGTCGCACATCCCTGTCCATCCCAACTTTCCACTCTGTATCGGGCTTTCTGTACATCCATAATGCCGTCAAACTCAAACAGTAACATAATCCAGGGCACACATCCAGGTTCATCAGGAGCACCAACAGGAGTCGGATTATCATCCGGATCACTTGGCGTTGGGTCATGCCCTAACAATGCTTTTTGGAAATCAATACCACTAATAGTTGTACCGATTTCTCCCTTCCAAAATCCATCTTCTACAATGTATGTAAAGTTGTCCACCATCGGGTAATCTTGAAGAGTGTAATTCTCACAGTTTGGGCAATCGCAATCACACCCATCACCGCACTCTGCTTCACACTCCTCCATCGTTTCATACCCACCCAATTCATCAATCTCCACACAACTACCTGCATCGCATTCAAATGAGGAGCAGCCATTACCCAATGGGTTGACATCGACTTCTGCATCTGGACCATCCTCACCCTCTCCACAATCTGAGTGTAGTAGAGCGAATGTGTTGACGCCGGAGTGGAGGCAATCTAGATCGTTACCACCATAGATGATCGCTCCTCCACCTCCGACCAACAACCACATTGTTTCGATTATATCGTAATACAGTTCCCACTCTTCGCCGGCATGTGAGTACTCCCATCGGCAGGGATTGTCCTCAATTGGAGCATAGATGAGCGTCTTCAATGTGGCCGATAGCGTCTCAGCACAGTCACCTACAGAAGCCAACTCAAAAGCCCATAGATGAGACGCACCTGTATCGCAAATCGGACACTCACTGATACAGTCGGCTGTGCCTTCACAGACTCCCTCAACAGGATCAACGATGACAAAGTGATCCGGATTGACTTCATCACAATTGGAAGCAACGAATTCAAAGACGTTGACTCCACCATCAAAGCAGTCCAGCGATTCAATGACGTAAATCAGTTCTCCATCACCGCCAGCTAGATACCACCGTTGAAACCCTTCCGGTGCTTGGAAGTCGTAGAAGAGTTCCCAGCGTTCCTCACCGTTCTGATACGTCCATCGACATTCGTTGTCCTCAGAGGGGTCATACTCTAAGGTCTTCGTCCCAGCGGTTACGGTGGTACAATCGCCAATCGAAGCGATGGTGAACGACCAGTTGCTGGACGTACCGTTGGGGCAGATAGGACATTCAGTGATGCAAGTCGCCGTTCCCACTTCACCGGAGACATCGCAGCAGCCAGTTGGGTTATCAATACATTCGACGCTCCCATCAGGATGCCGAATCATCACTCTGATACCAATTGCTCTGGGCATTCGACGACAACCTGAATTTTTTGTTTGAAGTGGGATCAGAGACGGTATAGACTGAGGCGTTTCAAAACGGAGGACTGACGATGAAGCGGTTTCTACAGGGACTGCTGTGTGCGTTGTTTGGTTTCGCTGTGTGTTGGCTAGTAAAACCAAAAGAAGAACCAAGACACATCAACCTGACTGACGATTTCTACTTTTCGCCCCTGAAAAAGAACGGTCCAGAGATGGGCAAGTTCCGGCCCTACTTACAGAAGATCAACGGCAAGATTGAAAAGATCGCAGATCATTCTTCGTCTGATGAAATGTGGATTCTCTGTTCAGCAGACGGTAGACTGGAAATTCATGTGTTCAGAGTACCTGTTAAGGAGTAGTGCGAACTACATAGTTGATTGCTGCTGTCTCTTCACATCCACAGGACGATGGACCTGGACCGCTGAAACTGATTTCCAGTGGTGGTTCGCAACTGTATGATGTTACTTCAATGTTCGCTGGGAATGGGAAGCACAGACCACTGAAACCCAAACTAAGGATGAATGAATCTGATGCCGTATCAAAGCAACGGAAAATCGCTACCAGATTCATTCCACACTGACCGAACGGCTCATCAGCCAACCAACGATCTTCATCTACGTCGTAGGTTAAAGTAAGTACAGAACCGTCTGCACAGGAACATTCTCCAGTCGGTTCAATGTGCAGGTAGAGTGTTTCAGGCAGCAGATTATCTGGACAACATACAGTTTCAATAGTACCTTCTTCGCAGTTCTCTTCACATTCTTCCATTGTTTCGTATCCACCCAGTTCATCGATCTCAACGCAACTACCAGCATCACACTCAAATGATGAGCAGTTGTTACTAACTGGATCTACCTGTACTTCCTCATCCATCCCCAAACATTCCTCATTGAAGAGGAGTGCAAATTCGTTGACTCCAGAGTGCAGGCAGTCTAAGTCGTTGGTTCCGTAGATGACGACGCCATCACCGCCAACTAGCAACCACAACGTCAGGTCTTCATCATAATACATTTCCCACTCTTCACCGGCATGTGAGTAGGCCCACCGGCAGGGATTCTCTTCAGTTGGTTCGTAGAGCAGAGTGTGCGAAGTTGATGAGAAGATATCAGTACATTCGCCGACTGAGGCTAACTCAAACTGCCAGTTGCTAGCTGCACCGACTGGACAGATCGGACAGTCAGCGATGCAATCGACTTCCGCTTCACATGGCGGGTCGACTGGATCGATAATCAGTTGCTCATCCGGTTCGCCATCGCCGCAAGTGGTGTCCACAAAAGTGAAGACGTTGACGCCAGAATCGAAACAGTTTATCTCAGCAGCTACATACAGCAATTCGCTGTTCAGTCCACCGACTAAGTACCAGCGTTGAAATCCTTCTGGTGCCTGAAAGTCGTAAAACAACTCCCAGTTCTCTTCGCCGTTGTGGTAGGTCCAACGGCACTCATTGTCCTCATTGGGGTCGTACTCCAGTACCTTTGTGCCGATGGTGACCGTTTCACATCCACCGACTGATTCGATTGTGAACGTCCACTGACTGGAGGTGCCAGTTGCACATATTGGACAGTCGGTAATGCAGAGGATTTCACCTACGTCTCCGCTGACGTCGCAACAACCGGTTTGGTTGATGATGCATTCTATCGACCCGTCAGGATGACGAACCATCGCCTTAGTACCAATGAATCTGGACACTGTACAACCTTTGTGCGATTAGCGACGACGATAGAGTTCGGCGGCGGAAGTGACTCTGGACTTTGCTGGGATTCCCAAACCCTCTTTGAGCATCCGGTCAGACTCCTCCGAATCACCCATTTGGAACGAACGCTTAATCTTTGCTACGGCGTCTGGATTTCCAACGGCGATTGAACTGGCACCGGCAGAGTTGACTGGTAGGAAACTGTGGCCAGCGGCTTTTGCTCGCTTCAACAGTTCTTTACCAACGAAGTGATTGTTCGCAAAGTTGCTGTCAACCAGTGCAGCCGGTTTGGTGCCAGCGATCACTGCCGATAGGTCATGTGCGTCGTCTGGATAGAGCACATCGGCTTTGGAGAAGTAGGCCGGATCAACCGAACGAATCAGGTCGTTGTAGTGCTCTCTTTCAGCCGGTTGAAGGTGCTGGTGAGGATGCGGTTCGTCGGCAGTCGGCTCAAAGTTGGAATGCCGTCGCACCAGTTTGTTAACAATGTTCACAGCCTTCAGTTGATTCGGTGTGTCCGAACCGACTGCATATTTCAGTACGTCGTTCAGGTTCGATGAGTAGTCTTTATTAGTCATTGAATTAGAGAGGCTGATTGGATAAGGTGGTGTGTTCAACGATTTCGTATTCAGAGATTGGCCCAAACTGCTTGTATGGCCAGCCGGATTTCAGTGCTTCCCAGATCAGATCGTCCAATTGCGATTGTTTGAGTCGTTCACTGTTGCCGATGATTTCCCAACGACGGATGATGGGTTTGGGTGAAGAATCACCGATCTTGTGAAAGAGTGTGGTTCCGGCAACTCTGCTAATCGACTGGTCAACAGGTCCACTGTAGAATGCTGGTTGATCGACGTCGGCTGTCCAGCGAATCTCCCTGTCTTCAATGGAAATGCCGTCTGGTGGAACTTCTCTTTGACTGTCTCCGACCAGCCGGTTGCTGTGGAAACTCTGAATAACCCAGTTGCTGTGAGCACCGTACTTGCGTTGATTCCATATATTGTTCAGTTTGTGGACGTAGTGGTGATCGGTCGTCAGCAACTGAGCGTAGTCATCAGGCATTCCGGCTGAATGACGCAGTTTGAGCCGACGATTCACCCACCAGTCGGTATGGTCTTTGTGATATAGTTTTATGTACCACTCAACAAACTGATCTTCGCTAATCATTCTTCAACAAACCTTATGCACAGATGAAATGTAATTCTTACCCAACGTTCACTGCATTTTGATTGTCTTGTACTCAGTCGGTTTCGCTACGCCGTAGGTGTGGCTGACGATCCTGTAGTTGCTCAACGCACCGTAGCGAAAGTAATCCCACTCTTCGGTCACCGCTTGCGTTGCCAATCTGACCAACTCAACGTCGGAGGAATTCTTACTGTCGGTTACGATCCAGTTGCGTTTGATGACTTGCGATTGGGAACTATCTTTTCGGTTGAGAAGAGTAGTACCTACTACTAAAGTGATTTCGTCATTATCATCCCAACTTCGCAGACGGTAATCCAGTTCCACCGGTCGCATATCCTTATCAGAATGACTCAGAAACAGACCGTCTTTAGGAATGAACTTGTACTGCTCTGGTGAAACAATCTCTCTGCTGACATGCTTGACTACCCACTCTGCTGGACTACCAAATCGACCACTGTTCCAGTCTCTTTGTAGTTTAATGGCGTAGGGGTGAGTGGCATTGGGATTCATCAGTTGTTCATAGCCAATCGGCATCGTCTCTGAGTGATTAAACAGCATCAACTGATTCAACCACCAGAACGAATAGTCTTTGTGCCGAAGAAAAACCATCCAACTGTGCCGCACTTTAGTACTCATTAATTCGCCTATTTGTCAGAACGTCTTCGCTGAATCCCCACCAAAAAATTCACCGGTTAGTTTCTGAGTTATTTTGATTTCAGACTGGGAGCGTTGATTTGAGTTTATGTCAGAAGTGATTGCATTACTAACTTCAGTAGCAAAACCCTCATCTACCCTCAACCTCATAGATTGCATTGTGGAGTTTGTTAATAGCCTTCGCTGGTGTTCCGTCAGAGTGCAGTTGAAGAAACAGGTTAGTAAGAATACGCAGGCAACGTCGCTTCTCTTCCTGTCGTCCGTTTTCTCTGGCTGCATCGATCTGCGGTTGAATCAGTTTCTGGTGCCGTCTCTCACTCTCATCATAGTCAATGTGGTCAGTAAACAAACTCATAGTTTCCTTTTTATCTGCCAACCCATCGAACAGGCTCTTGCAGCCGGAAGACTAAGTTAAATGTGATGGTGGGCTAAAAGAGGTTGGGGGTTAGGATATAAGAGTGTGAATCGCTGTTGGTGAATAGACTGAGTGAAGTGACCGTCTCTTGTTGACGTTGAAAAGTGAATTGTCAGTACTGGTGGAGTGTCGTTGTTGATTGACTGTCTCTGAGTACTAATGTTGACTGCAATTGACTTGTTCGATTTAGTCAGTCTTTTTGTCTACTGTTGATTCACAGTATTATAACCTAACCCCCAACCTCTTTTAGCCCACTACTCACTAACAGTACAGTTTTTGTCCATTCTCAGAAACGACAATCGCTTGTACTGCTACTTTCCTTCGTTGCCCACCTTCGGTGGATCAACTACACCAATTGTGTGTCTATAAGTAACTAGCAAGAAATGGGGTTGTCGTTTGCCGTTTTCTTCAGTGAACCGACGCCGCAGTGATGCAACCTCTGGTCTGGTCGGCTTTTCTGGCTACCAGATTTATTTCGGAATTCACCAAAATGAAACGATCAGCTTAGAGCGAGCATTAGAGTGTAACACAGTGTTACAAAGTCTGTCTCTCATTTCTGAGGTGAGCGGTTTGTAGCCACCAACCAAAAAGCCCACTACCGATCAAAACGATTCGTTGCGTTTACAGTCTTTATGAACAGTGGCTTTTTGGTTGGGTTATTTTGCTACCGTACTTTCTTCACAGCTTCTGTCATGATTCTGGTTCGACTGCCCAACTTGCTGTAGAATTTATGGATCATATTAGTATTTGCATGACCCAAAAGAATCGCCACTGTCGCATCGGACACTCCGGCTGCTAATGCATCAGTACAAAAGGTGTGTCGAAATCCGTATGTAACTTTCTTCGGCAATCCGGCTCTGGTTCTGGCTTCTCTCATCGCCATCCCCCAGTTCGCTTTTGTCCACTGTCTGCCCACTTTATTCCGAAACAGAACTCCGGTTGGATGGACACTGATGAGAAGACGGAGCATTTCAACGGCATCTGGTGGTAGGTAGACCGTTCGCTGGACGCCGTACTTTGCGGTCTTGTGCTTTCGGATCGTTGCGGTTGGTCCCTCCAGATTGACGTCTGCTGCCTCCAACTGTGAACATTCGCCTGGACGACAACCGGTCAGGTAAAGGAACTGGATAAACTGCCGGAACAGTGGGGGTGCAACTGCACACAGCCGTTGATGTTCTTGCTCTGTCACTAGTACCTCTTCCGTTCGGTGGGCAATCTGGGGTCGTTTGACGTCACTTATTGGATTGCGGTCAATCAACCGGCTGCGAACGGCGAAGCGAAACGCTCGAATGACAACAGCCAGAAACGCTGATCTGGTGGAGGCGTTCCAATCCGGTGCAGGTCTTTTTGGATCGGAGGGATTGGGATTGCGGCTGTACGCTTCGACTGTTGGTCCGGTCAACTGGTCGCAGACTGTCGTTCCGTACTTGCGAAGGAAACCGTCGCAGAAGTACTGGTAGAGCGTCAGCGTCTCCGTCGACACTCTGTTGGTAGCGTCGGCAAGAAACTCCGCAATGACCTGCTGGACGGTGACGCTGGTTGTTGGAGTTGGCAGAGGAGTGATCGTCGGTTGTAGGTTACCGGCTTTCAGTCGCTCAAATGCCTTCCAAGCTGCGGCTTCGTTCTGTCGTCCTTTGACGTACAGATTGGTCTTCACTCCGTTGTGGGTGACGAACCAAGAGTTTGTACTGTTCCGAAACCAAACCGATGAGGGACGAGCCATTTCCGGAATCTCCATCCGGAAGCCGTTTGGTGCAGTTTAGTGCAGTTGACTGAGAGTAGTGTTCGTTGAAGTGCTTTGTTTTTCTGCTTACTAAGCCCTCACCTCGCGATGAGTTTGCCCTTTCGAGGATGAAAGGTGTGGCGAAACGCAGAAGCAAGCCACCGACACATACCCCCAGTTGGATAACCAAAACTTACCCAACTGTTTGCTGGTCAACAGTAGAACAAAGCCGGAGCGAAAGCAAATCTGATACGATCCGAATCATCGAACCAAACGCAACAAACTACTGGAAAACAGAGACGTTCGACGATCTGCAACCAGTGGTGATTGTTGATCGATGTACTCCACTCTGGATTCGTTCCTCTGCCAGCAAAACAACCAACAACCGGCTTCCGACTTATTGTCGCTGGTTCTGCTGGCGGTCGCTAAGTCTAGCACAACCGGCACACAATACCAGAGAGTTTAGTGCAGTTTGGTGCAAAGCGGTTTGGTTTGTGCTACACTACCAACAGCCCCTACTTTTCCAGAGTTACCCAGAATGCCAACTAAACGCACTGTCCTAAGTGAACTGGAAGAGGTGAGAGAAACGTTGATAGCCGATCCAAACCATCGGTTCATCATTCCTGTCGCCGTCTCCGCAGCCACCTACATCTTGCTTCTGGAGGAGTGCATTGTCACTGGCCGGACGATCACTGAGCAGTTGGAGTGGGTTTGCACCAGCTACTTCAGCAATCGGTGAGCCAACGCTGTTGTCACTTTGGACGCTGCATTCCGGCTTTCTCCCACTGAACCACCAGCAACTGTGCCATTTGGCGTTCAGCGGCTCTAGCTTCTGGTAGATTGGTCAGTGCCTGCTGTCGTATTTTGTTGATCCGATCTCTGAACTCCGGAACTACAACCAACTCCGCTGGGATGGGCGGCATTCTGGCCAATTCCTCTTCTGGTGTGTTGAGTAACGTCAGTGTGCCTTCAGCAACCTCATAAACCAAACGCATCATTGCGTCGGCGGTTTCGATCTCCCTACCACTTCTATCGATGTTGTGGGTCAGTTCAGCAACTTTGATACCCATTGCAAATGCCACATGATAATTCATTTTGATTCTCCGTTTGTCACTCACAAACAGGTAATCCGTCCTCAACTACTTTCTCTCTCATAAGGGCAATGATTTGTCTGAGTTTTTCTTCTGGTAAACCGCACTTCGCTAGTTCCTCTGGAGTCCACTTCACCTCAATAAATACAAGCAAATTAACGAAGTCTCTGAGTGGATCGTCTTTTAGCGGTTGCTGATTATCAGGGTGATAAACACCGTCTGGTGACATAGATGAGCCGTCCTAACGTTGGCTGTTTATAAGGGCGATGATTAAAATTTCCCATAATCAGATTCCGCACTTGTAGGGAAGAATAAAGTATGTCGTCAAAAAGGTATTGGATCATTTGAGTTGTTATTAGTAGACAGACCTGTTTCGTCGTCGTCGCTCCACTCATCGTTGGGTGTATCAACGATAGTTGCTCTCCAAATTTCGTCAGAGTCTTCTGGTGCTTCAAACTCACACTTCTCAAATCTCTCCAACGGTACACCAAAAACTCTGGCTAGTTTGGCGATTGCAGGAAACCCTGGAGTACGTCGTCCTCCTTCGTACTGAACGTAGGTTTGGATTGGCATTCCGGCTGCGTCACTGACTTGCTGTTGCGTTAGTCCCTTAAACGTCCTCAGTTGACGCAGTGTAGAGGAAAAAGATGCTGGTCGAATACCGATTCTGATACAGGCAGGAATGAGGGCTTGTGCTGGATCAACGCCTAACGCCTGAAAAAGAGAAATCAGACAGGGTAACGGTATCGTTAGATTCGGGTCGTTAACTTGCAACGCACAAAGAACGTCTTCCGGAACGCCGGATTCTCTGCTGAGTACGGCTGTGGTTTTTGGAAGTTGACCGATGAGCGTTCCCAACCAAGTCATTAACAGTTGACCAGTGACCACAACAGCGTCTCCGTTGGCAAAATCCGATGTTTGCACTGTATGGTGTACATTGTCACCCCCTCAAACGGAATTGGGATTTTTCGGAAAATACTACGAATTGTCCTTTAAAACCAGCACTTTGTCATACTGTACAGGCGGTGTTTGGACACTTAGTTTGAGTTAAACCAACTGAGCGGTCTAACCAACTATGTCACTTGCCTCTGAAGCAGTCTTCCGCAAATACGGCGTAGCCACAGATAATTCAGACAAGCATTAGAAAAATTTCAGTGCCAAAGAAGTGGTTCATTTCATCTGCGACAGGATTACCGCCGTTCGTTCGGCACTCTCTGCCCACCTGTTCCACTCCTTCATCGCCTGCTTGTCTCTTCGCAGTTTCGGCTCATCCTCTTCACTGATGCGATAGTTAGTCCACACTCTTTCATTGCTCAGTAGGTCTTCGACGCTACCGGCCTGTCGAATGCGGTTGACGATCTGTTCGGCCGTTTCCTTTGCTGTTGGTGTGGAGCACCATCGACAGTGGACAACGGAAGGAAATCGGCTTTCCAACAGGTCGGCTGCTGCTTTGCGTAGAAGTGTTTTCGCATACTGACGCTGGCAACCGATCAGTCCCATCAGTTGGTCAACAGCCTTTTCGACCGGCAGAGGGTTAGTCTCTGCGATGACGGAAGACCACACTTTTTGCAACACTGCTTGATTCATTAACTCACCTGCATTTTTGTTATGTATGTTAGTTGATATATCGACGAATCCGAAATAGTAAACCTCAACACCTTCCATAGCTCATAGTTGTACTCAGTCATTCGGAGTTAATTTGTCGGAAGAGGGAAAGTCACTTCCTCTCCATCACCGGTTCCTAACGGGCCGTTAAGTTTCCCAACGGCGAAGAAAGTGAACGGCGTACCAGAAGTAATCTGGGTATTGGTCTTCGATAGCATTTGCCAGTTTGCGACCATTGTTGATACCAGTCACCCACCAACTGGCCAGCGACACTAACTCAGCAGACGGCAGACGAACCAAACAAGATCGATTCAAAGCACCTTCTTTGATTCGGACGCTCCCTTTGCATACGCTGATTGTCAGATAGCCTATGTCGTTTGTTTCTTTATCTGGGTTAATGAGGTAGGTATCGTCTTAGTTGATACTCCGTTTTCTTTCCTTAATACCACTTAGTTTGTCTGAAGTGTTTAACCACCCAACCCATAGTTAGGTAAATCATAAATAGTTGCGTTTATTCGGAGTTGGGGAGGCTTCTTGTTCATGTTTAGTGTCTCACAGAGTAACTTTGAATTTACTGTTGTTGTCTGTTCTCTTGCCCAACGGCACAACGCCGCTGGAAATTGCTCTCTGATTCGGTGAATCTGCGGATATATTACTCTCAGAATCACTCTCCGTTCGTCTTGATTGACGATCCGAAATCCGTCCATTGGGTTGGGCAGGATTGCCCGCATTCTACTAAGATAGGTTCTGCTGATTGGCATCGGCGTATCGCTTCCAACCCACAGGTAGAAGTCTTTCAACCTAACATGACGGATTGGGTGGTAAGCAAACAACTCTGTGACGCCAGAATTGAAGAAGTCATCGACGGTTAATCGAACTTCTTCCAGCACTCCCTTCTGACAAAACGCAATCGGATCGTCGATGTTGTACTTTGTTGAACCATTTTTTCAGAAACTCTCTTCGGTGCTGTAGGATTCCATATCCTTTGGGGTTCTCTTTGCAATGCAACTACGGATGAATACCGCCCACTCTGGATCACCGTTCTTCTCAACCCAATCTGCATGAGTTAGCCTCAGTGTCATATCTTTTGGTTGATTAAGAATTTGCTGTACAAGCAACTTCCCATCGCTCATATTTAGTGTCTCTCACAAAGTAACTTTGAGTTGACTATTGTTGTTTGCTTTCTTGCCCAGCAACACACTGCTTCAGGAAACTGTTTCCGAATCTCATAGATGTGTGGATAGCGAACTCTCAGAATAGCGGTTGAGTCGTCTTTGAATTTCACTCTAAATCCGTCTGTGAAGTTGGGTAGTATACTAATCATTCTGTTTAGATGTCTACGGTCTATTGGTATAACTGTGTCGCTGCCCACCCACAGATAGAAATCCTGAAAACGAACATGCTGAATCGGATGCTGAGAGAACAGTTCGATGACACCAGATTCAAAGAAATCCTTAACAGTAATGCGTACCTCCTCCAGCATTCCTTTTTGACAAAACCCGACAGCCCTTCGACTGTTGATGCCATATCTACCAAACCACTTCTCCAGAAAATTCTTTCGGTGTTGCAGGATTCCGTATCCCTTTGGCTTCTTTTTTGCAACACAGTTGCGGATGAACATCGCCCATTCAGGATCGACGTTTTCTTCCAGCCAGTCGGCGTAGACCAATCGCAACGTTTTGTCGTCCGGACACTGCAAAATCCGATTCAAAAGCAACGGACCATCGCTCATAGATCAATAACCTTTGGTTGGGTTACGGAACAATGTCGTACATCCAAAATCGACCTGCTGGTGGGACCAAAGCCGGTCGATGATCGTTGGGTAAGTATGGACTGATGGCAGGCAGCACTTCTTCCACACCCAACGCCAATCTGGGGCCAGCAGCAACCGGACGATTGAGGACACCACTTACAGGCTCACACAGCGTTCCCCACAGCCAGCACTGATCGTCAACGGTAAACAACACTGAACATTGACGATCTTCGGCAAAACAGGACTGAAAGAGTTGATCCATCCGGCGAAACAGCGTCCGGTTGGTAGTGTTGATGATTGCGGCTACTTCAGCCGGATACTGACGGAGCAACAGACTTGTGACCGACGACCGGATTGCAGCCAGTTCAGCCTTCGTCCAGTGGTTCTCAGACCGCATTTTGTAGTCGGAGAACTCCAACAACATGCCTTCAACGAACCGTCCAGCGTCACCATCCAACTGCAATTCCCAGAGCAGCGTTTCGACACTGGTAGATTGGCCTTTGAGATCAGGTCGCAGTGGCCAAAACCTATCCTTTACTTGGTGTTCCTTTCGCTTGTGCTTGTACCGACCGGTTTCGTACCAGCTTTCAGCCCATCGAAACAGATGCCGGTAGACCGCAGAACGGACGTATTTGAGTGGTTTGAGAGCCACTTCCGCACGTAGAAGGACATCCTGTCCCTCCAATCCGAAGAGAAACGACCACCCTTCCTGTAGGAAGTCCTCCTTATCCTTTCGGACGCTCTTGCGTCGTTTGTAGTGCTTACGCAGGAGTTTCCTGACTGCATCATTCACTGACCGTTCGTAAGTGATCCGTTGCTGTTCGTAGAGGTTCTTTAGGTCAACGGCAGCGTTGTGTTCTTTGGCTTCTTCAATCGCTCTACGCACATCGTCAATCTGCATTTTCAGTACCGAATTTTTTGGGTCGTTTTTAAGGCAAAAACAACTATTTTGAGAATTTCGGACGGATTTCGCCAAAAGTGAGGGGGTAAAAACCCACCTTATATTGTAACTGCTAGTCGATAGCGATAACTGGTCACACTACTAGTCGTCAGTCCTTCAACTGCAACGAACAGCACCAATCGATCAATTCAAACGAAACGCTACAAACTCTAATTCGTAACTACTCACTGAACTGTTAAAATGAAGGTGAATCACTCAGTTGGTAGTCGGTCTGGACTAAAAGAGGTTGGGGGTTAGGGTATAATGCTGTTTGTCGACAAACGACAAAACTCCAATGAATCCACATCCTGTGTCGTAGCAGGTGGAGTTAACCAAAACAAGAGTAGTTGGTGAAAATAAATTGATTCTAACTGTTGTTATAACGACTTCTGTAAACTGGTTCCATAGTTTTTCTGACAATAGTTAGAGTGAAGTTGGTGGGTCTGTGTAATGTAGAAATGCTAATACTATGCGATTTTTCGATTCGGCAGGTGGGAGGGGGGAGGTAGAACAAAATCCGTCGTCAGTGACTACCGGCTGTAATTCCCTTCCATTCGCTCCACAGTGTTCATTGTGAGGCGAACGGTTCTGGTTATGGGATTCAGGTGTGTTGGTCGTTGTCGTCGATTGTAGACGATGGGCGAATGTCGTGCCGTTGTGTCGATGAGGTTGCACACTCTTATATCCTAACCCCCAACCTCTTTTAGCCCACCATCAACCAACGGCTACCAGTCGTCGGCTACTGCGTTCAGCCTGCTCTGCCAGTGCTTCTCTGACCAAATCGAAAACTTCTTGCATTTCCGTCTGCATTGCCAGTGCTAGTAGCCGGTCAATATTAATTAGTGCAGGTGTCCATTTTTCCGACATTACGTCGTCACAATAACCACTACGATCAGTGCGACTGCTGACCCACTTCAACCGGTCGTTGCAGTCGTAGAGAGTGTGTGCATACGGAGTCTGGTCGTCGCTGTCGTCTTCGGAAAGTGCGTTCAGCACATCTTCGATCAGTTCGTATCTCCAATCGTCGGCTGACATCCCAGAGTGTGCATCTTTGCACAGGCTGATAACCCATTCCGGTGTGCCGTCAGCTAGTACAACGATGTTACGGTGGACATCTCTTCGCAGGTAGTTTTTGGCGATTGTGGCCAGTCGAAGAATCGTAGTCATTTTCATCACTCCTGTGTTCAGTGTTGGTATGTAGAGTATACACCACTGACTACTAATAGTCAAGTGAGATTCTGGAAATCTGATAGTGCCACTGGCAACTTAACACCAGTAGCACTTTGTTCACTACTTACGTAGGGCGGTCACCGTTTCGCAGAGTACTAGCCCACCATCGATTGACAAACTCATAAGCGTAGCAAGTGCAACATGCTCACCGGTCAGACTGGCGATACTGACAGCACAGTGCTGCACACTGAGTAGCAGGATGGAGAGCGTAGTGACTGCTCCAGCGTAGGCCAGCATCTTCAGTCCGTTTTGGTAGAGCAGTGCTGACACTCTGCTGAAGATGAGCACTAGTGCAGGAATGGCGAATCCCAATGCCCATCCATACGCTGGCGTCGGTGCGGAACTGCTGAAGGCCAGTCCGTTCAGTCCTGCGGAAAGGAGCAGAGTCAATCCCACACCAGCGTACGCCCATCGACTGAGAGAACTGGTGGGCTTGCTCTTCGGTTTTGGTTTACCAGTCTTCCGACTGCTCCGACCTGTGCTGTAACTGCCAAACTCCGTTCGTTCACTAATTGCCGTTCGCATCGTAGTCTTCCCCTCAGTGGCGTTGTGTGGAAGGTGAAGGGAGAGAGCGAACTACCCTCTCCCTGTCGGTGATGACTACTTCTTGGCTTGCAGTACCAGTTTGTTCAGTTGGCTGACTTGCTGGCGGATGCGTTCGACGGTACGTCGGTCGATGCCAACAGATACCAGTTCTGCGTCGGTGAAGGTGACATCTTGCAGCAGTTCACTGGCGTCAGCCAATGTGCCCCTAAGCGAAGTGCAGAGAGCGAACGACTGCGATGAGACTGTGGTGCGATTCAGTGTGTTCGTCATCTTAGTTCCCCTCAGTGTTGCAGGCAGTCAGATTAACCACCTGACACTAAGACTATACACCTCAGACTAGATGTAGTCAAATGGGAAGGGAGAGATTTTTCGGAATCTTTATGAAGTGCCGGAAATCTCAGTATTTAGATGGTGTTGAGTTCTTCGACTTTGATGTTGAGAGCGTTGGCTAGCTTCTGTCGTGCGTTGGTAGTCGGTTGCTTACGACCAATCTCATACTGTGTCACAGTCTGCAAGTGCATCCCTGCTTTGCTTGCCAGTTCAGCCTGTGTCAAACCCTTCTGGACTCTGATGAGGCGTAGCTTTGCAGCGAACGTCGGTTGCCCCACTTCTGCCAGTGTTTTCAGGGAGATGGACACACCATTCGCTCCCTGCCCACCTGCGTTGAGCAAGTCGCACAACTGCTGCACTGTGATGTGGTCAGTGGGAACGGCAGTGCCGTCAGGCAGTGAGAGCGAACGAAGCACATCAGCAAGCGTTGGCATCGGCAGTCCTCAGTGATCCGGCGACAACACCGGATAAGGTTAGTGTACGCAGTACTGACACAGTAGCAAGTGGCTGTTGCTACATTATACCCACCAACACATAGTATTACCAGAGGCTACTGAAACAGCGTTTTACATTTTGGCACCGGTGACACTTTGTCTAACCATACTACTTAGTATCACCAGTACAGAACAACCTTACACCGAACAAAAAAAGTCATTCTACAGAATTTGACATTGTGTTTATTACCGGAACTACTGGTGTAATACGGCTATCGATAATGCTGGTCTGTCTGGACTAAAAGAGGTTGGGGGTTAGGTATTGTTGTGTTCCATCTACTGGCCGAATGCACAGTCCCTCCAGTTAGTCTAACATATGCTTGATCGATTAAGAAGAGAGACAATAAAAAACCCCTCTACCGATTATACGGCAAAGGGGTAGTGGAGTCGACGCAGATCAACCGACAACGCACCAGTATGTCCAGATCAGTTACTCTTCTTCGATTCGGAGTAACCGCTAAGTATCCACAACCGACTCCGATGCAGGCAAGCGATTTGGTTGGATCATTGCACCTGCACCTGCATCTTGTTTAAAGAGGGTGAGGGTTGACTGCAAGTCGCTTACCCAGACGACTCACCATTGGCACAGTGCAGCCCTTACCACCTGCACCACACCAGCGTCAAACCCTCACCCAATACGACTGAACGGAAGAGCAGTACAGACATCCCATAGAGTGCAGCAACACCAGAAAAACTGCACTCCCCTAATCTATACACAATCTCTTCCGCTCAGTGTGTATCCAAATCTACTGTTGATTCACTATACAGAATCTTAATACCAAACTAGTCTATATTAACTAGTCACTCTGGCTGGTAGTCTGTTTGTGGGATCATCCCATCGGTGGGAACCAACGTCATCAGCAAACGGCTGAACGGTGTCCGGTCGTACTCCCTTTGCTAGCAGAATCCAGTCACCCGACCGACGATCACTCAACATCAACTGTGCTGCCAGCGAGTAGGAACCGGCTCTGTGCTGTAGCTGCCACAGGTAGTGTCGGTTTCGTCGATACCAGACGTTCCAATCGGTTGCTGGCGATGGGTCGATAGCAGTTGGAGGATTCACTTGTAAGATGAAATTTGAGATATGAAATGAACTAAGTGTCTAAACAGTGCGAAGAGAGTCGACGGAGACAAAAGTGATCGGTTGGAGATGTCGAAGAAATCAGGAAGGTCATTTCTAACGCCTCAGTGCGTCACTGTAAGGAGATCGCAACGATGAGCCACTATTGGTCGCAGAAATTCAGTCCCTATGGTGAAGCATTCTGTGCGATATACGCTATGTACAAAAACTGTACACATTCCGACCCACAACACACT
>Ga0134122_10001431_pt1 | contig 17288 bp, 14 predicted proteins | sample KB302_FD_96461 | JGI IMG/M metagenome (GOLD analysis project Ga0134122, IMG submission 96461) | Terrestrial soil microbial communities without Nitrogen fertilizer from Kellogg Biological Station, Michigan, USA - KB3-0-2 | ecosystem: Environmental > Terrestrial > Soil > Unclassified ... | reverse complement strand
TGCGGCTGCCGCTGTTCATCTGGTCGCTGTACGGGACGGCGGTCATCCAGATCCTCGCCACGCCGGTGCTGGGGCTGGTGCTGTTGCTGGTGGCGGCGGAGAACGCGTTCGGCTTCGGGCTGTTCGACCCGGCGCGCGGCGGCGACCCGGTGATGTTCCAGCACCTGTTCTGGTTCTACTCGCACCCGGCCGTCTACATCATGGTGCTCCCGGCGATGGGCGTGATCAGCGAGACGATCTCCACCTACAGCCGGAAGAACATCTTCGGTTACAAGATGGTGGCGTTCTCGTCGCTGGGCATCGCCTTCGTCGGGTTCTTCACCTGGGGACACCACCTGTTCGTGTCCGGCCAGTCGACGTTCGACGCCGGGGCGTTCGGCATCTTGTCGATGTTCGTCGGCGTGTTCACCGCCATCAAGGTCTTCAACTGGGTGGCGACGCTGTACAAGGGCGCCATCTCGTTCAAGACGCCCTTCGCGTACATCTGCGGGTTCTTGTATTTCCTGGTGTTCGGCGGGATGACGGGCGTGGCGGTGGCCACGGTGTCGCTGGACGTGCACTGGCACGACACCTACTTCGTGGTGGCGCACTTCCACTTCATCATGGTGGGGGCGGTGATGATGGCGTTCCTCGCCGGCCTCCACTACTGGTTCCCGAAGATGTTCGGGCGGACGTACCACGAGGGGTGGGGGCTGGTGGCGGCGTCGCTGATCGTCCTCGGGTTCAACGCCACCTTCATCCCGCAGTTCCTGCTGGGGAACGCCGGGATGCCGCGGCGGTATTACGCGTACCAGGAGCAGTTCCAGGCGCTGAACGTGGCGTCGACGGCGGGGGCGACGCTGCTGCTCTTCGGCTTCCTCATCATCTTCATCTACCTGGTGCTGGCGTTCCGCTTCGGCGGCAAGCCGGGAGACAACCCGTGGGGCTCGCGCGGGTTCGAGTGGACGACGGCGTCGCCGCCGGTGACGGAGAACTTCTCCGGCGAGGTGGAGATCACCGGCACGCCGTACGACTACCAGGAGGACGCCCCGTCGCTCCGCGTCACCCCGGAGGTGGTCCGTGGAAGCTAGGCTGGCCCACCACTTCCGGGCCATCGAGACCCAGCGGCAGGCGGAGCGCCTGGGGATGTGGCTGTTCCTGGCGACGGAGGTGCTGCTCTTCGCGGGGTTGTTCTGCGGGTACACGCTGTATCGGTTCCTGTATCCGGACACCTTCCACCTGGCGAGCGGGCACCTCGACGTCGGGCTGGGGACGGTGAACACGGTAGTGCTGATCAGCTCCAGCCTCACTGTGGCGCTGGCGCACCACTTCGCGCGCCAGGGGCGGAGCCGGCTGGCCGGAGCGCTCCTGTTCGTCTCGGTGCTGGCGGGCCTGGCGTTCCTCGGCATCAAGGCGGTGGAGTACGGGCACAAGTTCGAGGAGGGGTTGCTGCCCGGGCGCTACTTCCACAACGAGGAGCTGGGCGGGGCGCCGGGCGCGAGCATGTTCTTCACGCTGTACTTCCTCACCACCGGGCTGCACGCGTTCCACGTGATGATCGGGATGGGCGTGCTGACGTGGATCGGCGCGCGGGCGTGGCGGGGTGAGTTCCACGAGAACCACACCATGCCGGTGGAGCTCTCCGGGCTGTACTGGCACCTGGTGGACCTGGTGTGGATCTTCCTCTACCCGCTGCTCTACCTGGTGTGACGGCGATGCACGGCCCCCGGCGATACGTGTTCGTGTGGATCGCGCTGCTGGCGCTCACCGGCACCACCTACGGGATGTCGAAGGTGGACCTGGGAGGGCACTGGAACCTGGTGGTCGCGCTGGCGATCGCGGCCGCCAAGGCGTCGCTGGTGGTGTTGTTCTTCATGCACCTGTGGGACGCGAAGGGGACGAACCGGCTGGTGTTCATCGTGAGCATCTTCTTCGTGCTGCTGCTCATCGCCGGGGTGGTCGGGGACATGGCCACGCGGTTCCCGCTCGCGCGCCCGCCCGAGGCGACGGGGCTCCAGGGCGGGGTCGAACCGGGGCCGGGCCGGGATCCGATGCACGGCTCTCAGAACGAACGCGTGCGCTAAGGCGGTTTGCCGGGCTCGTCGATGGAGCGGAGCCAGCGGTCCCGGGCCTCCGTCACGGTACGGAGGACGGCGTCTGCCTCGGCGTGCGCCTCCTTCGAGAGGGTCGCCTGCGCCAGATGTTGGCCGAGCGCCCGCATCGGCTCGTTCAACGCCTCCGCGATGACGCGTGCCGAATGATTGCCGGTGTGGCTCTCCAGCGATGAAACGGCCCATCTCAGTCCACGGATGATGATCTCGCTCCGGGCCGGGGGCAGCGTGGCCATGGACCGAAGCGCGGCCGAGACCGACTGGAAGGAGCGTCTTTCGGCGGCCTCCAGCTCCAGCGTCTGGGCGATGACCTCGGCCAGGGCTGGATGCTTGTGCGCGGCGAGAAGCTTGAGGAGGGACGAGCGGACGTTCTGTTCCACCGGCCTCGGCAAGACCCAGGAGAGCGCTTCTTCGAGATCGCTCGGGACGACGTCCGCCGGGTGTGACGCCAGATAGGAGAGGAACGTCTGCCGGACGGAGGGATGGTCGCGGTCGCGCAGCCACTTCCGCAACTCCTCGATGTCCCGAGCCCGTTCGACCGGCTCCAGCGCCGGGAGCAGCCCGACGAAGCTGGTCCGGACCTGCTCGTCATCCGGGCGCTCGCGCAGCCATCTCCGCACGTCCTCGACGTCCGCGGCGCGACCGCTCACCCCCAACGTCTTGAGCAGCCCGACGAAGCTGGTCCGGACGTGCAGGTCATCCGGGTGATCGCGCAGCCACTTCCGCAGCTCCTCGATGTCCGAGTCGAGGTCGGTCACCTTCAGCTCGGTGAGCACGCCGATGAAGCGCGCCCGGACGTCCGAGGAGCCCGGGTGCCCGCGGAGCCATGCCCGGATGGCGTCGAGCCGGCTGCGCTTCTCCTCGGGCTTCCCCTTGGAGAGCAGCCATGTCAGCAGGAAGCCGTCCACGGACCACGACAGCCTCCCGTCGAAGGCGAGCCAAACCCGCTGCTCGAAGAGGTCGCGGAGCGGCGGGTGGGCCTTCAGCGCGTTGTAGAGCTGGGAAGCCCGGTTGGGTGCCAGCGAGAAGTCGGCGGCCTCGATGATCGGACCCAGCTGCAGGCCCTCTGGAAAGGCCATGTTCGGGTGCCCCGGCGAGGGCGCGTAGAACAGCTGGAGGGCAGCCAACCAACTCTGTGCATCATCGAGCTTTGCCCGGCGAAACAAGTCCTCCCGGAGCGCGGCAGGAAGCGGGACTCCGCCCATGCCCAGCAGAGATGGGAGCTCGGCGAGGTGACGCGTCTGGCGCGTGCGGCCCACGGGACCGGTCCACTCCGAGATGACGGCCTCCAGCACGCGGCCGGCGTCGGGCGCGCGCCGCTCATGGAGCTCGACCAGCCAGCTCGCGAGTGGCCTCGCCACCTGCGGCACCTCCACCGATGCCTTCGCGACGACGGCGGCGAGGTCCCAACCGGGCGCCGGCCTCAGCTCCCAGGCGCGCTGGGCGACGCGCGAGTGCATCGTGGTCAGCGAACCGCCCTGGTACGACCACTTCTCGGAAGCGGCCTTGACCTGGAAGATGCGCCAGCCCTGCCGGAGCTCCAGCTGCTTCAACCGCTCGACCGCGTTCGCGCCGACGTCGGAGCGCGAGGCGAGCACCTTTTCCAGCACCAGCATGGGACAGGGGACGTAGGCGCGGTGGAAGAAGGAGACGACGGAGAACGCGACCTGCTCCCAGCGCAGCTCGGAGCCCAGGACGTCGCCCGCGGGAGGCTGCTGGTCGGCGAGCGTGGTCCAGATCTTCTGGATGATCTCGTCGAAGGACGCGTTGGCGGCAGCCTGCATCGCGAGGACGATCAGCTCCTCGTCGCCCCCGGCATGGATGCGGGCCGCCGCCTGGGGGTAGAGGCGCGCCAGTGCGTCGCGTTCCTCCCCGCCCAGCCGTTGGACTGGAACATCGGTCAGCATCTGCACGTCGCGGAGCTTGGAGCGATGCCGGTCGAGCAGGAAATCCGGCGTGGCGGCGAGCACCACGACCGCAGGAGTGCTGCGCCCGAGCTTGCTCAGGAGGCCGGTCCATACGCTGCCGGCACCCAGCGGATCGTCGAGCACGAGGAGAACGGGCATCTGCCCCGCGGCAAGGCGCTGGAGCGCTTCCAGCCATCCATCCAGCCCGCTCTCGTCGCCGAGCTGGAACCGGGCGTCGACCGCCACGCACGCCCCTTCGAGCACCAGCCGCGCCGCTGTCCTCAGCGCCAGCGAGCTCTTGCCGGAGCCAGGCGCTCCGACCAGCCACTGGAGGCGCAGCTTGCCCTGCCTCAGCGTGGCTTCGCCCAGCGCCCCTCGAAGGGTCTCCACGAGCTGGTCGGTGCCTTTCCGCTCGAGGAACCGGACCTCGTCGTTCGCCCCACGCACCACGTCCCGCCACTCCGGGGGCCGAGCCACGAACGGCTGGCCCACCGGTTCCTGCAGGATCTGCAGGAGCCTGGTCCGGTCCACGACCTGCAGAGAAGAGCCGCTGTCCCCCCTCGCGAACGGGAAGAGCCGGTGCTCGACATCCACGGCTCGGATGGAGGCGGGCGGGACGAGGGGCCGCGCCACCATCCCAGCTGCATCGGCCGGCCCAGGCTGGTGGACGCCGAGCAGCGCGCGCAGCGCCGTCACCACATCTCCGGCGCGACCCAGATCAGCGACCCTCCGCGCGCGGGCGAGCTCCTCGACGGCGGCGCGCTCCCCGTCCCAGATGGGCGAACCGCTGTCGTTGATGGTGGTCCCCGGCACGTAGAGCGCACCGGTGGACTTCCACAGCGCGTCGAACAGCGCGGTGTGCCCGGCGGCGTCCGCGTCCTTCTGCCACAGCGCCCGATCGGAACGGTCCGACGGCTTCGAGCGCAGCTCCTTGATGAATGCGGCGCGGACGTCACTCGCCCCCGGAAGTGGCCCAGGGAGGTCGTGGTGCGCCGCGTACTCGCGGTCGCTCGTGACGAGGCGGAAGGCGAGCGTCCCCCGCCGCTCCGCCGGTGCCCACAGCCACTTCGGGGCGAAGCCGAGGAGCACGTCGGCGAGGCGCGACGCCTGGGTCCACCCGTCCCCATGCTTGCACTGCCAGAGGACGGTCTCGCCGGTCGTGGACAGCTCGTCGACGTCCTCGGCCCACTCGTACCGGATCCACGCGGGCACCTCGAGGCACCCGCGGACGGGCCGCTGGAGCACCAGCGACGTGAGCCGGAGGATGGCGAAGGCGCGCTGGTACCCGAACCCCGCCAGCGACACCCGCCCGCCCCGCGTCGCCTTCAGGGCCTCCAGGCGGGTCGGATCCACGGGGTAGTCGGCCACGACCGGGCGGATCTACCACACTGCCGGACGCCCCCCTCACCAGCACGCGGCGTCCTACAAGACGCGAAAGGACTCGAAAAGCACTCTTGCCAGGGGCAGGCTCGCCTTCTAGGAAGCGAGGGGCCATGCCTGACACGCCGCCTTCGGAGCCCAGGTTGCCTCCGCACACGGCAGACACGGACGTCCTGCTCTTCGACGAGCTGGAGACGGCCGAGCCGCGATGGTTGCCGGAGAGCGAACCCGTCGTGGGCACCGTGTTGGACCTCGGCAAGGCTGGGGCCTACACGCTGGAGCAGCGCCTGGGGCGCGGCGGCATGGGCGAGGTCTACAAGGCGCGCCAGGTGGGAGCGAAGGGCTTCTCTCAGCTCGTCGCCATCAAGCAGCTGCGGCCCGGGTGGCGGGAGTGGGAAGAGCAGTCCTTCGTCGACGAGGCGCGCATCCTCTCCCGGCTGCACCACGAGAACATCGCCCGCGTCTACGGCTTCTTCGAGCTGGAGGGCGATCCGTACCTGGTGATGGAGTACATCGAGGGCCACTCGCTGCATGCGCTGCTGGATCTGGCCCGCCGCAAGGGGCACCGCTTCTCCGAGTCGGTGGCCTGCGCGGTCATGGCCGAGGTGGCGGACGCGCTGGACTACGCGCACCACGTCGAGGACCACGCCGGCCGGCCCCTCCACATCGTCCACCGGGACGTCTCGCCCACCAACATCCTCATCGCGAAGACGGGGCGGGTGGTGCTGGTGGACTTCGGGGTCGCTCTCTCCAAGCAAGAGGGTCGCGTCGTCACCCGCACCGGCTCCACCATCATCAAGGGCAAGGCGCCGTACCTCTCCCCGGAGCAGGTGAAGCACCTGCCCCTGGACGCCCGCTCGGACTTGTTCTCGGTAGGCACCATCCTGGTGGAGCTGCTCACCGGGGAGGCCCCCTTCGGGTGGACCGCCGACTTCACCACCTTGAAGCGCATCGCCGCGGTGACGCCCGAGTACGTCGCCTCCCTCCTGCCTGGCGTCTCCGAGCCCCTGCGCGCCCTCTGCCAGAAGCTGCTGACCCTCCACCCTGACCAGCGCTTCGCGACGGGGCGCGAGGTGGCCATGGCCTTGCGCCACCATGCCGGTCTCGGCGAAGGCCCGCGGAGCATCCAGGCTGACGTGGAGAGGCTTCAGGCCCTCCCCGACCTCAAGGCGTCGGTCGCGGAGGTCGCGCGCGTTCTCCCGCACGTGAGGCGCGCCGTGGCGGTCGCGGGCGCGGTCATGCTCGGCACGCTGGTCTTTGCCTCCTGGTACGTCCCGCGCCACGCCGGGCCCATCCCTTGCGCGTCGCCACCACAGGGGCCGTCCACCGCATCCTTGCCGCGTCCGCCAGATCCCCCGCCCGCGAGCCCACTCGTGGGTCAGACAGCGATGGAGGACTCCACTCCTGCGGTCGCACGAGTAGACAAGAAGACTCGCGTTCCACCGAATGTGATCGCACCGCCTGCCGTCAGGCGAACAGAGGCCTCCGCCGACCCCGACGAGGTGACCAGCTCGCTCCGCAGCCGGCTCGTCAAGGCAATGGACGAATCGAACATGCCGGATCATGCGGTCGCCGCCTTGTTGGTCTCCGACCGAGCGGATCTGACCTCGTTCGTCCGGTCCACTTCGCGACGCGCCGACAGCGGAGTCCGGAAGGCCGCCATCGAGGTCTTCGTCTCACCTGACGAGGACGAGCCCATGGTCGCGGTGGTGATGAACATGAAGAACCCGCGCGACGCGGCGTCATGGGAGCCAACCGAGGCGCGCGTGAAGGCCCAACGCGCCCCAGCCGCGATGGGCGAACCGGTCCTCTCGGGCCGTCCGGTGCCGGCCGCCGTCCGGTCCATCCCGGCGCGGATCGTCCCCGGCCAGTCGGCGCGGATCGCTGTCGTGTTCCAGAGGAACGACGTGGGGCTGGATACCGAACCCGTGGATATCGAGATCCTTCGAGAGGGCAAATGGGAATTCGAGCTCACCTTGCAGCCATCCGACCTGGTGGCGTCCAAGACCGACGAGCCGTGAGGCTCGCCGCGACCATGGCGATGCTGGCGCTGGCCGGCTGCCCAATGCCTCGCGCCACTTCCGAGTTGATCGAGGCGGGAGCGAACGTGCCACTGCTCCCGAACGGGTTGCCGGCGCCCGAACCCTGCCCGGCGAACGCCCGCACATTCATGAACGTGCTTCAGCTCAAGACGGGCGATACGGCAAGGATCGAGCTGGATGTGAACCAGTACGAACGCGAGCCGCTCACCGTCCAGGATGGGCCAATCGAATCGCTCATGCTCGAGAAGATGGGCAGCCTTGGTGGCGCGACCCACCTCTATGGCCGGATCTGGACCCACGGTCCTCGCGTGGTGATCCGCTACTACCGGGCGCAACGAGCGCGGGGCGGGGACCCGATCCCGATCTGCGCCGTGGCCAGGGCGGGAGGCGGCCAGCTCGAAGGCAGGCCGGGAAAGTATCCCGGATCGACCGAGCTGCCGTACTCATCCGCGCTGGCCCACGTGGTGCAGGACTTCCTCTAGAGAGCCGGCTGAGCTCCCACGCGGGCGCTACGCCGCCTTCGGCTTCGCGTTCCAGTCGATGGGCCCCTCGTCCACCGGAGCCACCGGCGCCGGCATCGGCTGGGCCTTCGACGGGTCCCCGTACTTCTGGAACCACTTGTTCTGGAACATCATCGTCGGGTCGTACTTCTGCTTCATCTCCAGGAACGCGTCCGTCTCCGGGTAGTTCGCGCGGAGCTGGTCCGGCGTGTAGGCCAGCTGGTACGGGAGGTACTGCCGCCCGCCGTACTTCCCGGCCAGCGTCACCAGCTCCCGCGTCATCGCCGCCAGCTTCTCGTTGTTCTTGTCCGAGATGTCGTGCTGGAGGGCCATCACGAACCCGAACACGTCCTTCTGGTTCGCGTAGCCCATCATCGCGGTGTCGTCCTTCTTCACGCCGCGCAGCGCCGCCACCGCCAGGTTGGCGTCGTACTTCTGCAGGATGCCCCGCGCCTGGTTGACGAACCCCTCGATGTTCTCGCGAGGGATGAAGTACTCCTGGAAGATCTGCGTCTGGTTCTTGCTGACGTCGTTGCGGAACCCGTCGAACGCCTCGTTCATCAGCAGGTTCCGCGACGTCTCCTTCGGCGACACCGCCGGGATCACCTTGTCCAGCGCCTCCCAGTACGCCTCCTTCGCCAGCGGCGCCCCGGTGGCGACCCGATACCCCGCGTAGCTGATGGCCTCGCGCACCGGGCGCATCCAGTCGTCGGCGATCTTCGGCATCTCGCCCTTGAAATCGCGGTCCTTGGTGTACTCGTACACCGCCATGTTCTTCAGGAAGCCGCCGCCCGGGGACACGTCGAACAGCGCGTGCAGGTAGCCGACGTCGTCGTTCCCCTCGACCTCGTTCTTGTAGAAGTCCGTGAACTGGTGCACGTCCATCTTCTTGTGCTCGAACTTGTACATCTCGTTGTCGCGCACCTTGATGTCCAGGTCCGTCACCACCCCGAACAACCCGTACCCGCCGATCGCCGCCTTGAACAGCTCCGGGTTCTCCGTCCGGCTGCAGTTCTTGATCTCCCCGTCCGGCATCATCAGCCGGAACGACTCCACCGTGGACGAGAACGGCCCCGAGTCCGGGTTGCTCCCGTGGGCGTTCGCCCCCAGCGTCCCGCCCACCGTGAAGAAGCTGGGCGTCTGCATCACGTCCACGCTCAGGCCCTTCTGGTCGAGGAACTTCTGGACGTCCGACCACATCGCCCCGGACTGGACGTGCAGCGTCTTCGTCTGGGGATCCACCGACATCTTGTTGAAGCCCGTCATGTCCAGCAGCACGCCGTTCTGCACCAGCGTCTGCCCGCCCATGGTGTGCCGCGCGCCCGCCATGGACACCTTCAGCCCGTTCTGCCGCGCGTAGGCCAGCGCGCCCTGGATGTCCGCCTCCGTCTTCGGCCGGTACACCCGGTTCACCTTCGTCTTGTTCAGCAGCGACACGTCGTCCGCCACCGTCCCGCGGATCGGCGGCGCGCTCTGCGGGCTCAGGGAGTCGCCGCCGTTCACGATCGAGCTGAAGGCGTCGCCGACCGCGTGCTCGATGGGCTTCTCGATCTTGTCGACCACCACCTGCTCGACCTTCTCGGCCGCGTGCTCGATGGCGTGGATTCCGTCTTCAATGACGCTGGGGATGCGCATGGCTCTGGGGCTCTCGTGGAGATTGAGAGAGTGGGGATATGTGCTGCGATGTAAGTCTCGAAGGGATTATCGGGGCTTGGGTCGGTGAAATCCGGCCCGCCCTGCGAGGACCTTTGACGGACTCGCCGGCAACTACTCCGCGAGCCAGCCAAGGCCCCTGGACACGAAGGGCGCGAACTCGGCGAGGATTCCGCCGCCGACCACCTTGGCGAACTTGGCGAGCGCCTCCGGGGTGCGCAGCGGCGCGTCGTGCCCGCCCTGCACGGCGTGGAACGACGCCAGGAAGCGCGCCATCACCAGCGGGTTCTTCCACTCGAAGCGCAGCTCCGCGGCGGGGTGCTTCGCCTCCGCCTTGCCGTCCATCGGCACGCCGGGCGGCAGGAAGTTGCCGCGCAACACCGTGAGGTCCGAAGGCAGGTCGAAGCCGCGGTCGTCCTTCACCTGCTTGGTGCCGGCGAAGCGCACCGGCGGCTCGACGCCGGTCGGCGTCTCCAGCCGGTACTCCAGGTAGTGGCCCGGGTTCCCCTTCGACGCGTCCCCCTGCTCCATGATGTTCAGCGTCCCGGAGACCGGCACCTCGCGGTCGCCCACCTTCATCGTCCCGCTCAGCTGCGCGGAGCGGGCCGGGTCGGTGGTGTACGCGTCGATGTCCGGGATGTGCGCCTGGACCTTGAACGACACGGTCACGCGCTTGCCGTCGATGACGGCGGTCCCGGTCATCGGCTCGGCGAAGTCCAGGCCGACGGGGTTCGGAGAAGAAGAAGAAGCGGCGCGGATCATGTCGGTCACTCGTAGCTGTCGGGGGTCACGAAGGAGACGGCCCACTGCCGCAGGCGGTCCCAGAAGGGCACGTCCAGCTTCCTCGGCAGCTCCACCGTCTTCCGGCCGTCGGCCGTGCCGGCCACGTCGCGGTCGAAGAGCTGGGCGTCGAACTTCTTCACCCACGCCGGGTCCTCCACCATCGAGACGATCTCCCGGTTCCGGTAGAGCGACATGTTGTCGACGTTGGAGGAGCCGACGGTGGCGATCTGCCCGTCCACCGAGATCGCCTTGGTGTGGATCGGCGTCGGGTACACGTAGATGTGCACACCGGCGTCCAGCAGCTGCTGGTAGTTGTGCTTCACGATGTCCGACTTGAGGCTGGAGGTCGGGTCCACGATGTATCGGACGTCCACGCCGCGCTTCGCCGCCGCGCAGAGCGAATCCACCAGGTCCGCGCTCATCGGGAACGTGTTCTCCACGTTGATGCGCTCGCGGGCGTTGTCGAACATCGCCAGGTAGGCGGCGCGGATCTTCTGGTCGTCCGGCGCGTGGGCGATGACCCGCGCGCGCGCCCCGTCCGGGTCCACCACCGCCGGCGGGACGGCCTGCTCCGCCGCGGGGACCTTCGACCCGCCGGCCTTCGCCCACGAGTCGTAGAACGAGCCCACCACGTCGCGCACCGCGGGCCCCTGCATCCGCGCGAACACGTCGTGCTTCCGCGACGGCGTCGGCGTCCCCATGTAGTCGTCGCCGGTGTTCATCCCGCCCACGAAGGCGGTCTTGTTGTCGGCGACGATCACCTTCCGGTGGTCCCGGTGGATGTCCAGGTCCTTCACCGAGTCGATGGGGTTGAAGCTGGCGACCTCGACGCCGGCCGCGCGCAGCCGGTCCAGCGCGTCGTTGTGCTGGAGCGGGTTCTCCTTCGAGCCGAAGGCGTCCGCCACCACCCGCACCTCGACGCCGCGCTGCTTGGCGGCGATCAGGTGGTCCACGATCTCGTGCGGGGTCTTCTCGCCGTCGCCGTGGAACTCGAAGGTCTCGTAGTAGAGCGACTTCTTCGCGCCGTCGATGGTCTTCAGCACCTCGGGGAAGGCGTTCTCGCCGTCCACGAACGGGGTGATGCGGTTGCCCTCGGTGGTGCGGGTGCCGGTGAGCTGGTCCATCAGCCCGTGCATCTCCCCCATCCAGTCGTCCGCGCCCGGCTTGCCGCCGAACGACGAGGACTTCGCGATGGCCGCGTCCAGGTCACCCGCCACCTGCTGCAGAAACTCGGGCGTGTACTGCTTGGTCACCACGCCGTGGAAGTCGGCCGGGAGGTGGTCGTCACCTGGGATGACGGCGTGGATGTACGCGGTGACGCCCTGCTGGGTGTACGCCATCGCGTCGCCGTACTTGTCGTCGCCCAGGCCGAACAGCTGCGCCTTCGGGAACGCCTTCTCCAGGTCCGCCAGCCGCCCACCCTTGTACGCGGCCTGGTCGCGCGCCTGCGCGTCGCCGAACGGGTTCAGGCTGCCCATCCCGTCGCGGTCCAGCAGCACGCCCCTGGGCATCTGGTCGAGGAACGCCTCGTTCTGGACGCGGATCCGCTCGGTGCCGGCGGAGAGGTAGACGATGGGGATGCCGCGGTCCGCCACCGACTGGAGCATCTCGCGCGCGCCGTCGATCGGCTTCTGCGTCTTCCCGGTGGCGATGTCGATGACGCTGGTGTCGCGGAGCGTGTCGTCGATGTCGCAGACGAAGATCGGCCCGTCGTAGTCCTTGGGCAGCACCAGCACGTTGGACTCGTCGCCCTGGCCGTTGGGCGTCTCCACCTGCATCGACACCACGCCGCCGCGCTTCGGGTCCACGCCGGTGCGCAGGTCCGCGCGGGACAGCTCGCCCATGGGGAGCCCGGTGGCGCCGCTGCCGTCGCTCCGGGTCTTGAAGCTGCCGCCGCCCGGGAGCCGGAACGTCACGTCGCGCGCCTCGCCGCCCTTGACCTCCTCCAGCACCGGGTCCAGCGGCGTCTTGAAGAAGCCGTGGTCGCGGACCTGCGCGGTGGGCGGCTGGCCGCCGACGATCTTCCCGCTCTGGTCCACCGCCACGAAGCCGTCGCGGCCCATCACGAACGGGCGCTCGACGTGGCGGTCCCACCAGCCGCCGATGTCCGGCAGCTTGAGGCCGCCGCCGGAGCGGGTCTCGAACACGGACTCGGCGCGAGCGGAGGGCGCGGGAGAGGATGCCTTCGGGGCCGGCGCCGGAGCGGCGGCCTCGGAGGGGCGCGAACGGGTGGCTTCGGAGGGCGGGAGCTTGGGAGAAAGGGCGGTCTTCATGTGGGGATGCACACATCATCCCCGCAACACCCACAGTAGTTGCTTTTTACAAAATTATTATTGAATCCTGGTAAGTTGCGCGGCGAGAGACCACAGCCGGTCCTGGGCGGCCTCGTCCCGGATGGGGGGCGCGACCTTCATCGGCTTGCCGTGGGTGACCAGCTCGCCGGTGAGGGCGGGGGACTCGGCCAGGGTGGCGAGCCGGGCGATCGACTTCGCGATCTTCTCCGGCGACCTGGACACCAGCGCGGTGATGAGCCGGATGGGGAGCGCGGCGTTGCGCATGATGCCGGAGCGCACCAGGCCGGGGTGGACGGCCAGGCTGGTCACGCCCTTGTCCTTCCAGGCCCGCGCCAGCTTGAAGGCGAAGAAGACGTCGCACGTCTTGGAGCGGGCGAAGGCGCCGAGCGCGGCGAACCCCTTCTCCCCCTGGAGGTTGTCGAAGTCGAGCGGCGAGCCACCGGGCGGCGCCGCGAGCGTGACCACCCGCGAGGGCGCCGCCGCCTGGAGCGCGGGCCCCAGCAGCAGGGTGAGCGCGTAGGTGCCCAGGAAGTTCGTCCCGAACATCAGCTCGTGGCCGTCCTTCGTCTTCTGGTGGGTGGTGACGAAGACCGCCGCGCAGCTCACCAGCGCGTCCAGCTTCGGGTGCTTGGCGGAGATCTGGGCGGCGGCGGCGCGGACGGAGTCGAGGCTGGAGAGATCGCCCAGGAAGAGCTCCAGCGCGTTGCTCCCGGTGCGCGACTGGATCTCCTGCAGCGCCTCGCGGCCGCGCTGTTCGTCGCGGCAGACCATGAGCACCCGTTCGCCGCCGCGGGCCAGCTCCTCCGCCACGGCCTTGCCCACGCCGGAATTCGCGCCGGTCACCGCGATCGTCTTCGCCATGGGGCGCTGCTTAGTGTGGCCCCGTCTCCATCACCAGCCATTTGGCGCCGCACGTCTCGCAGGAGAAGCGGGCGCCGCCGGGGAAGACCGCCTCGGTGCGGGGCGTGCCGCGGCTGGAGCCCTTCTCCGGGTTGCAGCGGAAGCACGGCACCCCGTGCTCCTTCACCGGGTAGGCGTCCTCGAACGGGGGGATCTGGAGCGTCCGCATCCACTCCAGCGTGAGGTCTTCGGACCAGCTCAGCTCCACCGCGTTGCGCGGGGAGGCGGCCAGCCCCTCGCGGATCGCGAGGTAGTAGACGCGCAGCTTGTCCACGTGCCGCCCCATGTTTCGGCGGCGGAACTCCTGCCCGAGGCGAACGACCAGGTCCATCAGCGAAGAGCGATCCATCTCGATCGCGAATGCTGAACACGCGTGCAGCCCGCGACAAGACGAGGACCCCCGAGCGCGTGGTCACGAAACGAGTCACGTTCCTCGTTTTCTGGACGTTTCCGGTCGTTTCCGGATGTTTCGAGGCGCTTCAGGTCAGGGCGCCGGCCCCGGCTCCGGCGGCTCGCGGGCGAACCACAGCGCCGGGTGGAGGAGGACGGCGAAGGCCTCGCGGATGGTCCAGTAGCAGCGCTCGGTGAGGCTGAGGTTGCGCTCGGAGAGCAGGGCGGGGCTGGGGAGGACGCGGACGCCGGCGCGCCAGAAGTACTGGCGGGCGCGGAGGAGGTGGTAGGGGTCGCTGACGAGGATCGCCTCGGAGAGGCCGCGGGCGCGGAGGGCGCGGGCGGTGAAGGCGGCGTTCTCGGCGGTGCTGTGGCTGTCGGTCTCCACCGCGCAGGCGGCGGGCGGGAGGCCCAGGGAGACGGCGTAGTCGCGGGCGGCGAGCGCCTCCGCCGGCGGGTAGCGGCCCACGCCGCCGCTGAACACCACCAGCGGGGCCAGCCCCTGGCGGTACAGCTCCGCGGCGCGCTCGGCGCGGGCCCGCAGCGCGCCGGAGGGGGTGCCGTCCTCCAGCACCCGCGCCCCCAGCACCACGATGGCCTGGGCGCGGCGCGCGCGGTCCTTCTGGCCGAAGCGATCCACCGCGAACGCCAGCCCCAATACGCCGCAGGTGAGCACGCCCAGCACCACCAGCAGCGCGCGCGCCGCGGTGCGGCCGAAGGAGCGGAGAGCGGGGCGAACCGGCTTTGCACCGCTGGCAGGATTTACTCGAAATACTATCATTGCCTCAGGGGGCCATGAGATACAGCACCGGTCAGGACATCCGCGAGGGTGATGAAGTGTGGCTGGAGGCGCGCGCCATGCCCGGCATGGTGGTGAAGGTCGTCCTTCCCGGCACACTGGAGGCGAGGGAGTGGGCGGCCCCGGATGGGGGTGTGCTGATCGAGCGCGAGGAGCTGGGGCTGGCGCTGGCCACCCACCCCGAACGGGACCACAACCTGGTCCTCATCCGGCGCTCCCGCTGAAGGCGCCCAGCTCAGAACGGCACCACCATCAAGGCCAGCGCGGTGGCGCGGAAGACGTGCTCCAGCGCGATGCCGGCGGTGAAGCGCCGCGCCAGCCGGGCCTGCGCCTCGCGGTCCCCGGCGTCGATCGCCCGCCACAGCCTGCGCAGCGTGGGCTCCACCAGGCCGCCGCCGGTCATGAACCCGGCGACCACCGGCGCGAACGCCCACAGGTAGCGCGAGGACACCTGCGAGAACCCGCCCATGCTCAGCACCAGCGCCACGCCGGTGAGCACCGTCAGCAGGGCGCACGGGATGGCGATCCGGGTGGTGCGGGCCACGCGTTCGCGCAGCACCCCGGTGTGCGGCGGGCCGCGCGCCACGGTGGCCCGCACGTCGAGTGGAAAGCCGATCCCCGCGCCGATCCAGATCGCCGCCAGCGCGATGTGCCCCAGCTTGAGCAGGACGTAGCCCATGAGCCATTTTCTCATCCACCGTGTCCCCGCGCCTCCTCCTCGCGCTCGCCGCCGCCGCCGTGGCCCTGCTCGCGGGCGGCGCCCTCCTCTTCTGGAGGTGGCGGCGCCGCAAGGCCCGGCTCGAGCCCGCGCCGCGGCCCATCCCGGCCAGGCGCGCCGCCCGGATCCGGCACCCGCTGGTGCTGGCGCACGGCATCCTCGGCTTCGACCAGATCAACCTCCCCGGCGTGCACCCGGAGTACTTCCGCGGCGTCCCCGAACGGCTCCGCGAGCTGGGCGCCGAGGTCCACGCCGTCCGCGTCGGCCCGCTGTCGTCCGTGAAGGAGCGCGCCGCGGAGCTCGCGCGGGCGGTCCAGTCGATCTCCGCCGACCGGGTCAACATCATCGCCCACTCCATGGGCGGGCTGGACGCGCGGTACGCCATCTCCAGGCTGGGCCTGGCCGCGAAGGTCGCCTCGCTCACCACCATCGGCACCCCGCACCGGGGGACGCCGCTGGCGGACGCCGGCACCGCGCTGGGCGACAAGCTCAAGCTGCGCGGCCTGCTGGGGAAGCTGGGCCTGGACACCGACGCCTTCTACGACCTCACCACCGGGAACCTGCAGGCGTTCAACGACGCGGTGCCCGACGCGCCCGGCATCCTCTACGGCAGCTACGCGGCGCGCACCAAGGGGCTGGCGCTGGTGCTCAACCCGCTCCTGCTCCCCACCTACCTGTACCTCTCCGACCGCGCCGGCGAGAACGACGGCCTGGTCCCCACCGCGTCCCAGCCCTGGGGCGAGCTGCTGGGACGGGTGGAGGCCGACCACTGGGCGCAGATCGGCTGGTCGGCGGCCAATCACTTCGACGCGCCCGCCTTCTACGCGGGCGTGCTCCGCGAGCTCGCCGACCGCGGCCTCTGACGGGCGGCTACGGGCAGTCGACCGCCTCCCACGCGCCGTAGACGGGGTGCATGCCGGCGGCCGGCGGGGACTGGCGGGGGACCATGCACTGTCCCGCGCGCACCACCAGCGGGTCGAAGCCGGCCTGGTCGGTGGAGAAGGTCAGGCCGCCGGAGAGCATCTTCCAGCCGCCGGGGAAGCCGCTGGTCGCGTCCGCCGCCACCGCGGTCATGGACGGCGTGCCGCCGCCGGAGATGCGCAGCCGGAGCGACTCGTCCGCCATGGTGTCCGGGTACACGGAGCCCATCTGCCGCAGCACGCTGTAGAAGGTGCCGAGGATGAAGTCGAGCTCCGGGTTCATGGAGACCACCACCCGCCCCTGGTCGTCGCGGCTGAGCTTCAGGTCCAGGTGCCGCCACGCGTCCTTGTTGAGGTCGACGGTCCACGCGGTCTTGTCGCCGACCTTCATCGAGCTCTGGCCGCCGCCCAGGCCGAGGTTGCTGATCAGCACGTCCTTGCCCTCCTCGGCGACCAGCTTCGCGGTCAGGCCGGAGAGGAAGAACGTCTCCGGCTGCCCGTTGAGCGGGTTGGCGGCGTTGGCCACGTCGGTGAACGGCACCGCGTACTTCGTCTCGCCCGCGTTCAGCTCCACCGTCACCCGCTTCTTCGGCGCCTCGACGCGCAGCGAGGCCAGCGGGTTGTTGGAGGCGGTGGAGAAGCTCATCTCGTGGCCGGACGCGTCGTCCCAGGCGACCTTCACGCCCCACAGCACCCCGTAGCTCATGGTGAAGTCGTGGTCGCCGTTCTTGGTGAGCCGCGCCTCCAGCTTGCCCTCCAGCACCTTCGGGGTGGGGGTGGTGGTGGAGCCGCCGGTGGTGGCGATGAAGTCCAGGGCCTTCTTGGTCTGCGGCAGGTCGGTGATCACCGCCAGGGTCTGCTTGCCCAGCTCGAAGGACATCAGCTCGAAGCGGTCGTCGGAGACGAAGACCT
>Ga0134122_10001428_pt1 | contig 17306 bp, 17 predicted proteins | sample KB302_FD_96461 | JGI IMG/M metagenome (GOLD analysis project Ga0134122, IMG submission 96461) | Terrestrial soil microbial communities without Nitrogen fertilizer from Kellogg Biological Station, Michigan, USA - KB3-0-2 | ecosystem: Environmental > Terrestrial > Soil > Unclassified ... | reverse complement strand
GGCAACAAGGTTGCTGGGCCCGGCACCAAATATGACGGCAAGAGCATTGAAGACATTTGCCGGGAGGCCTTCGCGGCAAAAGATGCCCCGGTCATCAACAACATCGGCCAGCACTACAATCACATCCACTTCTGGCAGTGGATGAAAAAGGGCGGCGGCGGCAACAAGCTGCCCGGCAAGCTGCAGACGTTGGTCGACAAGGACCTCGGCGGTTTCGACAAGATGCGCGGCGATTTTGTGCAGGCGGGCGTATCCCAGTTCGGCTCGGGCTGGGCCTGGCTCGCCGTCAAGGGCGGCAAGCTCGAGGTCACCAAGACAGCCAATGGCGAGAACCCCTTGATGCACGGCGCCTCGCCAATCCTCGGCGTCGATGTGTGGGAGCACAGCTACTACATCGACTATCGCAATGCGCGCCCGAAATACCTGGAAGCCTTTTTTGACCACCTGGTGAACTGGGAGCACGTCGAGGCCATGCTCGAGAAGGCGAAATAAGCCAGGGCCTCGCGTTTAGGGGCGGCGGACGGCGGCACGCTCGCCCTCAACGCTTACTGGTAGGCAACGGCGCCCGCGCAGGCTGGTGCCGAGGCAGCGCTGAAAACGATCGAGGAAGCGGTTGGCGTCGTTGTAGACGGCGGCGATACAGGCGCGGTCGGCGCTGCAGTCGTTGCGCTGCTGGCGCCAATCGCTTTGCCACACGCGCAAGCCGATATAGGGCCCGTAGGCCAGCTGGCGTGCCGTTCGCGCCAGCCGTCGGCTCAACAGGTCGTCCAGGCGCGACAACTGCGCGTCGGTGCAAATCGCCAGGTCCGCCGGCGCCATCCTGGGCGCCCGGCAGTCGACGGCCGCCAGCGCGGGTGCCGCCGACAGCGCCAAGCAGACCGGGATCATTCCAAGACGGGTTCGGATCGTCATTCTTGCCGTGCTCAAGGCTGGAACGGCCTCCCCCATCTGTGCCTGCTCCCGCGGTTTTGGTCCAGCCCCTTCCTTGCGGCGACATGCAACGGTGTTTAACCCTGAGGCGCCGGCGGCCCCAGGTGGCCGGCTGTCCCTATCGGCCCACCCGAACGGGGGCCAAAGACCAGCTGGGGTGTCGCCGCGCGCGGCGACCCCCCAACACTCCCCAAGCGTTGGCTCAGCAGCCGGCAATGCAGACGACGGCGGCCTCGGGGCCGGCCGTGCCGCCGAGCGGCCCCGCCTCTCCCGCCCGCGCCGCGGCGGCATCCGCCCCAGCCCGTTCTGCGGCCCGCTCTGCGGCTAAGGCTGCGCGCGCCCGCGCCTGGGCCGCCTCGGCCCTGCCCGGTGTGGCGACCGCGGCGGCCGCAGCCTCCTCGCCACGCGAGGGCGCGACGGCGGCGCGGCCGATGGGCCAGGCCCCGCCTGGGTCCGAACGGATGCGGATTTTGATGCGCTTGGCCTCCGCTCCCGCCGGCGCTAAGCCAATGAGGCCCGGCGCCAGAGCGGCAAGCAGTGCCCAACGGCCAGCGCCGCGTAAACGCCCAAAGCTCACGTCGTCTCCTCCCGCTTGCTCGCGCCCACCGCTAGCCCTCGAGCTGCCAACGCCCCCCGACGATGCGGCAGGCGGTGCCCTCAAATCGTCCCGACCGCAGGCCGGCGCTCAAAATCACAATGATGCGGCGGCAGATGCGGCCGCCCGGATCCTTGAAGGACTGCGTCGGTTGCACCAGCCCGCCCAGCTGGCCATAGCGGCGATGCCAGACATAGGAGGCGCCGTCGCTCACTTCGGTCAGCGCCACCCGAATGGCCTCGAGCGCGGCAATCTCATCGTCCTCATCCAGCATGGTGTCGTGGCCGAGGCGTTCGGCGGCGCGCGGCGGCACCCGCTCGAGACACGGCGCGCAAGGCCTAAGCTCTTGGGCCTTTGCTGGCATGGGCTGGGACAGGTCGATTGGCAGGAGCGCGGCGGCCATTCCAGCCGCCAGCAAGCCGCGATATGCTGAAAAACGCATGACCAACTCACTCGTTGCACTGCCCATAGCCGGGCGAGCACTGGGCGCGCAACAACGCCCGGCCGAACTGTGAACGAGCGTGGTAAAAAACGCGTAAAGGCAAACAACGAGATCGACGCCGATGGCCGAGGACAAGGCGCACGCCGACGCAGGGCAGCCGGCAGGCGATTTCACGCAAAGCCAAGATCCCTTTGCGCTGTTTGAAATTTGGTTTGGCGAGGCCACGCGCTCCGAACCCAGCGATGCCAATGCGATGGGGCTGGCTACAGTCGATGCGACCGGCCTTCCGAACCTGCGCATCGTCCTGCTGAAGGGCTTGGATGGGCCGGAGCATCCCGCGCGCGGCTTTGTCTTCTATACCAATTTCGAAAGCGCCAAAGGCCGCGAGCTGCTGGCGGCCAAAGTGGCCGCCCTCAATTTTCATTGGAAGTCGCTGCGCCGGCAGGTGCGCGTGCGCGGTACGGTGACGGTGGTGGAGGACGGCGAGGCCGATCAGTATTTCGTCACGCGCCCACGCGGCAGCCGCATTGGCGCCTGGGCCTCGCAGCAGTCGCGGCCGCTGGAAAGCCGCTTCGCGCTGGAGAAGGCGGTGGCGGCCATGACCGCCAAGCATCTGATCGGCGATATCCCGCGCCCACCTTACTGGTCAGGATTTCGCCTGACGCCGCTGGCGATGGAATTCTGGCACGACCGCCCGTTCCGGCTGCACGAGCGCGTGGCCTTCAGGCGCGAGGGCAACGGCTGGCGCAAAGCCTTGCTCTATCCCTAGTCGTGTGGCCCCTCCTCGGGCGTCGCGCCGCTGGCGGCGGTGCGAAAGTAGGGCTCGACCTCGCCCACCAGCTTGATCGTGAGCGGTCGGCCGTGGCGATCCTTGGTGTTGCCCACCGCCAGCCGCACCCAGCCTTCGCTGACGCAGTATTCCTCGACGTTGTTTTTCTCCACACCCTTGAAGCGGACGCCCACGCCCCGTTCGAGCACGGCGGCATCATAAAAAGGGCTGCTCTCGTTGGCCGAGAGACGATCGGGCGGGGTGTCGCTCATGCGCGTTGACCTTCCAGGCAAACAAGGCGGCCTCTTTAGCCAGCCGCGCCGGTATTGGCAATTGCCGGGCCAAGGGATCCCTGGCCCGCACGAGGATCACGCCAGGTGGCGCTTTTCGAGCATCACGTGGATGCCCTTGGCCCCGTTCACGACCTGCGTCACGCGTACATCGGCGGCAAGGCTGCACAAGGCATAGGCCTGCTGTTGGGTGAGCCCGGTCTTGCTGGCGAGGAGTTCGAGCATCTGGCGCAAGGCAATGACCACGCAGGTGTCGAGGTCGGGGTCGAACGCCATGGTCATGACGTGGGTCGGCGTTTCCGCGCGCGGCCACGTCAGGGTGAGGTCATCGCGCACGATGAGCTCAAAGGTTCCGATCAGACCCGTCTCGATTGCGGTCACGCAGACTTCCCCATCGCCCTGCACCCCGTGTCCGTCCCCGACCGAGAACAGCGCCTCCTCGACGTGGATCGGCAGAAAAAGCGTGGTGCCGGCGACCAACTCCTTGTTGTCGAGATTGCCGCCATTGCGGCGTGGCGGCAGCGTCGAAACGCTTCCCCAGGCGGCAGGCGGCGCCACGGCCATGACACCGAAAAACGGCCGCAAGGGCAATTCCGCGCCCCAGGGCAGCCGGCCAATCATCCGATGCCGATCGAGCGCAATGTGCATGAGATGGCGCTCGGTAAAATCGTCCGGCAGCGCGCCCGTCAAGGGCCCCGAAAAATTGTAGCCCCAGTCATAGTTGAGCGTGATCTCCTTGATGCGCACCTCGAGAACTTGACCGGGCTTGGCGCCTTTGACGGCCACCGGGCCGGTACAGATGTGGCCCGGAAGCTTGGGCTGGCACGCGGCGTGAATGGCGCTGAGCGCAGCGGGGACGGTGAGCGGCGGCGGCGGCATCACCTCGCGACCGCCGGAGACGGTGGAGATGACGACGGTGTCGCCACTCGCGATGCGAAGCAAGGGGGGAAGTTTGGCGTCGAAATAGCCCCAGTGCACGGTCTCGGGCCCGGCGTCCAGACGATGGGTGGTGCTTGGCATTTGGCTTGGCCTCGTGGTCTTCTTCGGCGCGCCAGCCTAGCTCGCCTGCGGCCCGCGGCGATATCCCTCTTGCCGCTTGACGGAAAAGAGTTAGCCGGCGCGCACGCCGGGCGCGCGGCGCCAACGGGCCAAGGGCGGCAGGTCTGCGGGCTCGGACAGTTAACCGCCCCTTCATGCGCCGGCCCTAGGCTGGTGCCGGCCGGGCGTAACCCGGCACTGAGGTGGCGTGAGGGTTGGCGGCAGCCATGGGACTGTTGCGTCGGTCTCGATCGGGCACAGCGGCAAAATCGGCGCGCGCGCCTGCTCCGAGCGCGGCGGCGCGCAAGAAGACCCTGTTCAAGCGCCTACCCTGGGAACTGCGCTTGCTCACCGTTGCCGCAGTCTACCTGGGCCTTCCCATCGGCTTCCTCATCAGCTGCGCGTTTGCCTTTTTCAGCGCCGCCATTCCCGATCCGATCCAATTGCGCCGCAAGGAGAGCGCGCCCGTCGTGCGTATTGTGGCACGCGACGGCAGTTTGCTCAGCGGGCGCGGCGGCGAGGGCTCCTACGTGCCCATCGATTTTCTGCCGCCGCATCTGATCGACGCCGTCGTCGCCACCGAAGATCGCCGCTTCTTTGAGCATTGGGGCGTCGATCTGGCCGGCGTGATGCGCGCCCTTTTGACCAACCTGCGCGTCGGCCGCTTGGTGCAGGGCGGCTCGACGATTTCCCAACAGCTCGCCAAGAACCTGTTTCTCGGCCCCGAGCGCACGCTGACGCGCAAGCTCGGTGAGCTGGTGCTGGCGCTATGGCTCGAGTTCCGCCTCAGCAAACGCGATATTCTGGAACTCTACCTCAATCGCGTCTATTTCGGCGCCGGCGCCTATGGTGTCGAGGCGGCGGCGCACCGCTTGTTCGATAAATCGGCCCAGGCCCTGACCTTGGCCGAGTCGGCGGTGCTTGCCGGCGTGCTCAAGGCCCCCTCGCGGTTCTCGCCCGTCACCAATCCGGTGTTGGCGCGCGCCCGGGCCCGCAGCGTGCTGGCCAAGATGGTGGAAGCGGGACGCCTCGATCCGGCACGGGGCGAGCAGGTGGCCCGCACAGCCTTCCGCTTCGCCGCCTTGGCCAAGCAGCGCCAGTCGGGAGCCGACTATGCCGTCGATGCCGCCCTGGAGCGGCTGCCGATGCTGATCGGGCAAGCCGACGAGGAGGATCTCATCGTCGAAACCACCATCGACGGCGGCCTGCAGCGCAAGAGCCAAGCGCTCGTCCACGACCTGATGAGCGGGGAGGCTCGCGCTGTCGAGGCAAGCCAGGCCGCCCTCATCGTGCTCGATCTGGACGGCGGCATCCGCGCCCTTGTCGGTGGCCGCGACTACGCGGAGAGCCAGTTCAATCGCGCGCTGAAGGCCAAGCGGCAACCGGGCTCCGCCTTCAAGATGTTCGTGTACCTGGCCGCGCTCGAGCGGGGCCTGACGCCGGACAGCATCGTCCAGGACCTGCCCCTGGTCGGCAGCGGCTGGAGCCCGCGCAACGAAGGGGGCGGCTACCGCGGTGCCGTGCCGCTGCGCGAGGCCCTGGCTCACTCCATGAATGCCGCAACGGTGCGCCTGCACCTGGGCTTAGGTGCAGCGCGGACGATGGCGGCGGCGCGGCGCCTCGGCATTCGCTCCGAGCTGCGCCCGGACGCCTCGCTGGCGCTCGGCACCTCCGAGGTGACCTTACTCGAGTTGGCCGGAGCCTACGGCGTCATCGCCAACGGCGGTCGTGCGCTCGAGCCCTTCCTGATCCGCCGCGTGCGCTCCGCGTCTGGCAAGGTGTTGTTCGAGCGCAAGCCCGAGACCACTAAGGTGCTGGTGGCTCCGGCCGTCGCCGGCGCCCTGACCGAGATGTTGAGCGGCGTCGTCAGCAGTGGCACCGGCCGGCGCGCGGCGCTCGGCGAGCATGCCGCGGCCGGCAAGACCGGCACCTCGCAGGATTTTCGCGACGCCTGGTTCGTCGGCTACACGGGGCAGCTGATCGCCGGCGTCTGGGTTGGCAACGACGATGCTCACCCAATGCGCAAGGTTGCCGGCGGCACCCTGCCGGCGCGCCTGTGGCACGACGTCATGACGATCGCGCACGAGGGCCTGCCGGCGCGAGGCTTGGCCGGGGCCGTGCCCAGCGAGCGCGCGGGCTTGAGCGCGCCGCGCGCCACGCCAGCGCCGGCTGGCCCCCTCCCGGGTCTGCCCGCGCAGCGCCTTGCGCCTGAGTTTTTTGCGCGGGCGCATGATGGTGTCGAGCCGCCCTCGGCGTCACCGGCGTTCTCTCAGGTTGTCGTGCGCTGAAACTTGATGGCCGTGGCGGCGGGCAGGCCGCGTTCGACGGCGCCGTAGCGGTGCAGATCGGCGCCATCGTGGCGCAACCAGCGCCGTGCCGCGTCTAGCTCCGGCATCAGACGCGACACCAGCGTCCAGAATTTTGGTCCATGGTTCATCTCGCGCAAATGCGCAACTTCGTGCGCCGCCACGTAGTCGAGCACGTGCGCCGGGGCCAGGACCAGGCGCCAGGAAAACGACAGCAGGCCGCTGGTGGAACAGGAGCCCCAGCGCGTGGTCTGATCGCGCAGGCAAATGCGTCGCACGCGCACGCCGAGCGCGCGCGCATGCTTGGCAACGCAGGCCTCGAAATCGGCGCGCGCCTGACCCAACAGCCAATCGGTCAGGCGCCGGGCGGCGTGCTCGGCGCGGCCGGCGACTTCCAAGGTCGGCGCCTTACCCTGAGCGCGCACGACCCGCACCACCGCCCCGCCCGAGCGTGGTCCGATGAAGCGGAGGCGATGCATCGCCCCGCGCAACGGGATCATGGCCCCGTCGACGAAGGGAACCGGCTCGGGCACGGAGCCCAAACGCTCGCGCACCCAGTCGATGTGGGAGCGCAAGAATCGGTCCGCCTCCTCCATGCGGCATTGTTCTGGCAGGGTCACCACTACCCAGCGCCGGGTATTGCTGACGCGCAATGTCAATCGGCGCGCGCCCGGGTGGCGCCGCACTTCGACGGGTGCGCTGATGCCCTGCACTCTTAGCGCCACGGACTTTCGCTTGCCTGCCGGCAATGTGTACCCCCCTCTCGCGACAACGGCGTGCGCAACGCCAACAAATAACGCGCCCAGCGCACGAACAGGAATGCGGTTGGCCTAGCAAAATATTGCGAGCAGAACAGTGGCAACAATCGCGTTGCGCGCTGCGCTGTGGCGTCGCTGCGACAGACGCGACGAGACCGGTTGACAGCGCCACAGAAGCGTGGGTCAGCGCGTCGCGAAGCTGAACGCCAAAGCGTCGAGGTCCGCCGCGTTGCGCCGGCGGCGCGGCATGGTCGCCATATGCTCCAGCTGGGCGATGCTGAGGCCTCCGGCCGAGCAGGGATCGTGGGCACGCATGAATTTGCTGATCCGCGGCGCGATCTGGGACCGGAACCGCGAACCATTGAAGATGCCGTAGTGCCCAACCTTCGGGCACTCGAAGTGCGCCTTATTGGCTTCGGTGACGCCCGTGCACAGACCAAGCGCGGCCCGGCACTGCCCGGTTCCGGTAATATCGTCCTTCTCGCCTTCCACGGTCATCAAGGCCGGTCCGCGGATGGCGGCAAGATCGATGGGCCGGCCGCGATGCGTCATCAATCCGCGCGGCAGCAGGTGTTTCACAAACACGGTATCGACAGTTTGCAGGTAGAACTCGGCGGTCAGATCCATGACGGCCAAATATTCGTCGTAGAACTCGCGATGCTTTTCCGCCGAGTCGCCGTCGCCGCGCACCAGGTGGAGGAACATCTCCTTTTGCGCCTCAAGGTGGCGGTCGAGGTTCATGGTCATGAAGCCCGACAACTGCAGGAAGCCCGGGTAGACCATGCGGCCGTGACCCGGATTTGGCCAGGGCACGTTGGTCACCACCGTGCGCCGGAACCAATCGGTGCCGCGGCGCTCGGCCAATTCGTTGACCATGGTTTGATTGATACGCGTGTCGATGGGCCCGCCGGCCAAAATTAGGGACAGGGGCAGGCTCGGATCGGCGTCCTCCTCCATCAGGGCGGTGGCAGCGAGCACCGGCACCGCCGGCTGGCAAACGGCAAAGACGTGCACATCGCCTTTGAGAAAGCGAAAGATGCCGATCATCGTATCGATGTAGTCGTCGAGGTCGAAGGATCCCGCCGCCAGCGGCACCGTGCGCGCGTCCTGCCAATCCGTTATGTAGACGTCGTGGTCGGGCAGGAAGGTTTCGACCGTGCCGCGCAAAAGCGTGGCGAAGTGACCCGACATGGGCGCCACCAGCAGCAAGCGCGGGTCGCGTGCTCCCTCGCTGGCATCGATGTCACGCCGAAAGCGCACGAGGCGGCAGAACGGTGTGCGCCACACCTCGTCCTCCTCGACCCTTACCGTGCGACCGCGCACTTGGGTTTGCGCAATGCCAAAGGCGGGCTTGGTGTAGCGCCGCGTGGCGCGCTCAAACACCTCGCAGGCGGCAACCGCACTGCGTCCGACCGGTGTGTGCGTCAACGGATTGAGTGGATTGAAAAACAGACGGCAGGAGTCGGCGGCAGCTCGGGCCGGCCGAAACGCGGCTCGACCGAGCTCATACCAGTGATAGAGCACGAAATAGGTCCCCAGGTTTTTCAGTCCCAGCGCCAACCCCGGCGTTGAGCGTTTGTGCGGCTGACGCCGTCTTTGAGCCCGCTTGGCCGGTCGATTCTGGCATGGCGCGCAACGAACAGTGCACTGATTCGACAGTTCCTTAAAGCGTTGTGACCTCAATGCAACAGCTTGGCCAGGCGCTCGGCCATGGCATCGACGCTGGTCGCATGCGTGAAGTGGGCAAGGTAGGCGCCATCGGGCCCCATCAGGTAGATGATGGCCGAATGATCGAAGGTGTAACCCGCGCTCGACTTGGGATCGGCCACCTTCTTGACATAGACGCGGTAGGCCTTGGTGACAGCCTCGATCTCCGCGGGCGTGCCGGTCAAGCCGACGAGACGCGGATGAAAACTCTTCAGGTAGCTTGCAAGCTGGGCGGGGCTATCGCGTTCGGGGTCGACGCTGATGAACAGAGGCGTGATCTTTTGGCCCTGGGGCCCCAGTTTGTCGAGCGCCGCCGCCATCACCTGCAGTGCCGACGGACATACGTCGGGACAGTAGGTGAAGCCGAAGAAGACCAGCGTGTAGCGGCCGCGGAAGTCCTTGTCGGTGATGCGCTTGCCGGTCTGATCGGTGAGGGTAAACGGCCCGCCGACCAAGGCGCGACCGACGGAGGGGGCGCTCGCGGGCAATAGGCGCTCGCGCGCCTCGGGAAAGATCGCCAGCGCAGCCGCCGCACCGACCATCAATCCGGCTAGAACGATGAGCGCGAGCCTCAGGCTCGATTTGGTCACAGCACTGCTACCTCATTCGCCCATCTGCACAAGCGTTCCGTGCCTGCGCGCACTCTGCAGGAAGTAGGCAAAGGCTGCAAACCCAAGCGCGAAATAGATGATATTGAGGCCGAAGGCCTTGAGCATGTAGGCTGCCACGAACTTTCCCTCCAAGACAATCGCGCGCAGGCCTTCGAACACGTAGGTCGGCGGCAGCGCCAGCGACACCGGCTGCAGCCACGCCGGCAGGGTGGCAACGGGATAGTAAACGCAGCACAGCGGCAAGAACACAAAGACGATCAGCCAGGCGAAGCTCTCCGCACCAAGTCCCCAGCGCAACACCACACCGGTCGACACCAGGCCGAGGGCCCAGCTCGTCAGCACCAGATTGGCGAAGAATGCCGCAAAGGCCAGGCCGAGCGAGAGCACGTTAAAGCCGAAGAAGAAGTAGGCGAGGAACGCCACCGGCACCATGGCGACCATCAACTTGATAAAGCTGACGGCCATCAGGGCGGCGACGAGTTCGGCCGGGCGCAGCGGGCTCATCATCAGGTGCCCGAGGTTGCGCGACCAGATGTCCTCGAGGAAGGCCACGGCAAAGCCGAGCTGGCTGCGCACCAGGATGTCCCACAGCAACACGGCGCCGATGAACAGACCCGCGGCCTTGCTTGCGAAGTTCGTCGCGCTGGCCAAATAGCTCTGCAGGAAGCCCCACATCAGCATCTGGACCAGCGGCCAGTAGATCAGCTCGGCGGTACGCGGCCAGGAGGAGCGGATCACATACCAATAGCGCAGGATCATGCCCCAGATGCGCCCTGCCGAGGCCTTGAGCGTCGTCTGCTCGCCAATGCGCAGGGAGGGCTGCCCGGGCTCGCCGCCGTTCATACCACTTTCTCCTCGTTGGCGCGTGGCCGCCGGGCAATGGCGAGAAAGACCTCTTCAAGCGTGCTGCGCCCGAAGCGGGCAATGAGATCGGCGGGGGTCTCATCGGCGATCACGCGACCCGTTTCCAGCATGATCACGCGATCGGCCAAGCGTTCGACCTCGGCCATGTTATGGGACGCCAAGACAACGGTGGCCCGCCGCGTCCGGCAATAGTGCTCAAGCTTGGCGCGCACCCAATCGGCCGTATCGGGATCGAGCGACGCGGTCGGCTCGTCGAGCAGTAACAGCTCCGGCTCGTTCAAGAGCGCCTTGGCCAGGCTGACGCGGGTCCGCTGCCCCGCCGACAACTTGCCGTAAGGACGGTCGAGAAACTCGGTGAGGCGCAGGTCGTCGGCGGTGGCCGCCACGGCACCTTTAAGGTCGCGCACGCCGTAGAGGCGTCCATAGACTTCCAGGTTCTGGCGCACGGTCAGCCGCATCGGTACATCGACGTAGGGGCTTTCGAAATTCATCCGGTGCAACACCCGGTGCCGCTCGCGGGCCATGTTGGCGCCGAACACGCGGGCCTCGCCGGCGGTCGGGATAACCAGGCCCATGAGCATGGAGATGGTCGTGGTCTTGCCCGCCCCGTTGCCGCCGAGCAGCGCCGTGACGGCGCCGGAAGCGAGGGTAAAATCGATGCCGTCGACGGCCGCAACGTCGCGATAGACCTTGCGCAAGCAGACCACCTCCACGGGAGGCGGTCGGCTGTCGCGATGGGGTGAGATCGGCTTCTGCATGCCTGGGGCGAGGGGTTTGGCCAAGCTGCAGCTAAGATCAGCCCGCGGCAACTGGCAGTACGGCTGGTAACCTTGCCCTATCTGGGGTAGCTAGACCGCCGACGCAAGCGCGACGCGAGGGGCCGCTCGGTTCCCCGGCGGTTGTCGCACAAACGCACCTTCCCCCATGCTACGGCGGCGTGAAAGACATTGGGATGAAGCGGCCGGGAGCCGGCTGCGCTTGCAGACGGCCGTTCGGCTGCGCTGGTTTGGCGTGATCGGCCAACTGTTGACCGTCGGCGTCGTCTATCTGGCGCTGGGTTTTGCGCTGCCGCTCGGCATCTGCCTCGCCTTCATTGCGCTCTCCGCCTGGCTCAACGTCTTCCTGCGCATTCGCTTTCCTGCCCGCACCCGCCTCAGTACGGGCTTCGCCACCAGCCTGCTTGCCTACGACATCTTGCAGCTCGCCGCCCTTTTGTTTCTCACCGGTGGCGCCGACAATCCGTTCATTTTCCTGTTGGTCGCACCGGTGACGGTGTCGGCCGCAACGCTACCGCCACGCAACACCATCGCCCTTGGCCTCCTCGGCGCCGGCACCGCGGTGCTGTTGCTGTTCTACTCGATGCCGCTGCCCTGGTATCCCGGCACCCGCCCCGACCTTCCCATGCTCTATAGCGTGGGCGTGTTGGCCTCCGTGCTCTCGGGCATGGTCTTTCTCGCGCTTTACGCCTGGCGGCTGGCCAAGGAGGCGCGCCAGATGTCGGATGCGCTGGCCGCCACCGAACTCGTGCTGGCGCGCGAACAGCAACTGCATGCCCTCGACGGGTTGGCCGCCGCGGCGGCGCACGAGCTCGGCACGCCGCTTTCCACTATTGCCGTCATTGCCAAGGAACTGGCGCGCGAGACAAAGGGCGGCGGTCAGTTCGCCGACGATATCGCCCTGCTGCAGGCGCAAGCGATGCGCTGCCGGGAGATCCTGACCAAGTTGACGCGCAGCCCGAGCGAGCCCGATCCGCTGCACGCGCGCATGAGCGTCACGCAGCTGATCGACGAAGCCGCCGAGCCCTACCGCGCCACCAGCTCACGCTTGGGTGTTACCGCCAAGCCCGACCAGGCTGTCGAGGGGGACGCGGCGCTCGAGCCGGTGGGCGAGCGCAGGCCGGGCGTGATCTATGGGCTCAGCAATCTGATCGAGAATGCCGTCGACTTCGCGCGCGCGCGCGTCGAGATCGTCGCCCGGTGGTCGGCTCGCGAGGTGCTGCTGACCATCAGCGACGATGGTCCGGGTATTCCCCTCGACGTGCTCGACGCCCTGGGCGAGCCCTACGTCACCACGCGCGGAAGCCGCCGCGCCAGACAGATCAAGGACGCCGAACACGCCGGGCTGGGCCTTGGCTTTTTCATTGCCAAGACCCTGCTGGAGCGGTCAGGGGCGACGGTAACCTTAGAGAATCGTCCGCGTCCGGACCACGGCGCGATCGTGACCGTCACCTGGCCCCGCCAGGTATTCGAAAGCAAGCGCCAGGCCGTGCAGGGCTGGGATGCACAGGCGCCGCGGACCCTGGTTGCGGCCCACGAACGCGGCATCAGTTAATAAGCCTACTTCCTAAACAGCGTTGGCACGGCGCCGAGGCTCGCTATAATGGCGCACAAGGAGAAGAGCAGTGGTCGACGATCTCGCATTTAAGCCGGACGAGCTGCCCGAGGATCGTTCCTTGGTCCTGGTCGACGATGACCGCTCCTTCGTGTTGCGGCTGGCACGCGCCATGGAAACGCGCGGTTTCGAGGTGCGCACCGCCCACTCGGTTGCCGAGGGCCTGGAGCTGATCCGCCAGAAGGCGCCTGCCTTCGCCGTCGTCGATATGCGGTTGGAAGACGGCAATGGCCTCGACGTCATCGCCGCGCTCTCGGAGCTAAGGCCGCTGGCGCGCACGATCGTCCTCACCGGCTACGGCAACATCGCCACGGCGGTGTCCGCCGTCAAACTGGGGGCCGTCGACTATCTGGCAAAACCCGCCGACGCCGACGACGTGACCGATGCGCTGCTGGCGCCGCACGACGAAAAGGCGCGGCCGCCGGAGAACCCGATGTCGGCCGATCGCGTGCGCTGGGAGCATATCCAACGCGTCTATGAGCTGTGCAACCGCAACGTCTCGGAAACGGCGCGCCGGCTCAATATGCATCGGCGAACCCTGCAGCGGATTCTCGCCAAGCGCGCGCCGAAGTGACCGGCGAGGCGCGTGCTCGGTCTAGCTCGGCAGCGTCACCAGACCCTGCTCGACCAACGCCTTCAGCATGACGGCGGCGCCGCATTGCTTGGACACGGCATTGGCGTCCCAGACGTTGTCGGCGACGAATTTGCCCTTGTTGTAGTGGTTGGAGAAGCTCCATAGATAGGGCGTATTGATGCCCATGGCCCGGCTGCGCCAGCCATTGTAGCCCTCCCAATTGTAGAGCGTGCGCGCCAGGCTCCAATCTTGTTGATCGGCAAAGTGATCGAACGTCATGGCGTCAACGGCACTCGAGACCCAATCGGTGGGCGGGTTCCAAACCGGCGGCCGGCCGCTCGGCACCTGCACGGTTCTGGCCTTCAAGGGGTCGCCGTTGTGCAGGTGGGTGCGAAAGTCGAAACTTGCTTCCATGGCATGAATGATGCCGACGAAGTACCAGGGCGCGCAGACCTCCTCGGCGACGCGGTTGTACTGCTCGCGATTGTCGCTATCGCTGAGCTTTCCCACGCACCAGTTGACGTCGGCGCGATGCTGCTCGCTGATGCTGCAGTTGTCGAAGAGCTCAACGTAGCCCTGGCGAAGGTCGGCGAAGGCCGGCCGCGCCACGGTGGCGGCGCCCGCGCCCGACGTTGGATCGCGGTCAGGCGGGCTTCGCTCGGCGCGATTGAGCGCCTGCAGCAGCGCCGAGGCACGGTCCAATAGCGCCTCCACCTCGGCGGCAGAGGCCGTGCTTGTCTTGGCCGAGGCTTGGATATTGTCGAGAAAATCGACGATCGCCGGCATTACCTTGTCGAAATCCGTGCCCCCCGTGACGCCGGCGGAGACCCTGGGAACCGAGAGGCCGAGCCGCTCCGCCTCGGCCGCGATCGCGGCCAGCCCGCGGTAGGGATTGAGGCTCTGTCCGGTTTGCTGCGCCAAGCCGCCCGGCGCCCCCAGAGTTAACGCCGCCGGGGCGGCCAGCAGCGAACCGGCATTGGCGATAAATCGGCGGCGATCCACACCTTGCCGGCTGCCGGTCGTCATCTCACCCCCCTTTGCCTTACGCGCGCCCGCGCGCCTCCGCGGACTTCACCCCCCAAGTCTAGTCGAAGGGCCCTGAGCACGCCACGCCCCTTCCTGCGTGGCGCCGCCCATCGGGGTGCGGCGGCGACCGAACCCCCTGCCCGCACCGCCAGCGTGTCGTGCCGGCAACACTTGGGCGGGATCCCGGCGGCCGCAGCGATTGCAAGGGCCGGCATTTATCGGCAATCGGATACACTCAAGCGCACAAGTGATGATGGGCTGGCCAAGACGGACTGGGCCAAGACGGACTGGGCCAAGACGGACTGGGCCAAGACGCACAGGATGAGGCGATGCTGAGTGGTGGAGCCAAAGCGCTAATCGGTGCGGCCCTCGCGGGCGCGGCGTTATTGTTCGCCGTGCCGCCGGCTGGCGCGCAAGGCCGGCCCGACCTCTTCGGCTTTGCCGGTACGCCCTGGCAGGTCGGTGGCTTTGTTTTCGTCACCCCCAAGTTCGAGGGCGCCAAGTCCTACGACGTTCTGGGCTTCCCCTTCATCGCGCCGGCGGGCTTCGGCCAGGACGGAAGCACGATCGACATCAGGGGCGCGGACGATATTCGCTTTCGGCTGATCCAGAACAACGGCTTTGAGGCGGGCGCGCTGGCGGGATGGCGCTTCGGCCGCGATCAGGACGACGCCGCCCGCTTGCAGGGCCTCGGCGACATCGACGGCGGGCTCGTCGTTGGTGCCTACGCGGGCTATCGCGCCGGCCCGTGGTTTTTCTCCGCCTCCTATCACCATCAAGTGACCGGGGACGACGACACCGGTGGCTTGCTGCGCCTTGCCATCGATCACACCTGGCGCCTCAGTCCCACCGCCAAGCTGGTCACGAGCGTTGGTACGGCCTACGCCTCGAGCGACTATATGCAGACCTACTTCGGCGTCACCGCTGCCCAGTCGGCGGCCTCCCTGGCGGGACTGCCGCAATTTGACCCTTCCGCCGGCTTCAAAGACGTCAGCGTCGGCGCCACGGCAACCATCGAGCTCGATCCGCGCTGGACCCTTTATTTGACCGGCCGCTATTCGCGCCTGATCGGGGACGCCGCCGACAGTCCCGTGATCGAGACCGAAAACGCCTTCTTCGGCGGCGCCGGGCTGTCCTACAAGTTCGACTTGATCCGCTAGCCCTTTTTGCCTCGCCGCCTCAGGCCGAAACCGCCGTGCCGCCCCGGTTCCAGCCGCGGGCGCCTTCTCCATAGATGTCAAAGCCTGCCTCGGTGACCGCCACGGTGTCTTCTAATTTGATAAAGCCGCGCCGCGGGTGGTGCAGGGTCGTTTCCACGGAGATCACCATGCCGGTCTCCAGCGGGTGGTCGGCGTCGTAAGGATCATAGGCCATGCTTCCGCGCGGCGCGAGACGGGGCGCTTCGTGACTGACGAGCCCCATGCCGTGCGCCAGGAAATGCAGATGATTGTGGTTTTTGGATTGGCGCACTAAGGGCGTTGCCGCCTCATAGATCACCGAGCCCATGGCCCCGGCCTTGATCGGTGCCATGGCCTTGCGCTGGATGGTCTCGATCTCGCCCAGCAAGTCTTCCAGTTCCGCGTCGGGCTCGCCCTGGATCGCCATGCGGCATAGGTCGCCAATGTAGCCGTGATAGTTGCCACCCGAGTCGAGCGAGATGATGTCGCCCTGCTCCCAACGCTGTTCGGAAGGGGCGCGGTTGAGGCTGGTGCCGGCGGTGAGCAGGCAATATTCGAAGGTCATGCCGCGGTTGACCTCCTCGCGGCGCAGCGCCTCGAACAGTTCGCGCTTGCTGGTGCCGGGACCATGGGCGCCGATCACGGCCAGCATGGATTCGATCACGAGCTCAGAGGCGCGGCGCAGCAGAGCCAGCTCGTCGGGCCGCTTTTTGGCGCGCAGCCGCTCGAGCACGAACACGGCGTCCTTGAGCTCGCTGTCGGGCAAACCGGCGCGCAGGGTGGCGGCGGCATCGGTGGGCAGAAACGGCATCTCGACGCCGATGCGCTTGACCTTGAGCCCCGCCTTGCGCAGGTAGGCGATGGCCTTTTCCGTGGCATCGATCGAACCTGAACTCGAGGTTGGGGCCTCCGCCGTCCAAAACGGCGCCACCTCCTTTTGGTGGCTCTCCAGGCGATGCCCGATATAGGCGGCCTTGTCGGGGGCCCCCTTGGGATAGGCCAGGATCGGCAGGTAGCGCGTGATGCCCGTGGCATCCATGTAGTCGAAGAAAATGGAGCGGTGGCCACCCAGCAGGTACTGCACGTTGTGTTTCGAGGTCGCCAGCAACAGGTCGATACCAGCGTCCTCCATCAGGCGATCGAGGCGGCCCGTGTCGAAGGGGATGGCGGGGCGGGCGGCGGCCGTTTTGGTGACGTCAAGCATGGCGTGGGCTCCGTTGGCGGCTTCCTCGGCGCAAATCATAACGCCCTCGCCGGCGCTTCGAAAGGCTGGAAGCGCCGGGCACCGGGGCCTGCGTTTGCCCGTGGCTCGCCACGGCGCAGCGCCAGGCGCCCGACTTGCCGGCGCCAGGGGAAGGTGCATATCCTGGCGGCCGGGCACGCGCGGCCGCTTTCGTCCGCCGGCTCTTCAGCCGCCAGGGAGGGCCAAGCGCCGATGATCTATGAGTTTCGCACCTACACGCTCAAGCCGCGCACGCTGCCCGAGTTCCTGAAGCGCTTCGGCGAGGCCTTGCCGCCCCGGCTCGCGCTGTCGAAACTCGCCGCCTTCTGGTACACGGAAATCGGGCCCCTCAACCAGGTCCTTCATGTCTGGTCCTACGAGACCGTGCTCGAGCGCTCGCGCATTCGCGCCGAAGCCGTAAAAATGGGAATCTGGCCGCCGAAGACCCACGATCTCATCGAGGAGATGCGCTCGGAAATCTTTGAGCCACTGCCCTATTCGCCGGCACTCGAGCCCTCCAATCACGGGCCCTACTTCGAAATGCGCAGCTATGCGCTAAAGCCGGCCAGCCTTCCCGTGATGGCCCAGCGCTGGGGCGAGTTCCT
>Ga0134122_10001427_pt1 | contig 17307 bp, 13 predicted proteins | sample KB302_FD_96461 | JGI IMG/M metagenome (GOLD analysis project Ga0134122, IMG submission 96461) | Terrestrial soil microbial communities without Nitrogen fertilizer from Kellogg Biological Station, Michigan, USA - KB3-0-2 | ecosystem: Environmental > Terrestrial > Soil > Unclassified ... | reverse complement strand
TGCCGACGAGATCTTCACCAAGCTGATGGGCGACGAGGTCGAGCCGCGCCGCGCCTTCATCGAGTTGAACGCGCTCGGCGTCCGGAACCTGGACGTGTAGTTTTCTCCGCCGGCGCCTGCCGCGTCGGCTTTTCGGCCTTGTCCTTCGGCGCGCGCGCCTGGAACTCGAAGCCGATCTTGCCGTCGGGCTGCTTTACGAGGAAAGCCTTGAAGCGGCGCCCCTTTTTCGAGACGAACGCGGTCAAGAGGTCGGTCTTGCCGGTCGCCAGCAGCTTCTTCATCTGCTCGCGCTCGATCGGCTGCTGCAGGATCATGCGGCCCGAGCGGAAGTCGCAGGTTTTTCCGGGTCCGACCGCCTTTTCGCAGGTGTAGGCCATGCCGTGCTCGAAGACGCGGTTGCTGCATTTCGGGCAGGGACCCAGGGGCTCCTGGCCGCTGAAGTCGACCGCCGCCTCGTTGCCATCCTTGTCCTGGCCAAAATCGAACTCGGTGCGGAAGTCGTCGGTGAGGCGCATGACGGCGGCGAAGGGCCGGCCGATGCGGCTGCGAAAGCCGGTGAGTGGCCCGATCACCCGCTTGGTGATCAGCGTCGCGACTTCCTCGGCCGACCACTCGCGGCCCGAGGTCACCTTCCAGATGTTGAAGTCGCACTTCTGGCACTGGAACTTGCGGTAGTTTTCCTGCACGACACCGCCGCACTTCGGGCACGGTGCCGGCACCGTGGCATAGACCACGTCGGGGATCTCGCCGGTCTTGACGAGGCCGACCACCTTGCGCACGAGCTCGGAAATCTCCGTCATGAACACGTCGCGGGTCAGCTTGCCCTGCTCGATCAGGCGCAGCTTGTGCTCCCACTCGCCGGTGAGCTCGGGCGACGCGAGCTCGACGATGTGCAGCATGTCCAGCGCGAAGATCAGCGAGAACGCCTTCGGCGTCGGCACCAGCTCGCGCCCCTCGCGATGGATGTATTCCTCGCGGATCAGGCCTTCGATGGTCGCCGCGCGCGTCGCGGGGGTGCCGAGTCCCTTTGCTTCCATCGCCTCGCGCAGCTCGTCGTCCTCGACCAGCTTGCCGGCGCCCTCCATTGCCGAGAGCAGCGTCGCCTCGGTGTAGCGCGGCGGCGGCTTGGTCTCGTGCGCCTGCTCGGCGACCTCCAGCGCGGTCACTTGCTCGTTCGCCGCGATCGCCGGCAGCGTCTTTTCCTCGTCGCCGATGGTGCGGCCATAGATCGCCAGCCAGCCCGCGCTCTGCAGGACGCGTCCTTCGGTCTTGAAATGGTGCTCGCCGACTTTGGTGACGCGCGTCGTCTGCAGGAACTCCGCCGCCGGGAAGAACACCGCGAGAAAGCGCCGCACCACCAGGTCGTAGAGCTTCTGCTCCGGCTCGGTCAAGTGTTTGGGTGTCTGCAGGGTCGGAATGATGGCGAAGTGGTCCGAGATCTTCGCGTTGTCGAAGATCCGCTTGTTCGGCTTCACCCAGCTCTGCTTCAAGACCTGCTTGGCGAACGTGCCGAAGGCGGCGGTCTCGCCGAGCTCCTTGAGCGTGTCCTTGACGGTCGGCAGGTAGTCCTCGGGCAGGGCGCGTGAGTCGGTCCGCGGGTAGGTGAGGACCTTGTGCTTCTCGTAGAGCGACTGCGCGAGCGACAGCGTCATGCGTGCCGGGAAGCCGAAGCGCCCGTTGGCTTCGCGCTGCAGGCTGGTCAGGTCGAAGAGGAGCGGCGAGATCTGCGTCGCCGGCTTCGCCTCCTCGGTGGCGATGCCTTTCTTGCCGCGACAGGCGGCGACGATCCCGGCCGCCGATGCGGCGTCCCACAGCCGCTCGGCCTTGCGCTCGGCGTCCTCGTCGTTCTTCTTGAAGTCGGGGTCGAACCAGCGGCCGGGATACTCGCCCGCCTTCGCCTTGAAGTTGGCGTGCACTTCCCAGTAGGCGCGGGCGGTGAAAGCGCGGATCTTGTCCTCGCGCTCGACCAGGATCGCGAGCGTCGGCGTCTGCACGCGACCCACGGTCGTCAGATAGAAGCCGCCTTCCTTCGAATTGAAGGCGGTCATGGCGCGCGTGCCGTTGATGCCGACCAGCCAGTCGGCCTCGGAGCGCGACTTGGCCGCGTCCGCGAGCGGCCGCATGTCCTTGTCCTGCCGCAGCTTGCCGAAACCGTCGCGGATCGATTGCTGCGTCATCGACTGCAGCCACAGCCGCTCGATCGGCTTCTTCGCGCGCGCGTGCTGCGCGATGTAGCGGAAGATGAGCTCGCCCTCGCGTCCGGCGTCGCAGGCATTGATCAGGCCGGTGACGTCCTTGCGCTTCATCAGGCGCAGCAGCACGTTGAGTCTCGCCTCGTTCTTCTCGATCGGCGACAGATCGAAGTGCGGCGGGATGACCGGCAGATTCTTGAATGACCACTTGCCCTTCTTCACTTCATGGGCTTCGGGAACGATGAGCTCGAGCAGGTGGCCGACGGCCGACGACAGTACGTATTGGTTGCTCTCGAAGTAGTCGCCCTTGCGCGTGAAGCCGCCGAGCGCGCGCGCGATGTCGGCGGCGACAGACGGTTTCTCGGCGATGATGAGTTTTTTGGCCATGCGGCGCGAAAGGCCGCAGATGATAAGTGCAAAGGGTGAGGCGCTTCAACCGCTGAATGCGGCCGGTGGCCTACGCGCGCACGCGTGCGCGCGCGAGGCGCGGGCGGTTTCGCTAGTTCGGCAGGCGCGCTTGCTGCTCGCTGAAGAGCTCCTCAGCGACCAGCTGGCTGGTTGGCGTCTGCTGATTCCACAACACCATCAGGACGATCAGCTTGAGCTGCTCTAGGGTCAGCGAGGCGCCCGCCGCGGCGAGCGAGCGCTCGATCACGAGCTCCCGGTTCTGCGGCGTCAGGATGCCCGACTCCTCGAGCGTGATGAGGAAGCCGCGGCACTGCGCGTCGAGCTTGGCGAGCTCGCGCGGCGCGAAAGCGCGGAAGCTGCGCTTGGGATCGGGAAGCTGGAGTGGCCCGGTCTGCGGCGCGCGGCCCATGCCGGCGAGCCAGTGCAGCGCTTCGCTGATGTCGGCGTGCTCGAAGCCCGCGGCGGACAGCTTCTTCGCGATCCGCTCCCGCTCGTACGCCACTTCGCGCTGCTGGCAGTTCTCGAACAGGTAGACCAGGATCTCGTACATGAAGCCTCCTTGTTGTTATAACGCGCTGGGGCGTATGCGGTTTACCTATCGGCTGCGCTTCTCGAGGCGTTGGAAAAGCCCTCCCGGCAACGCGGCGACCCGGCCGGCGAGCTCGAGCCGCAGCAACTCGGACGACACTTGTTCTGCCGACATCCCGGCGCGTGCGCATAGCGCGTCGATGTCCACCGGATCGTGACCCATGTGCTCCAGCAGGGCCGCGCCTTCGGTGCCGGCGTGCGCGACATCGGCCGGCTGCATCGTGGAGGCGGATCCGCTGGCACGGAAGCCGCCAAGTTCGGCGAGGACGTCTTCGGCTGATTCGACCAGCTTCGCGCCCGATTTGATGAGCGCGTGGCAGCCCTTCGAGAGCGGCGAGTGGATCGACCCCGGCACGGCGAACACCTCGCGTCCCTGCTCCGCAGCCGAGCGCGCCGTGATGAGCGAGCCCGAGGCGAGCGCCGCCTCGACGACCAGGCAGCCTTGCGCGAGACCGCTGATGAGACGGTTGCGGCGCGGGAAGTTCGATGCCAGTGCGCCGCTGCCCAGCGGGAACTCCGAGATCATCAGACCCTGCTCCGCGATCTGCGCAGCGAGCGCAGCATGGGAACGCGGATAGATGACGTCGATGCCGGTACCGAGCACGGCGATGGTCGAGCCCGGGCCGGCAAGCCCGCCGCGATGCGCGGCGGCATCGATGCCGAGCGCGAGGCCCGAAACGATGGTGAGCCCGGAGCCGCTCAGCGCTTTGGCGAAGCTCTCGGCGTTGGCTGCGCCCTGCGCCGTGGCGTTGCGGCTGCCGACCACGGCCAGCGCCGGACGCTGCAACAACTCGACTCGCCCGCGCGCGTAGAGAAGCGGCGGCGGATCGGCAATCTCGAGCAGCATGCGCGGATAGGTCGGGTCCGCCAGCGTGACCAGCGCATTGCCCGGCTGCTCGAGCCAGGCGAGCGCCGCGGCGGCAGCGCGGCGCACCGTTTCCGAATGCAGCGCTTCGAGCACCGACGGCGCAGCGTACTGAGCGAGTTCCGAGGACTTGCGCGCGAGGATCAGGTGCGGCAATCCGAACTGCCGCAGCATGGCGCGGATGGCGGCGCCGCCGAGCCCGGGAGTGAGCGTGAGCTGCAACCAGCTCGCCAGCCCCGGGTCCTGCGTCACGCGGGCGGTGCAGCCTGGGTCAGGGCGACCCGGTGAAAAGCGCTGCTAGGGCGTCTGGACCACATCCAGAGGGCTGACGGGCCTCGTGATGTGCATGACCAGTGCATAGGAGATCCGGTCGAAGACCCGAAACACGAACGCGAGCCCGGCGCGCTCGTCGGGCAGGGCGATGGTCGAATTCTCGGCGCCTTTGGGCTTGCTCATGTCGCGCACCGTGCCGCCGCGCGTATAGAGCGCGAGAACGTGGCCGACCTCGAGGCCGTCGGCGCGGCCGCGGTTCACGGTAATGATCGATTGCGGACCGCCTTCGCCGACTCGGCCGCTGCCGTAGATCGACATGATGCGTCCGTTGATCTTCGTTCCCGGCGCGTGCGGCGCATAGCTGATCGCTTGCGGCTGGCTGGCGGCAACCAGCTTGTCGCCCGCGCCGATCTCACGCACCGCCGTCGTCAGGACGACGGTCGCAGGATCGCCGGATCGCGTGACCTGTGCGGTGCCCAGATAGATCGCTTCGTAGCCGAGCGTCTGGTTGGTGTCCGGATCGACCAGCGGGCCGCCGCGCCGATAGACAAACCAGGTGTCTTCCTTCGACCCGGAGATGCCGCGCACGTAGGCGGAATTACCCGCGGAAATGATCACGCGATCGGTCTGCGTGCCGACGATCGTCGGCGCCCGGTCCAGGCCCTCGGATTCGATCACCAGCGGCCGGGTGAGGAACGGCTCGATGAGGTTGGCGGGGATGCTCGGGATGCCCTGGCGCGCGAGCGACTCGGCGCGCAGGTGTGGAGTGAGCTTGACGATGCCGGGATCAGCAGCCGCTGGCGCCGTCGTCGGTGCACCAGTCGTCGACGCACCGGTACTCTGGTCGGGATCGCGTGCGCCCGCCCCCGGTTGCGCGCCTGGCTGCGCGATCGTTGGTTGCGTGCCCGGCTGCGCGATCGTCAACTGGCCGCGCTCGCGGTCGAGAATGAGGACGTAGCCGGGATAGATCAGGTGCGGATTGCGGATCTGCTCCTTGTTCATGTTCCACAGCTCGGGCCAGCGCCACGGCGAGTCGGTGTAGCGCTGCGAGATTCCCCAGAGGGTGTCGCCGGGCACGACGATGTAGCGATCCGGGGCCTCCGGCTTGATCGCCAAGGGCGAGGTCGGGGCCTGTGCCCAGGTCGCGCCCGACACCAAGAAAACGAGTGTTGTGATAGACTTACGCAACTGCTGGACCATGGCACCCCGTCCCTTTTCGCGGCTTCCTGGACCGGCTTGTAATTCGGTTTGTCTAACGCAATGTAGCACAACCGCCGAAGTGCTTATACGTCACCTGAGATTGTCCACATAATTTGTTCAATTGCAAGTGAAAACGACCTGAAATGCCGATTTTGAACATCCTCCGCTACCCCGATGCACGCCTCCACAAGCTGGCTGCGCCCGTCACCGTCTTCGACGAGGCGCTGAAAAAGCTCGTCGTCGACATGGCCGACACCATGTACGCGGCCCCCGGCATTGGCCTCGCCGCCACCCAGGTCGACGTGCACAAGCAGGTGATCGTGATCGATGCCTCCGACCGGCACGATTCGCTGGTCGTCCTGGTCAATCCCGAGATCGTCGAAGCGACCGGCGAGTCCGACATCGAAGAAGGCTGTCTGTCGGTTCCGGGTATTTACGAGCTTGTACAGCGTGCGGAGCGAGTCAAGGTACGCGCCCACGACCAGAACGGAAAGGCCTTCACGCTCGAGGCGCAGGGACTGCTCGCGGTCTGCATCCAGCACGAGATGGATCACCTGCAAGGCAAGGTGTTCGTCGAACACCTGTCGCAGCTGAAGCAGCAGCGCATCCGCGCCAAGCTCGCCAAGCAGCTGCGCAAGTCGGCCTGATTTTGCCTTCCTGCGTCTAGTCTTCGCCGGCACACCAGAATTCGCCGCCCGGGCGCTCGAGCGCCTGCTGGAGGCGGGCCACGAAGTTGCGCTCGTCGTCACCCAACCCGACCGCCCCGCGGGACGCGGCATGCGCACGGCCGCGAGCGCGGTCAAAGGGCTGGCGCTTTCGCGACGCCTCGTGGTGGCGCAACCCGCGCGGCTCGGCGTGTCGGAGGCGAACGAGTGGCGCGCGCTGCGGCCCGATGCGGTTGTCGTCGCGGCGTACGGGGTCCTGCTGCCGCCCGAGTTCCTGAATCTCGCGCCGCACGGCGCAATCAACATCCATGCCTCGTTGCTGCCGCGCTGGCGCGGCGCGGCGCCCATCCAGCGCGCGCTCCTTGCCGGGGATGCCGAGACCGGGATTTCAATCATGCGCATGGACTCAGGACTCGACACAGGCCCCGTTATCGCGCGGCATCGTTTGCAGATCGGGCAAGGCGATGACGCCGGCAGTCTGCACGATCGGCTCGCGGCGCTCGGCGCCGACGCGATTGTCGAAGCGCTGGCGCAGCTCGAAACGGGCAAGGCAAGCGCGGTTTCCCAGCCCGTAGAGGGGATGACCTACGCGCGCAAGATCGGCCGCGAGGACGCAATCCTGAATTGGGCGCTGCCGGCGCTGGTGCTGGAGCGAACGGTGCGCGCCCTACGGCCCTCGCCGGGCGCGTCGACGACGCTGCACGGGGAGCGGATCAAGATCTGGCATGCGCATCTGGTCGACGGCCAGGGCCCGGCAGGCGCCGTCCTTGCCGCGGAGCATTCCCTCGTCGTCGCCTGCGGCGAGGGAGCGCTGGCGATCACCGAATTGCAGCGCGCGGGCGGCAAGCCGATGCCGGTGCAGGCATTCCTGCGAGGGCGCCCGCTGTCGGCCGGAGCGCGGCTGGAATGAGCATCGCTGCGTTGGCGCCGGCGCTCGCCGATGCCGCGCGCGTGGTCAGCCGCGTCGCCGCCGGCAAGAGCCTCGCGGACGAGCTTGAAGGTGGCGGGCGCTCGACCACGCGCGCCGCGCTGCTCGACCTCACGCACGGAACCCTGCGACGCTTTGGCCGCGTGCAGGCAGTGGTGCGAGAGCTTTCCCATCGCGGCAAGACCGACGACCTGGTCGAGCCTCTCCTGTGGTGTGCTCTCTACGCGCTCGAGTCCGGCCGATATGCCTCGTACACCGTCGTCGACCAAGCGGTGCGCGCCTGCGGCCTGCTCGAGAAATGGAATGCCAAGGGCTACGTGAACGCGGTATTGCGCGGCGCGCTGCGCGAGCGCAGCTCGCTCGAGGCGCGCATCGCCGCCGATCCACAGGCTCGCTACCAGCACCCGGCGTGGTGGATCGACGTCCTGCGCCGCGCCTACCCGGAAAGCTGGGAGCGCACGCTCGCTGCGGGCAATACGCATCCGCCAATGGCGGTGCGGGTGAACCGGCGCAGAGCGAGCGCCGAGGACTATCTCGCGCGGCTCGCCGCTGCCGGCATCCCCGCGCGAGCGTTCAGCGCTCACGGACTGCTGCTCGAGCGGCCGGTCGCGGTCGGCGAGCTACCGGGTTTCGACGCCGGCGAGGTCTCCGTGCAGGACGCCGGCGCGCAGCGCGCCGCCGCTTGCCTCGATCTGCGGCACGGGCAGCGCGTCCTCGACGCCTGCGCTGCGCCCGGCGGCAAGGCCGCGCATATCCTCGAAACGTGGGATGTCGAGCTGACCGCGCTCGACACCGACGCCGCGCGCATGGCGCGTCTCGCGCGCAATCTCGAGCGGCTGTCGCTGCGCGCGCAGCTCGCGCAGGGCGACTGCACGCAGCTCGCCGACTGGTGGCGCGGCGAGCCTTTCGATCGCATCCTCGCCGACGTGCCGTGTTCGGCCTCGGGCATTGCGCGCCGGCGTCCGGACATCAAGTGGTTGCGGCGCGCCCAGGACTTGGAATCCTTCGCCGCGCGGCAGGCTGCAATCCTCGACGCGCTTTGGCAGGCGCTGCGCGCGAATGGTAAATTGCTGTATGCCACGTGCTCGGTATTCCCGCAGGAGAACGACGGCGTGATCAGCGCCTTCGTCGCACGCAATGCGGGAGCGCGCCGCCTGCCGTTGCCGGACGGCGGGGCGGCGCAATGGCTGCCGGACGCCGAGCATGACGGCTTCTACTACGCGCTGATCGAAAAAGCAGCCTGACCCAGCGCGATGCGGCGCATCGCTCTCCTGACCGGGTTCCTTGCGCTGCTCGCCGCGGGCGCCGCGCGCGCCGACGCCATCGAGGTGCGCGACGCCGCACTGCGCGTGGTGGAGGAAGGCCTGGTCCTCGACGCCGACTTCGACTTCGAGTTGACGCCGCGGCTTGCGGAAGTGGTGGCGAACGGCGTGCCGCTCTATTTTCGCGTCGAGTTCGAGCTCACGCGTCCCCGCTGGTACTGGTTCGACGAGCGCGCCGCCTCGCGGCTGCTGCAGATGAGGCTTTCCTACCATGCGTTGTCGCGCCACTACCGCCTTTCCGCCGGCACGCAACCCGAGCGCTTCATGCTGCAGCAGAACTTTGCGACGCTGGAGGACGCGCTCAAGGTGCTCAAGCGCGTGCGCAACTGGCTGGTGCTGGAGCGCGCCGCGGGTATTTCGCGCTCCGACTACGACGCGGCGGTACGCATGCGGCTCGATACCACGCTGTTGCCGAAGCCCTTCCAGCTCTCGGCGCTGACGAGCCGCGAGTTGCACCTCGAGTCGCCGTGGAAGCGCTTCGTGCTGCGCTCGCCGCAGCAGGTCCCGGCACCGGTGGAAAGCATCGAGCCCAAGAAGGCGGCCGCGCGATGAAGCTGTTGCTCATCATCGGCGGCGCGATCGCGGCGATCGGTCTTTTCCTGCTTGCGACCGCGAGCGGCGAGACGCCGCTGCTCGCCCGCCACTATTCCCTGCTTTTCGGCGTGAACGCGGTCCTGGCGGTTCTGCTCGCGACCCTCCTCGGAGTCCAGTTGACGGCACTCGTGCGCCGCTACCGGGCACGCGTATTCGGGACGCGGCTCACCCTGCGGTTGCTGCTGCGCTTCGCCGCCCTTGCCGTCCTGCCGGGCCTGGTCGTGTACGCGGTGTCGGTGCAGTTCCTGACGCGATCGATCGAGTCGTGGTTCGACGTCAAGGTCGATGCCGCGCTCGAGGGCGGCATCAACGTCAGCCAGCAGGCGATCGACCAGATGCTGGTCGACCTGCAGGCGAGGGCGCAGGCGATGGCGCAGGAGCTGTCCACCCTGCCCGCCACCGAAATGACATCGCAATTCCAGCGCGTGCGCAGCCAGGCGGGCGTGCAGGACGCGATGCTCGTTACCCTGGGCGGAAGGGTGCTGGCGAGCAGCAACGAGGACATTGCCAAACTGGTGCCCGATGCGCCACCCCCGTATCTGCTCATCCAGGCGCGCGACCATCGCGTCTACGCGTCGACCGATTCGCTCGCCGGACAGCCGCTGGCGCTGCGCGTGATCGTGCCGGTCGAGTCCGGGACGCTCGAGGCGCGCTATCTTCAGCTCCGCTCCAACGTGCCGCCCGCGTTCGCGCGCAGCGCCGAAGCGATCGAGGCGGCATACCGCGACTACCGCCAGCTCGCCATTTCACGCGACGAGCTGAAGAGCATCTACGTCGTGACGCTGAGCTTCGCTCTGCTGATGGCGCTGTTCGTCGCCGTGGCGGTGGCGGCGACGCAGTCCAATCTGCTCGCCGAGCCGCTGGCGCGGCTGGCGCAGGCGATGCAAGCGGTCGCCCGCGGCAATTTCTCCCGCCAGGTGCCGGTGACGACGCGCGACGAGCTCGGCGTGCTGACCGAGAGCTTCAATTCGATGATCCGCCAGCTCGACGAGGCGCGCCACGTGGTCGAGACCAATCGCGTCGCGCTCGAATCGGCGAAAGCGCGCCTGGAGAGCATTCTCGCCAACCTGTCGGCCGGGGTGCTGGTGTTCGACCACGAGCTGAAGCTCTCGATATCCAACCACGGCGCCGCTGCGATCCTCGACGCGGAGCTGGAGAGCTTCGCCGAGACGATGCGCGGCCAGTTCGTCGAGCACGGCGACAAGGACTGGCAGCTGCAGTTCGAGCTCAAGGGGACGGGCAAGATGCTGCACGCGCGCGGCGCGCGCCTGCCCAAGGCCACCGGCGGTGGCTACGTCATCGTCTTCGACGAGATCACGCAGCTCATCCAGGCGCAGCGGGCGACCGCCTGGGCGGAGGTGGCGCGGCGCCTCGCGCACGAGATCAAGAACCCGCTCACGCCGATCCAGCTCTCTGCCGAGCGCCTGCAGATGAAGCTCGGCGACCGCTTGCCGCCGGAGGAAGCCGAGACCCTGCGCCGCGCGACGCAGACTATCGTCAACCAGGTGTCGGCGCTGAAGGCGATGGTCAACGACTTTACCGAGTATGCGCGGCTCCCCGCGCCCGAACCGGCGTGGCTCGATCTCAATGCCCTGGTGGCGGATGTGCTGGGCCTCTACGAGAATTCCCGCGTGCCCATTGCCAAGTCGCTTGGTGAAGGATTGCCTCGCGTATGGGCCGATGGGGCGCAGATTCGCCAGGTGATCCACAATCTGATCCAGAACGCGCAGGATGCCCTCGAGAACATGCGCCACCCGGCAACGACGGCGACCATCGAAGTGCGCACCGAGCTCGCTGGCGACCGCGTCCGGCTCGCGGTATCGGACAACGGCGGCGGTTTCCCCGAGGAGCTGATGGCACGCATTTTCGAGCCGTACGTCACCACCAAGCCGCGCGGCACGGGCCTCGGCCTCGCCATCGTCAAGAAGATCGTCGACGAGCACCACGGCAGCATCGCCATCGAGAACCGTCCCAGCCGCGGCGCGTCGGTGAGCGTGCTCCTGCCTCTTTCCCGGGCGGCCTAGCGATGGCCCAGATCCTGGTCGTCGACGACGAAGTCGGCATCCGCGAGCTGCTCTCGGAGATCCTCGCCGACGAGGGCCACCAGGTCCTGGTCGCCGAAAATGCCGGCGGCGCGCGCCGGCTGCGCGACAGCCAGCGTCCCGACCTGGTGCTGCTCGACATCTGGATGCCGGACACCGACGGCATCACGCTGCTCAAGGAATGGGCGGCGAGCGGGCAGCTCACCATGCCGGTGGTGATGATGTCCGGGCACGGGACCATCGAGACCGCGGTCGAAGCGACGCGCATCGGCGCGCTCGACTTCCTGGAGAAACCGATCGCGCTGCAGCGGCTGCTCGCCACCGTGAAGCGGGCATTGCGCAACCCGGAGGCCGCGGCGCCGCCGCCGCTCGCGCTCGCGGCGCTCGGTCGCTCGACGGCGCTCGCCGATACCAAGAAACGCATGGCGCAGCTCGCCCAGTCGAGCGCGCCGTTGCTGCTCAGGGGCGAGCGTGGCATGCGGCCGGAGCTTTTCGCCCGCCTGCTCGCTGCGCCGGGAGCGCCCTTCATCGCTGGCGGCGAAGCCGGCGCCGAGCCGCTGTCGGATCTGCTCGCGCGCGCGGCCGGCGGCATTCTCTTCGTGCCGGACCTGACCCGGCTCGAGCGCGTCGAGCAGCGCAATCTCGAATTCGTGCTGGCGCGCGCAGAAAAGCACAAGACGCGGGTGGTTTCGTTCTCGCCCGTCGACGCGCGCACCCTGTGCGAAAAGCACGAGTTCGACGCGGAGCTCGCGGCGCGGCTCGGCGAGCTGACGCTGCGGCTGCCGACCTTGCGCGAATTCGCCGAGGACGTCCCGGACCTCGCCTCGCTGATGCTCGCCCTGCTGGTCGAGGCACGCGCCTGCCCGCAGAGGCGGCTCGCGATCGCCGCACTCAACGCCCTGCGCCACCACCCCTGGCACGGCAACCTGGTCGAGCTGGAGAGCGTGATCAAGGATCTCGCCCTTACCTCGCTCGAGGAGGAGATTCGGCTCGACGACGTCGAGCGCGTGCTCGCCGGCCGCCAGCCGCAAAGCGCGTTGCCCGAGGTCGCCTTCGACCGCCCCTATCGCGAGGCGCGCGAGGCTTTCGAGCGCATCTACTTCGAGCATCTCCTCGCCCGCGAGCACGGCAGCATGTCGCGCGTCGCCGAGCGCTCGGGGCTCGAGCGCACGCACCTCTACCGCAAACTGAAAGCGCTGGGCCTGCCCGTCGGCAGGCGCGAAGAGACCTGATTACGCCCTGATCGCGGCGACCGCGAAAGCGAGCCAGCCGAGGATCAGCGCCAGCCCCCCCAGCGGCGTCACCATGCCGAGGGCATGCGGCGCGCCGAGCGCGAGCGCGTAGAGACTGCCGGAGAAGGCGAGGACCCCGGCGACGAAGAGCCAGCCCGCGGCCTTCGCCCACACGCTGGCGAGCCGGGGCGTCGCGAGGAGCGCGAGCGCATGCCAGAAGTGGTATTGCACCGCTGTTTGCCACACCGACAGCGCTTCGCCATCCAAGCGCGTCTTCAGCGCGTGCGCGCCGAAAGCGCCGAGCACTACCGCCGCGGCGCCGAGCAGCGCGCCGATCGCCAGGAACGGCTTCAGGCGGTCTTCTTGTCTTTCTTCTTCTGCCGGTGCGGCCGCTTCTTGCCGTAGCTCGCCCGGTAGATCTTGCCTTTTCGCGTTCTCTTATCGCCTTTTCCCATGGCGGCGATTATACGGTCTCGAGTTCGTAGGCGAGGTAAGGGGCCAGCCATTTTTCTGCCTCGGCGAGCGGCATGCCCGAGCGCTGCGCATAGTCCTCGACCTGATCGCGGCCGACCTTGCCGACCGCGAAATAGCTCGACTCCGGGTGCGAGAGATAGAAGCCCGACACCGCGGACGCCGGCAGCATGGCGAACGACTCGGTAAGCCGCATGCGGGCGCGGCGCTCGGCATCGAGCATCTTGAACAGCGGCCCTTTGGCGGTGTGATCAGGGCAGGCCGGATAGCCCGGCGCGGGCCGGATACCGCGGTACGCCTCGCCGATGAGCTGCTCGCGGCCGAGCCTTTCGTCCGCGGCGTAACCCCAGAACTCGCGCCGCACGCGCTCGTGGAGCCGCTCGGCAAACGCTTCGGCGAAGCGGTCGGCGAGCACTTTGAGCATGATCGCCGCGTAGTCGTCGTGCGCTTTCTCCAGCTGCGCGACCCGTGACTCGATGCCGCCGGCGCTGACGGCGAAGGCGCCGACCCAGTCCTGGACGCCGCTCGCCTTGGGGGCGACGAAATCGGCCAGGCAGAGGTTCGGCCGGCCGCTCGGCTTGACGTTCTGCTGCCTGAGGTTGTGCCAGGTCATCAGCACGTCGCGCCGGCCCTCGTCGGCGTAGATCTCGATGTCGTCGTCGCTCACCTGCGCCGCCGGGAACAGGCCGAAGACGCCGTTCAGCGTGATCGCGTTCTCCCGCACGATCCGCTGCAGCGTCTCCTGCGCCTCGGCAAAGAGCTTGCGCGCAGCTTCGCCGACCACGGGGTCCTGGAGAATTTTCGGATAGGGCCCGGAAAGCTCCCAGGCCTGGAAGAACGGCGACCAGTCGATGTAGTCGGTCAGCTCCGCGAGCGGATAGCGCTCGAGGGACACGACACCGGTCTGGCGCGGTCGCGCAGGCCGGTAGGCGCTCCAGTCGGTCTTGTGGCCGCGGCGCCGCGCGTCGGCAATCGTCAGCAGCGGGCCGGGTCCCTTCTTCTCCTTGTGGGCGGCGCGCAGGCGCTCGTAATCGGCGCGCACCTCGGCGATGAAGCCGTCCCGGCTGTCGGCCGAAAGGAGACCCTGCACCACCGGCACGCTGCGCGACGCGTCGGGCACGTAGACGACCGGGCCGGAGTAGTTCTGCGCGATGCGCACGGCCGTGTGGGTGCGCGAGGTGGTGGCGCCGCCGATGAGCAGCGGCAGCTTCAGCCCGGCGCGCTCCATTTCCCGCGCCACGTGCGACATTTCCTCGAGCGAGGGGGTGATCAGCCCGGATAGGCCGATCACGTCGGCGCTCTCCTTCTGCGCGGTGTCGATGATGTTCTGCGCCGGCACCATCACGCCGAGGTTGACCACCTCGTAGTTGTTGCACTGGAGCACCACGGCGACGATGTTCTTGCCGATATCGTGCACGTCGCCCTTCACCGTGGCGATGACGATGCGGCCCTTGGCGCGTCCGGCCTGGCCGCTCTTCGCCTTCTCGGCCTCGATGAACGGCACGAGGTGCGACACCGCCTGCTTCATGACGCGCGCCGACTTCACGACCTGCGGCAGGAACATTTTCCCCGCGCCGAACAGGTCGCCGACCACGTTCATGCCGTCCATCAGCGGTCCCTCGATCACCGTGATCGGCTGCGGGTACTTGAGCCTCGCCTCCTCGGTGTCGGCGATGACGTGAGCGCCAATGCCGTTCACCAGCGCATGGACCAGGCGCTCTTCCACCGTGCCGTTGCGCCACGCTTCATCCTGCTTCACTTCCTTCGCGCCCGCCTTGACCGTGCCGGCGAGCTCGACCAGGCGCTCGGTGGCATCGGCGCGGCGGTTGAAGAGTACGTCCTCCACCCGTTCGCGCAGCTCCGGAGCGATCCTTTCGTAGACGCCGAGCTGGCCGGCGTTGACGATGCCCATCGACAAGCCGGCGCGGATCGCGTGGTAGAGGAAGGCGGTGTGCATCGCCTCGCGCACCGGGTCGTTGCCGCGGAACGAAAAGGAAAGGTTCGACAAGCCGCCCGAGGTCTTGACGTGCGGCAGGTGCTCCCGGATCCAGCGCACCGCCTCGATGTAGTCGATGCCGTAGCGCGCGTGCTCCTCGAGGCCGGTGGCGACGGCGAAGATGTTCGGGTCGAAGACGATGTCCTCGGGCGGGAAGCCGGCTTTCGTCGTCAAGAGCTGGTAGGCGCGCTCGCACACCTGGGTGCGGCGCTGGAGCGTATCGGCTTGCCCGGATTCGTCGAACGCCATGACGACCACCGCCGCGCCGTAGCGGCGGCACAGGCGCGCCTGGCGCAGGAACTCGGCTTCGCCTTCCTTCATCGAGATGGAATTGACGATCGCCTTGCCCTGCACGCACTTCAGCCCGGCCTCGATCACGCTCCACTTCGAGCTGTCGATCATCACCGGCACGCGCGCGATGTCGGGCTCGGCCGAGGCGAGGCGCAGGAAGGTCGCCATCGCCTTTTCCGAGTCGAGCATCGCCTCGTCCATGTTGACGTCGATTACCTGCGCGCCGTTTTCCACCTGCTGGCGCGCGACGCTGAGCGCGCCGGTGTAGTCGCCGGCGAGGATCAGGCGCGCGAACGCTTTCGAGCCGGTGACGTTGGTGCGCTCGCCGACGTTGACGAACAGCGACTGGTCATCGACGTTGAGCGGCTCCAGGCCGGAGAGCCGCAAGGCGTGCGGCCGCTGCGCGATCGGGCGCGCGGCGACGCCCGCGACCGCATCGGCCATCGCGCGGATGTGCTCCGGCGTGGTGCCGCAGCAGCCGCCGACGATGTTCAGCCAGCCGTTCCTTGCCCATTCGCCGATGTGCGCCGCCATCGACTCGGGCGTGTCGTCGTACTCGCCGAAGGCGTTCGGCAGGCCGGCGTTCGGGTGGCAGGAAGTGCGCGTCTCGGCGATCTTCGAGAGCTCCTCCACGTAGGGGCGCAGTTCCTTCGCGCCGAGGGCGCAGTTGAGGCCGATGGCGAGCGGCCGCGTGTGCCGCATGGAGTTGTAAAACGCCTCGGTGGTCTGGCCGGAGAGGGTGCGCCCCGACGCGTCGGTGATGGTCCCGGAAATGATGACCGGCAGACGCACGCCGACCTTGTCGAAGGTGTCCTCGACGGCGAACAGCGCCGCCTTGGCGTTCAGCGTGTCGAACACCGTCTCGACGAGCAGCAGGTCGACGCCGCCCTCGAGAAGCCCCTGCAGCGCTTCGCTGTAGGCCGCGACCAGCTCTTCGAAGCTGACCGCGCGAAAACCCGGATCGTTGACGTCGGGCGAGAGCGAGGCCGTCTTGTTGGTCGGCCCGAGCACGCCGGCGACGAAGCGCGGCTGCTGCGGCGTCTTCGACTCGGCGCGGCGCGCCGCGGTGCGCGCCAGCGTCGCGGCTTCGCGGTTCAATTCGCGCGCCAGATCCTGCATGCCGTAGTCGGCGAGCGCGATCGAGGTGGAATTGAAGGTATTCGTCTCGACGATGTCGGCGCCGGACTCGAGGTACTGCGCATGGATGTCCTGGATCAGCGCCGGCTGCGTGAGCGAGAGCAGGTCGTTGTTGCCGCGCAGCTCGCGCGCCCAGTCGCGGAAGCGCGCGCCGCGATAGTCTTCCTCGGCCAGGCGGGCGCGCTGGATCATCGTGCCCATCGCCCCGTCGAGGAGCAGGATGCGCCCGGCCAGCAGCTTCTCGAGTTGCTGCGCGTGCTGCGTGTCCGCCACTACGCCACTCCATGAAAGAAAAAGGCCCGCTCAGCTTGCGCAGAAACGGGCCCTCGCGATGCGCGTCTCTTTAGCGGTATTTATCGCGCGCCCCGCAAGCTGAGCATCAAATCGGCGCCGAGTGGGAGTCTGCCCACTTCAGCCGGGAGTGTCAACGCCAGCCCTTACAATCCGTGTGCCATGGACTTCCGCTCGATCGTCGGTGTTTTCCCCTGCCAGGTGCACTGGGGCGATTGCGACCCCGCGGGAATCATTTTCTATCCGACCTACTTCCGCTGGATGGACGCGGCGACCTGGGCGTTCTTCGAATCGGTCGGCTACGCGCCGAAGCGCATGCGCGAGGAGCACCTCTCCATGCCGCTCGTCTCGGCCGACTGCCAGTTCCTCTCGCCGGCGCTGCACGGCGATCGCTGCGAGGTGCGCTCGCGCATCACGCGCTTCGGCGGCAAGTCGTTCGTCGTCGCGCACGAGATGATGCGCAACGACGGCACGGCGCTCGCGAAAGGGACGGAAACGCGGGTCTGGGGACGCGCCGCGCCGGGAAAAACGCTGAAGGGCGAAACGATTCCGGACGAGCTTAAGGCGCTGTTCCTGGCGAAGTAGCTCCAGCCCATTCGCGCAGCGCGCTCGCGATCATCGCGCCGGCCGCGCCGAGCGAATCTTGCGCGTGCTCCTTGAGCGACGCTTCCAGATTCTTCCGCATCGCCTGCTCGTTCACCTCCAGGCCCTCCAGCGCGTCGGCCATTGCTGCCGTGCCGCTCGCCGTCGCGCAGACCAGCTCGCGCAGGGTGAACCACTGGCTTTGCCACTGGCCGAGGCCGCGCTCGTGC
>Ga0134122_10001426_pt1 | contig 17312 bp, 13 predicted proteins | sample KB302_FD_96461 | JGI IMG/M metagenome (GOLD analysis project Ga0134122, IMG submission 96461) | Terrestrial soil microbial communities without Nitrogen fertilizer from Kellogg Biological Station, Michigan, USA - KB3-0-2 | ecosystem: Environmental > Terrestrial > Soil > Unclassified ... | reverse complement strand
CCGCGGGTGAAGCGGGCGGGTCGGACCTCTCCAGCGACGACTCGGATATGGGCAACATCGAGCAGATCCTCGAGGGCGAGGAAGAGGTTCTCTCGGGCGGCGGCTACACCTACGACCCGGGCAATCGCCGCGACCCGTTCAAGTCGTTGTTGACCAAGCCGGACCGCTTGGAGCTGCGCGGACCCCGACCGGAAGGGATCCCCGGCCTGTTGATCGACGAGGTCGACCTGACCGGCATCTTCAAGACCAAAAAAGGATTCGTGGCGCAGGTAAAAGCCGCAAATCAGAACAAGAGCTACCTGCTCCGCGAAGGCGACCAGCTCTACGACGGCGATGTCGTCGCGATCCGCCGCAGCGAGGTGGTATTCAAACAGATCGTCCAGGATCCGACCGCGCTCAAGCCGTTTCGCGAGGTCGTCAAGACGCTGGGACCCTGATGAGGGTTCCATTACCAGCGCCGCGGTCGAGATCCGTGACGGAGGCGAGTGCCATGGGAGATGTACTGATGAGAACGCTGGGTTGCAGAGGGCGACGCTTCGGCGTGCCGCTCGCGATCGGGGTCCTGGCCCTAGGCCTCGGGTGTACCTCCTCGAAACCCGCCCGGGTGGTCGAGGCCGCTCCGGTCGATTCGACGCGACCGGGATCGACCGCATCCGCCGAGGTGCCGACTTCCGGATCCGCGAGCGAGGTGCGCTCGATGGAGGTGAGGGAGGGTGCGCCCGAGACCTACCTGGAGCTCGGGGCGAGCGCGCCGCTGGTGTGGACCAGCTTCCGCAACGCGGACGGCCAGGTGGTGCTCGAGCTGCCCAATTCCAAGCCCGGTCCCGATCTCGCCGATCTCGCGCCCAGCTCCGGCCTGGTCTCCTCGGTGCGCATCGAGCGCGACAGCCAGGGGACGCGGCCGCTGATGCGGCTCGTCCTCCAGACCCGGCAGGAGGTGGAGCATTCGGTCACCGCCGAGGGCAACGGCCTGCGCCTGAAGCTGATGCCGGTCGAGGGCCAAACGGCGGCGGCTCCGGCGCCCGCGGAGAGCCTCGCCTACGAACCGGTGGGTGAAGAAGCTCCGACGCAGGAGCCCGTCGAGACTGAGGCGGCGCCCCAGGCGCCCCAAGCGACCACCTCCGGGTCGTACGAATCGCCCTCAAGCGGCGGTCTCGGAACGCCCGACGCCCCGGTGTCCGCCCCTGAGCCGACCGGCACCGCCGCCACCCGTCTCGACGAGATCGTGGTCGCGCCGGGCGTCGGAAAGGCGACCATCCGGCTGGCCGGCGACGGCGAGTTTCCCTACACGACGTTCGTGCTCGACGCCCCCAAGCGTTTCGTGCTCGACCTGCCCGGTGTCACCAACCGGACCAAGCGGCCGTCGATCGCGGTCGGCGGGCCGGTCGATCGGGTGCGCGTGGCGCAGTTTCGCGGCGCGCCGGACCCGGTGGCTCGGGTGGTGTTCGACCTGAACACCGAGGATGCTCCGAACATCCAACGGCTGGGCAATACGCTGGTCGTCACCTTCGGCGCCTCGGGCGCCACGGCGAGCTACGAAGCCCCGGTGCGGACGGCGTCCCTGGCACCGCCGCCGTCCCCGCCGGCCGCCGAGGCCCCGGCCACCGAGGAATATGCGCAGAAAGAAACCGGTGGCTCCGAGTCGAAGCAGCCGACGGCGGTCTACGTGGCGCCTGCCGCCCAGGCGCGTCCGCAGGCTCCCGCCGGTCCGAGCGATCTCGACCTCGCCGCACGGCCCACGGGCTCGACCCCGCCCCGGGCGCAGGCTCCCGTCGTGCGCGCCGTGGAGCCGCGCAAGCCCGGCAGCGTCGAAGAGGCCGGCAGCACCTCGAACCCCGGCTCGGTCTCCGATTGCATCGGCGGCGGCACCGAGGATCGCAAGTACGTGGGCGACCCGATCGACCTCAAGGTCACGAACGCCGACGTCACGGACGTCCTGCGCACGTTCGCGCAGATCAGCGGCCTGAACATCGTCGTCCAGCCGGGCGTCACGGGCCAGGTCACGGCCGAGCTCGAAAACGTCCCCTGGGACCAGGCGCTCGCCCAGGTGCTCAAGATCAACGGCCTCGGCTGCGAGCTCGAAGGCAACGTCATGCGCATCGCGCCGACCGCCATCCTGCGGCGCGAGGCGGGCGAGCGGCAGGAGTTGGCGAACGCCCGCGCCCTCGCCGTGCCGTTGCGCACGGTGCTCAAGCGGCTGTCCTACGCGACGGCGCAGAGCGTAGCCGGCGTGCTCCGGTCGGGAACCTCGGGCATCCTGTCGCAGCGCGGCTCGGTGCTGGTCGATGATCGGACCAACACCTTGATCATCAAGGAGCTGCCGAGCTATCTCGACACGGTGATCGCGGTGATCGAGAACCTCGACACCCCCGAGCCGCAGGTGATGATCGAGGCTCGGATCATCGAGACGACCAAGAACTACTCGCGTTCGCTGGGCATCGACTGGGGCGTCAACGCCGTGGCGGATGCCGCTCACGGCAACACCACCGGCCTGGTTTTCCCGAACAACGCGCGCGGCAGCGGCGACGTCAACCTGGCGACGGGCGGCAACAACGGCGCGATCAACCTGCGCCTGGGCAACGTGCTCAACACGTTCACTCTCGACCTGTCGCTCCAGGCGGCGGAGAGCGACGGTCTGATCAACATCCTGTCGGCGCCGAAAGTCGCGACCCTCAACAACCAGCGCGCCTCGATCCAGAGCGGCGTCCAGATTCCGATCCAGACCGTCGCGAACAACACCGTCACCGTCCAGTTCGTCAATGCTACGCTGCGCTTCGACGTGGTGCCCCAGATCACCGCCGAAGGTACGGTTCTGATGCAGATCGACATCTCGAAGCGAGAGCCGCAGGTGGCTTTGCTGGTTCCGGGATCGACGAACGCGCCGATCTCCACCAAGGATGCGAGCACGCGGGTGATCGTGCGCGACGGCGGTACCGCGGTGATCGGCGGGATCTACAAGATCTCCAGCAACGACGGCAATGCCAGGGTGCCCGGTCTCGCCAACATCCCGCTGCTCGGCTACCTCTTCCGAAACAAGACCGTGAGCAACACGAACGAAGAGCTGCTCATCTTCATCACGCCGCGGATCATCAAGCTTTAGGACATCGGCTGGAGCGCTCCCATGACGAACAAACTTCGACTCGCCTCCCTCGCCCTCCTGGTTCTCGCCGGGTTGTCGTGCAATTCGCGCACGGAACGCACGGAAGGATCCGTTCTCCTGACCGTCAGCACTTTCGATCAGCTGCCGGTCAGCATCTCGGTCTCCAACGGGCCGACGCAGCTGGGCAGCATCACTCTGCGCAGCGTGAACAAGGACCCCACCGGCACCACCAGCAGCCTCCAAGACATCCAAATCCGCTCGTACGAGGTCCGCTACGCGCGGCGCGATACGGGCACGCGTTTGCCGCAGCCCCTCGTCGAATCGTTGTTCGGCAACGTCGCGGTGAACTCGACGACGGTCTTCAACAACCTGGTTTTCCTGCGGACGGCCCAGCTCTCCTCGCCGCCGCTTTCGGATCTGGAGAACTTCGGAACCGACCAACAGACCGGCAGCCGGGTGATTCCGCTGCGCATCACGCTGCGATTCTTCGGCCGTACACTTTCGGGGACCGACATCGTTTCCGATGCGGTTTCTTTCGACGTCGAAGTCGTCCCCTGACGTAGGAGCTCAGACAATGAACCCGCTGCGTAAGTTTTTATCCGTCGTGCTCCCGGCTGCCCTCTTGGCGCTCGCCGCGTGCACTTCGGATTCTCCGTCCGAGCCTCGGGTAGACCCCGTGCCGCCGGTGCCGCCGGCGCCTCAAGTCACTTTCAACATCACGGTTACGGCGAGTCCGTCGACGCTCGCGATCGGCAGCGGCCAATCGAGCACGATCACGGTTCGCGCGGTGCGCGCGGATACCGGGCAGCCGCCCGCCAACCTGACTCCGATCACCCTGGCGACCTCGCTGGGCACCTTCGGCTCCGCGACCGGCGACATGCAGATCACGCTGCAGCTGACCAACGGCACGGCGCAGACCGTGCTGTTCCCCGGCAGCAGCTCTGGCGTCGCCACCGTGCGGGCGACGCTCGATTCGAGCGAAGGTTTCGCCAACGTCCAGATCGGCGCGGGCGCCACGTTCTTCATCTCGTTCGTCCAGCCTTCGATCATCGATCCCCAGGGCGGCGAGACGGCGACGATCCAGGGCGGCGGGTTCGAAAGCCCGGTCCGGGTGACCATCGGCAACGCGAACGTACAGGTCCTCTCGGTTGCGCCGGATCGTATCCGCATCGTCACGCCCTCGGCCGCTCAGGCCGGGGTCAACGTGGGCGCGGGCCAGGCGGTGCCGGTGACCGTCGGCGTCACGATCAACGTCAACGAGCCGGAGCAGAAATCCGATTCGCTGAACGCGGGCGTCACTTACGCGACCGGCGGCGGCGGCATTCAGCCGGTCATCACCTCGGTCACCCCCTCGTCCGGCAGCAACGACGGCGGTACCCGGATCACGATCAACGGATCGGGCTTCCAGTCGCCGGTCCAGGTGTTCTTCGAAGGCGGCAGCCCGCGCATCTCGGTCGAGGCCCCGGTGGAATCGGCGGCCGCGAACCGGGTGATCGTGCTCTCGCCGGCCGCCCGCGGCTTCGGTCAAGGCTTGCAGAATCAGAGCGTCGACATTCGGGTGAAGAACATCAACAGCGGCTTCGAAGGCTCGACCACCGGAGGTTTCCGGTACGGCTCGAACGTCTTGATCACGGCCGTCGGCCCGACCGAGGTGGTCTACAACCAGCAGGAGCAGGTGGTCATTCAAGGTCAGGGCTTCGACGAACCTCTCACCGTGAGCCTCGCGGGCGTTGCCGCTTCGGTGCAGCAGGTGACCGGCACCCGCATCGTGGTGCGGTCGCCGGTCGTTGCGATCTCCAGCTGCAGCGTACCGAGCGGTCAGGTGAGCGTGGTCAACATCGAGACCGGAGACGGCGCGAACTTCGCCGGACCGTTCCGATTCCGTCCGATCACTCCGGTGATCACCTCGATCTCGCCCGACACCGGGTCGCGGCTGGGCGGTACTACGGTGGAGATCACCAGCGCGGTCAGCAAGTTCACCGGCTTCGACATTTTCGGTGCCCCGCCGATACCGATTCGGGTGCTGGTGAATTCGCAGCCGGCGCCCTTGCTCAGCGCCGAAGCGGGCAGGTTGAGAATCACGACGCCCGCGTTCACCGGGACGTTCCCGACCCGGCCCTGCACGGTGGGAAATCAGACGGGAACGCAGATGCTGCCGGCGCCCGTGCCGGTCACGGTGACCAACCTGAATACCGGTTGCTCCGATACGATCGCCAACGGCTTCACGTATCAGCCGGAAACGACCGACTGCATCATTCCGCCCCCGCCGCCCCCGACGGCGCCGGTTGCCAACTTCAGCTTCTTCCCGCTGAGCGCGGCGACTCATACCGTCCAGTTGACGGATACCTCGACCGGAAACCCGACGACCTGGCAGTGGGATTTCACCAACGACGGCTCTTTCGACAGCAGCGCACAGAACCCGCAGTTCAACTACCCGGCCGCGGGGTCCTTCGCCACGAGGCTTCGGGTCTCGAACGCGGCCGGCTCGGACGAGGTCGTTCTGCAGGTCACGGCTCCTTAGCAGGACGCCATCTCCTTCTTCACCTCGGGGCGGTCGCCTGGACGGGCGACCGCCCCGGTTCGTATACTGAGGCCATGAAAAGTCGCTCGCCTCTCGCACTGCTCGCCCTCCTTGCCCTCTTCGCCGTCGCCATCGGCCTCGCCTGCGGTAAGGCGAGCCCCACAGCGCCGAGCGGTACCCTCCTCACGATCAGCGCGTCGCCCACCCGCATCAGCTCAAATGGGACCGCGACCATCAGCATCATTGGCCGCACCGCAACCGGCACTCCCTTGCGCAGCGGCACCGAGCTGCGCTTGGCGACGAGCCTGGGCTCGATCGAGCCGCTGGTGACCACCAACAGCAATGGCGAGGCGACCGCCACGCTCCGGGGTGACGGCCGCCAGGGAACCGCGACGGTCGAAGTCACGACCGGCGTGGCGGACACCCCCCCCATGACCAGCACGTCCGAGCCCGTTGGTAACGCGTCGGGCACCGGGAGCGCCACGGTGACGGTCCAGATCGGCAGCAACGTCGGCGGAGTGTCCTTGCAGGCGACGCCCTCGACGATTTCGCTCACAGGCTTCCCTGCCGGCGGCAAGAGGATCGACCTTCTCGCGCTGGTGCGGGACGACCAAGGCAACCCGCTGCCCGATTCCAACGTCAACTTCACCTCCGAGATCGGCGTTCTCGATTCGCGAGGGCGCTTCCTGACCACCAACAGCCGGGGCGAGGCGTCGGATCGGTTGACGGTTCAGCTGGGCGAGCTCACGACGTTCCAGGCGACCACCTTCGCGGTCAAGGTGCGCGCCTCGCTGGGTTCCGGCACCCAGGAAGCCACATTCGACGTGCGAATCCAACGCGAGACGCCGGTTGCCAGCTTCATCGAACACAGCAACGGCGGCAATCGCGTTCGGTTTGAAAACACGACGACGGGCGCCGAGCCGATCTCGTATCAGTGGGACTTTACCAACGACGGCACGATCGATTCGTCGGAGAAGAACCCGACGCACGACTACGGCAGCCCGGGCAGCCAGACCGTTCGGCTCGTGGCAACCAACAGCGCGGGAACCGACACGGAGGTCCGGACGATCACCGTCCCCGTGCAGTAAGCGCCCTTTCCGTCACCGATCTGCAAGTGTTGCGGCCACCCGCGTCAAGCCGGTGGCCGCACTGCTTTCCGGCGGGCTCGAATCGCGCCAAACCTGCTATCATTCAAGGGTTTCCGACGAAAACGACCGACGGACGAAACACGGCATGGCGAAGCTTAAAGACCTCGATCGACGCGAAATCCGATGACCGACCAGCCGTTTCCCGATCGTGTGACCCAGCTGCGCCGACGGTGGGAAGCGGACCGGACCTCACGGTTGTTTTTGCAGCTCGCCGAGGAGTATCGCCAGCTCGGCCGCTTGCGCGAGTCGGTCGAGGTGCTCGACGCCGGGTTGGTCGAACATCCCGGTTATCTTTCGGCCCTGGTGGCCAAGGGGCGCTGCCACCTGGAGCTGGACGAGCCGCAGGCGGCGCGGGAAGCCCTGGAACGTGTGGTGCGCCAGGATGCGACCCAGGCCGTGGCGAGCAAGTTGCTGGTCCGCGCCTATATCGATTTGGGCGAGCTCGCCCGGGCGCGCGAGCGGTTGTCGCTCTATGCTTTGTTGCACGAAACCGATCCGGACATCGCCGAGCTCCGGCGGCGTCTCGAAGCGCCCGACCTCGCGCCGCCCCTTGCGGCCGTCGCGATCTCGGGTACCCACGAACAGCCCGGCGCCGAACCGATCGGCGCGGAGGTTGCGGCCCCGGCCCGGAGCGACGCGATGAACGAAGACATCTTCGACTTGAGGTACCCGGCGCACCCGCAGGTTGCGATTCCGCCGAGCGACGACCTGTTCGGGCTCTATCGGCAACCGGAGGTGCCTGAGCCTCCCAAGGCTGCGACCGAAAGGCCCGCGGGCGAGATTTTCTCCGGTCTCGGCGGCGGGGAAAACCATCGCCGCTGGGCCGAGGGGCTCGCGTTCGGGGGCATCTTCGACCTGCGGGTTCTGGACATTCCGCCGACGGTCTCTCTCCCGCCCGCCACGCCGTCCGCGCCCAGAATTCCCGAACCGTCGCCGAACTTCGCCCCGGCGCCGAGCCCGGCACCCAGGCTCGGCTTCGAGCCGCCGCCGTTCGCAATCGAGACCCTGGGCGCCACCGAGCCCGCCATCGAGATCGAACCGGAGCCCCGGATCGCGCCCCAGCCCGAGCCTGAAAACGAAACGGTGACCCTGGCCGAGCTCTACCTGCGCCAAGGTCACCGGGACGAGGCGTTGCGAATCCTCGGCCAAGTATTGCGGCGCGAGCCCGAAAACGTCGCGGCGCACGATCTCGCCGCCCGCATCCGGGGCGAAGCGGCGGCTGCGGCGGCCCAACCGGCGCCCGAGGAATCGGCGTTCACCACGCGTCTGGAGCCGATCCCCGCGGGCCCGGCGATTCAGGCGCCGCTCTCGCCGCTCTCTCCGGTCGCCGCCGCAGAGGCCGCCGAGTCCCTCGCGCCGGTCCCGGCCGCCGCCGCGGCTCCGAGCCAGGTCGTATCCAAGACCCAGAGCAAGATCCAGCTTCTCACCGCCTACCTGGAGCGGCTCCGCCGCGGGAGCGCGCCCGGTGTTTCTTGAGGTCCTCTCCCGCATTGCCAACCGGATCGAGGGGGCGATCGCCCTTTCGCTGGTCGCCGCCGACGGCATCGCCGTCGAGTCCGTCTCTAACGATCCCGAGCTCGACCTCGAGGTGCTCTCGGCCGAGCTGATCGCCCAGGCGCGGTCGATCGGCGAGAACCACCGCGAGATCGCGATGGGCGAAGTGCAGCAGGTATCGGTCACCACGGACCTCGGGACCGTCATGGTAAGCTCGCTGACCAAGGATTATTACCTGCTGCTCGTCCTGGGTACGGAGGGCAGCTACGGCCGCGCGCGATTCGAGATGCGCCGGGCGCGTCTGCTCTTGGAGAGCGAGCTCTCTTGAGCGTCGGCCCCCGACGGACGGATCGCGGTTCGGCCCGAATTCCGCCAAGGAAACACGAGCCTTGTTGACTTTCGAGCAAATCAAAGAGCTGGTCGAGCTGATCGCGTCGCGCGGCCTCCACGGCATGGAGGTCGAGCGCTCCGGCTTCCGCCTGAAGATCGAGGGCCAGGCCCCGGTCGTTTCTCACGTTGCGAACGCCGCGAGCGCCGCGCCGATCTACGTCGCCGCCGCTCCTGGCGAGTCGGGCCCGACGAGCGTCCAGGCGGCCGCGCACCTGCCCGGCATCGACGCGGCTTCCCCGGTCTCCGCTCCGGCCGCTCCCGCCGGCCCCGCCGACCACGTGCTCACCTCGCCGATCGTCGGCACGTTCTACAGCGCCGCCTCCCCCGACGCCCCGCCGTTCGTTTCGGTCGGCAGCCGGGTCAAGAAGGGCCAGGTGCTGTGCATCATCGAGGCGATGAAGCTGATGAACGAGATCGAGTCGGACGCCAACGGCGAGATCGCCATGATCTACCCACAGAACGCCCAGGCGGTCGAGTTCGGCCAGCCGCTGTTCGCGATCCGCGTCTCCTGAGCGCCCCGCCGGCACGATGTTCAAAAAGATTCTGATCGCCAACCGGGGCGAGATCGCCCTGCGGATCATCCAGGCCTGCCGCGAGCTCGGCATCCAGACCGTCGCAGTCTATTCGACCGCCGACCGCGACAGCCTGCACGTCACCTACGCCGACCAGGACATCTGCATCGGCCCGCCCCCCTCGAACCAGAGCTACCTGAACATCTCCAGCATCCTTTCGGCCGCCGAGATCACCGGCGCCGACGCGGTGCATCCGGGCTATGGCTTCCTGGCCGAAAACGCCCATTTCGCCGAAGTTCTCGCCGAGTGCAAGATCGGTTGGATCGGCCCGCGCCCGGAGGTGATCCGGATGATGGGCGACAAGGCGAACGCCCGGCAGAAGGCGAAAGACGCGGGTGTGCCGGTCCTGCCCGGGAGCGAGCAGCCCTTGGCCGACGCGGACGAGGCGCGCGCGCTGGCGGACGAGGTGGGCTATCCGGTCATCCTCAAGGCTTCGGCCGGCGGCGGCGGGCGCGGCATGCGGATCGTCCACGAGGCCTCCGAGATCGCCAGCCAATTCGCCACCGCCCACGCCGAGGCGGAAAAGGCGTTCGGCGACGGCTCGATCTACCTCGAAAAATATCTGGTCGAGCCGCGCCACATCGAATTCCAGGTGTTCGGCGACCATCACGGCACGGCGATCCATCTGGGCGAGCGCGAATGCTCGATCCAGCGCCGGCACCAGAAGCTGATCGAAGAGGCGCCCTCGCCCGCGCTCACCCCCGAGCTACGCGCCAAGATGGGCGACGCTGCGGTCCGGCTCTGCCAGGCGGTCTCCTACGAAAACGCCGGGACGATCGAGTTCCTGCTCGACTCGGACGGCAGCTTCTATTTCATGGAGATGAACACGCGCATCCAGGTCGAGCACCCGGTCACCGAGATGGTCACCGGCATCGATCTCGTGAAGCTCCAGATGCACATCGCCTCGGGGGAAAAACTCGAAATTCCCAGCGGCCTGCCGCCGCGCGGCCATGCGATCGAGTGCCGGGTGAACGCCGAAAACCCCGACACCTTCGCCCCCTCGCCGGGCCGGCTCAAGACCTTCCATCCGCCGGGAGGTCCCGGCACCCGGGTAGACACCCACGGCTACGAGGACTACACGATCCCACCGCATTACGACTCGCTGGTGGCCAAGCTGATCGTCCACGACCAGACCCGGCCCGAGGCGATCGCGCGGATGTCCCGGGCGCTCGACTTCTTCGTCGTCGAAGGAATTCACACCTCGATTCCGCTCCATCGCCGGATCATGCGCGATCCGGAGTTCCAGGCCGGCCGGCTCTCCACCCGGTTCATGGAACGCTTCCTCGCCCGCCAGCCGGCCCCGGAACCGGGTTCGAAATGATCCGGGAGCGGCCCGCGCCGCCCCGGATCTACGCCATCGCCGACGCCCAGGCGCTCGCACCGCTCCCCCTCAGCGAGGGGGTTGCCGCGATCGCCGAAGCGGGAGTCCGCTGGATTCAGCTGCGCGCCAAGCCTGCAGGGCTCCTCTCGGATCTCGATCTCTACCGCGAAATCGAAGCCGCCTGCCGCCGCGTGGAAGGGGGGCCGGCCCGTCTATGGATCGACGATCGCGCCGACCTCGCGGCCCTTTTTCCGCGGTCCCCCATCGTGGGGCTCCATCTTGGGCAGACCGATCTGCCGCCCGAAGCGGCGCGCCGGACGATCGGCGATCGACTCGCCCTCGGCCTTTCGACCCATGACGGCGCCCAGGTCGCCGCGGCGGACCAAGACGAAGAAGTGGATCTCATTGCGGTCGGCCCGATCTTCCCGACGACCGGCAAAGAGCGCCCCGATCGCGTGGTGGGGCTCGACTTCGTCACCACCGCCCGCGGTGTCACGAGCAAACCTTTGGTCGCGATCGGCGGAATCACGACAGAAAATGTCAGTCATGTCCTCGCCGCGGGTGCGGATTCTGCCGCCGTTCTCGGCGCGATTTGCCGTGGCGGAGACGCCCGTAGAGTCGGCCGGAACGCCGCCGCGCTGCTCGCCGCCGCGGAGGCCGCTTGAAGGTCTTCCTGGTCGGCTTCATGGGCGCGGGCAAAACGACGGTCGGCCGCCTGCTCGCCGAACGCCTCGCCGTCCCCTTTCTCGATCTCGATCTGGCGATCGAAGAGGAAGCCGGGCAATCGGTGCGCGAAATCTTCCTGCAACGGGGAGAGGCCGCGTTTCGCCAATGGGAAAGGGACGCTTTGGAGCGCTCCGCCGCGGCCAGCGCCGCGGTGATCGCCACGGGGGGCGGCACGTTCGCCTCGCCAGGCAACGCCGAGCTGATGAAGAGGAACGGCCTTACGGTCTGGCTCCACCCGAGCTTCGCGACGCTCGCCGCGCGGATCGGTTTCGAAGGCAAGGAGGATCGGCCCCTGTTCCGCGACGAAACGCAGGCTCTGGCGCTCTATCGAGAACGCCTGCCGGCCTATCAATCCGCCGACGTCACGATCGAGGTGGGGGCCGAAGAGACCCCCGAGGAGATCGCGGCGCGCATCTTGCTGCGGTTACCCCGCTGATCTTATTGCCCGCTCCAATTTTTCCGAGTCCGGCGCAAAAGTTGAGGGTCGCGCCAAAACGTTGAACCAAAAGCCTTAGGATGTGGCATCGCAAAAATGAAAGGCCGGACGTGCGCTACCTGATTCTGTCCGACATGCACGGCAACTGGGAGGCCTTCGAGGCCGTCCTGCGTCGCGCACGCCGTAAACGAGCCGACGTCATCCTGGTCCTGGGCGATTTGGTGGGGTATGGCGCCGCGCCGAACCAGGTCGTGGAGGCCGTGCGCGACCTCGGCAAGATCCGGATCGTCCGGGGCAACCACGACAAGGTGGTCGCCGGCATCGATTCCGGCGGCCAGTTCAACGCCAACGCGCTCCAGGCGGCGATGTGGACCAACCGCCGCCTCACCCCGGCGAACCTGCGCTACATCCGCGAACTGCCCCAGGGGCCGATCGAGGTCGCCGAAGGGGTTTCGATCTGCCACGGCTCGCCGCTCGACGAGGACACCTACGTCTTCTCCGACCTCGACGCCTGGGAGATCTTCACCAGCTTCCCCTCGCCGATCACCTTCTTCGGTCACACCCACATCCCCTCGATCTTCACCTACGACCGTTCCGGGATCGGGGTGCGCGCGCTCAAGGGCACCGGCCGGCTGGAGCTCGACCCGAAGACCCGCTACCTGATCAACCCCGGCTCGATCGGCCAACCCCGCGACCGTGACCCCCGCGCCGCCTTCATGACCTACGACAGCGAGCGCCGCGTCCTGCGCTGGCACCGTGTCACCTACCCGATCGCCCGAGCCCAAGAACGCATCCGCGAAGCCGGCCTGCCGAACAGCCTGGCCGACCGGCTGGCTTACGGGGCTTGAGGGGTTAAAGAGCCCTTCAGGCCGAATCGAAGGGCGTTTCGTTTTTGCGGCCTGAAGGGCCGCGTCACCTCAGCCCAGGCCAACGGCCTGGGTACCGAGGCGCCGAGCCCTATCTCGCGTCAGTCCCCCGAGGGTGCCTTCCCGCGATTTTTCGCCGCCAGGGTCTCGCGGAGGACTGGAAGCACCGCGTGGTCTTTGGGTCGGTCGGCGTACTCCTTGGCTTCGATCACCGCGTCCAAGACCAGAACCCGAACCTGCTCGTCGCCTAACTGGTAGCCGACGGTCCGTTTTAGGAGGTCGGTGTAAGTAAGTCCCGGGCCGATGGTGGTGAGGAGATCGAGCGCGCCGAGATCGGTCAGCAGGAGATGCATCCGGAGCGATGCGAGCTTCGCCGCATCGGGCTCGATCCACCGCCCGGCCGGGTCGCGGTAATGGGCTTTGATTTCGCCCAACGCGGCCATCACGCGTTCGAGGTTCGGAGGGGTCAGGTCGATCAGGACATCCAGGTCCAACGTCAGGATCGGTGCGCCCTCGAGCAGTGCCGCGACCCCGCCGACGACGATGAAGTCGATCCCGTGGCGATTTAGGACCCGAAGGAGTCCGAGAAACCTAGGACTCGACGATGCGTCCACGCCGAAGCTCGGTGAGGCCGTCTACCCAATCCTGCAGCACCGCGAGCCGCTCCAGGGGAGCCAGGCCGAGCATCCATTGGATCAGCGTGAGATCCACGCCGTCGGCAGACTCCGTAGGATCCTCGAGGTGAGCCGCGGAGGAAGACTTTAGCTGAGACCGCATGCCGTTAGTGTAGCAGGCGGAGCGAGCCCAACAGCTCGGCTTATCGAATGGCTTACGGGGCTGCGCATGGCTTTTGCGGCCTGAAGGGACGCGTCATACCAGCCCAGGCCAACGGCCTGGGTTACTGAACCCCAGGGCGTCGAACGGCAACCCCGGGGCCCAGCAGACGGCGGCAGATCGGGCGGCGGCTGGCGAGTAGGCCCCCTGGGCTTTCGGCCGTATCGATGGCGACGCAGATCTGCTGCACCGCGGTCACCGCTTCGGCCGGGGTGGCGAATCGCAGCTCGATCGCGAACGTGCCCTGCGGCGCGGCACGGCCTCCGCGGCGGCGGGTTGCGGTTTCCTCGGGCGGCACCAGGTCCGCCGATAGCGGGGCGTAAGGAACCGCGACGAGCAGCCGCTGGCCGCCCACGAGATCGCCGAACGGCAGGCGCCCTTCCACCCGGACCCGCTCTTGATCCCTGCGGACGCCGGAGAGCGCGCCGGTGATCCGCCAGAACCGCGGGGAGTAGTCGCTTGGCGGGAGCACGTGGACGACCAGCTCGCGGCAGGGGGGATCGGCGCAGGGAAGGTGCGGCGGATGAAGGTTCAGCCGTGTGATCGCCCGCCAGCGCTCGGCGCTCCACGGCGGTCCCTGGGTGATCTTTTTCAGATCGGCGTAGAGCGAACGGACGTAGCGGTTCTCGATCCGATTGCGCCCCGATTCCAGAGAGGCGAGATAGCCCGCGGGAATGGCCCGCCGGAAGTGGCCGATCCGCCAGGGGCGCTCGGCGGGCAGGCGCGCGAGCAGCGGATCGCACAGCGCGTTTTCGTCCACCACGATCCGGTCGAGCCCCGCCTGCAGGCCGGGCGAGCCGACCGCACCGGCGACGGTGACCGGCGCCACGAGCGGCGGCCCCGTGCGATCGAATCCGGCGAGGTGGCCGCGGAGCGAGCTTTCCCGGAAGTAATACCCTCGCTCGTCGGTGATTCCCGCCTCTCCCACGGTTCGGTAGTCGTACGCCGCCCGATAGGACGCTCCGCCGGTCCAAGGCGATCCGGGCAGCATCAGCGCGTAGAGGACGAGCAGGGCGACGAGGACGCCGCTCCGCCGGAGCGGGAAGCGGCCGGCGACCTCGAAAGCCGCCACCAGCAGCACCGGAGTGAAGAAGCGGCCCGCCATGAAATCGCCGCCGATGTGGACGACGTAGGCGAGGTACGCCGCCATGCCGATCCCCGTCCAGACCTGGGGCGACCGCCGGGAGAGAGCGAGGCCGGTCCCGGCGATCAGCACGACCAGCGTCAACGGGTCCCAGCGCGCGAGGTTCGTCGCGTAGGCGATTCCCTGGCGCCAGAGCTCGCCGTCCGGAATGCCGGTCGCGAGCTTGGCGTAGGCGGTGTTGGGAAACGGAAAGCCGTAGTAGACGAGCGAAAACAGCGTCCAGGCGACGAACGGCAGCGCGCCGACCGTCGCCGCAATGAGCGTCCGGCGCGGTTTGTCGAGCAGCGGGCCCGCCAGGTAGGCGAGGACCGGAGGGCCGACGAGGAGCGCCAAATCGTGGCGACAAAGCAAGAGAAGGGCGACGGTCGTCACCACGGGCAAGACCCCCGCCGCCGGACGCGCGGCGAACGTCTCGTCCGGCCGGGTCCCGAGCAGAACCAGCAGCAGGGTGAGCAGCGCAAAGACCAGCGGGTTTTCGAGCCCCGAGGACGAAAAATCGACGAACGCCTTCGAAGAGAGCAACAGCCCCCACGCGAGCAGCCAGCGCAAGGGACCGCCGAACAGCCGCCGCGAAAGCCAGAGCGCAACCAGCCCCAGCATCCCCGAAAGAACGATGGCGTTCAGGGCCGTGTCGGCGCTGGCCACCCGGACCGTCGCGAGAGCCAGAAACCAGAGCGGATGGGTGAAGACCTGCACCCGCTCGTGCGGATTCCAGCGCGGACCGTTGCCCGCGTGAACCTGCTCGACGCTGCGGAAGGTGATGCGCGCGTCGTCGGAAACCCAGGCGGTCTGGACGAACAGCCAGCCGAAGGCGAGCACCGCCAGGAGCGTGAGCCCCGTGAGCCCACGCCCGGGAATCCCTGACCCGTTCAAGCGGTGCGCTCGTTCAAGCGGCGCGCTCGGCCACCCGCTCCAACATCCGCGCGTCCCGGAAACGCAACGCCATAGCGAGGCCGCCGCCGCCGAGCATGAGGTAGAGGCCGAACCAGACCATTTCGATCAGCGGCTTGGTCGTCACGTCCACCGCGAGGACCGCGGGGTTCGCGACCCCTCCCACCTCGACCTCGACGTTGCCGCCCGAGGCGTTGATCTTGGACACCCGGATCGCTCCGCCGCCGGGGAGGTCGACGCCCGGCGTCTCGACCTGGCCGTTGGCCGGATTGAGCTTATAGACCGGCCGCACCTGGGCCGTCTGGCCGTTCCTGGTCACCGCGAAGACGGTGCCGATGGTGATCTCCTTGCCGCTCGCCATTTGGGCCAGCGCGTTGCCGTCGGCGTTCAGGTCGAACCCTTCGAACTTGACCTGGACGTCGCCCACCTCTCCCTGCTGCCCCTTCCCCAGCGCGAGCTTCGACTGGCCCGGATCGTATTGGATCGGCGAGATGTAGAGATCCGCGCTCAGGCTCTTGCGGATGTCCGGGTTGACCATCAGCTGCTGGGTGCGCTGGTTCAGGAACATCCGCGGGAAGAGCGAATACGACTTGCCGCCCGCCTCGACGACCTGGATCTCCATCCGGTCGCGCCGCTCTTCTTCGGTCGGCGGCAGATAGCGCGTGAACGTGTAGGTCCGGCCGTGGCTCGTCACCGGCTTGCCCTGCACGAGGGTCAGCTTGGTGCTCTCGTCGTAAGCCGACGAGGCGAGAATGCCGAGCAGCATCATTCCCACTCCGGCGTGGGCCAGATAGCCGCCCGCCGAGCGCAGACCTCCCGCCCGCAACTTCGCGATCGTCTTGTGCAGGTTCGTGGCCAGGGCCGTCGCGGCGAACAGGACCAGCACGACGTCGAGGGCGTCATGGACCTTCCAGGCGACGAACGCGACCGCGATCAGGGTGCCGGCGATCAGCGGCACGATCATCTTCTTGATCAGGTCGCCGAATTTGTCGCCCTTCCAGGTGAGATAGGGCAGGAACGTCAGCAGGATGCCGATCACGATCGCGATCGGCTTGTTCACCAGGTTGTACCACTCCGGCCCGACCTGGCCGACGTTCGCCTGAAGGCGGGTGAGCAGCGGCGCCGAGGTGCCGTAGGTGATGACGAACGCCGAAGCCGAGATGGCGATCGTCGCAAGCACCAGGAACGTGCCGCGCGAGAGGATCGGATCTTCGTTCGTCTCGGTCGGGACCTTGCGCAGCCGGGTGGCGAGCAGCCAGATCGACAGGCCGACGAAGGTCGCCATCAACGCGATCAGCCAGCCCGAGATGCCGAGATCGACGAAGCTGTGGACCGAAAAATCCGCCAGCACGCCCGAGCGGGTGAGGAACGTGCCATAGAGGACGGCAAGGTAGACCATCGAGGCGATCACGTAGTTGGCCCGCCGGTAGCGTTTCTTCGTCCGCTCCATGTGCAGGCCGTGAACCAGGACCGTCAGGCAGAGCCAGGGGATCAACGACGCGTTCTCCACCGGATCCCAGCCCCAGAATCCGCCCCAACCGAGCGTCTTGTAGGCCCAATAGCCGCCCATCAAAATCGCGCATCCGAGCACCAGGAAGCCGAACAGCGCCCAGGGAAACGCCCGCGCGGCCCAGCCGTCGTAGTCGCGCCGCCAGAGCGAAGCCATGGCGAACGCGAACGGCACCGCGGTCGCGGCGTAGCCGATGAACATGATCGGCGGATGGATCACCATCCAGTCGTCCTGAAGCAGCGGGTTCAGCCCCTGCCCGTCGAGCGGCGACTGCGACAGCATGACGAACGGGTTTTCCCGCACCAGGATGAAGATCAGGCCGAGCAGGGTGGCGAGGTAGATCACCATCACCGACGCCT
>Ga0134122_10001423_pt1 | contig 17323 bp, 23 predicted proteins | sample KB302_FD_96461 | JGI IMG/M metagenome (GOLD analysis project Ga0134122, IMG submission 96461) | Terrestrial soil microbial communities without Nitrogen fertilizer from Kellogg Biological Station, Michigan, USA - KB3-0-2 | ecosystem: Environmental > Terrestrial > Soil > Unclassified ... | reverse complement strand
GCTGCTCGACTATGTGCAGGCGATCGTCGAGTACACGCGCCGCTCGCCGGAATTCGCCATTGGCTTGTCGCCGCGCGCCGCGCTTGCCCTGGTGCATTGCGCGCGCGCCTGGGCGCTGATCGAAGGCCTCGACAAGGTCATCCCGGAAGACGTGCAGGCGGTTCTGCCCGGCGTCGCCGGCCACCGTCTGCCGCCCGCGCACAACGCCACGCGCCGTGTCGACGCCGGCGCGCTGCTGCTCGCCGCCGTGCCGATCCCCTGAGCAACGGCGACACCGACTCGCTTTACCCCGCCGATGCGCGGGTCCAGCAACGGCGCAGCGGCAGGCTCCTTTCCCTGGGCGGCGTTGCGCTCATCCTTGCCGCGGCGGCACTGCTGCTGGGCCTCGGATTCTGGACCTACCATGCAGTCGAAAACTCGTTGCAGGAGCTGCGCGCCGCGACCATGAGAAGCCTGCTCGCCGCGCAGGTGAATGCACTACGCGTCTGGGTAAGGGAAGAAATCGGCGACGCCGAGCGCATCGCGCGGGAGCCTCGCGTGCGCGAGGCCGTAGCCGCGCTTGCCCAACTCGGATCGAGCACCACGGCCTCGCGCCAGGAGTTGTGCGCCGGGCCAGCCCGCGCCCAGACCGAGGAAGTGCTGAGGCCACTGCTGCGCGACGTCGGCGATTCCACCTTCAACGTCACCTCACCCGCGGGCAGGCTGCTCGCGACGCGCTATCCGGAGTACTGCGGGCTGCAGGTGACCGCCACGCAGTTCCTGCCGCTGCTCGCGCCAGTGTTCGGCGGCGAATCGCGCTTCATCCGCCCTTTTCGCGATGTCGATCGCGTCGAATCGCCGCCGCGGCTGCGTGAAGGCGAGGCATTCGGCTGGATCGCGGCGCCGGTGCGCGATTCGGGCGATCGCGTCATCGCGGCGCTGGGGATCGCCGAACCCTCGAACGGCGTGCTCTCTGCGATTCTGGCCGCCGGGCGTCCAGGCGACACCGGCGACGTCTTTGCCTTTGACGAGCGCGGCGCGATGCTCACGTCCAACCGCTTCGACACAAACAAGAGTTATGGCCTGCCCGACACGCGGCGCGCTGCGCGTGAGGGCATCGCGCTGGAGCCATATCTCAGCGGCCGCGGCGTCCAGGTTGTGGGTGCCTGGCGCTGGCTGGAAGATCTCGGGCTTGGCGTCGCGATCGAGATCGAGGCCGCCGAAGCGTATGCGCCGCTCCGCTACCTGCGAACTGCGTTCGGGGTCGTGTTCGGCGCACTGGTGCTTGCCGTAGCCGCCGCTCTCTATTCGGGCCTTTCGGTGCTGCGCCTCAGGGGCGAGCTCGGCGGCCGGCGCAAGCTCGGTGCCTACCACCTCGAACGCAGCATAGGCGAAGGCGGCGTGGCCAACGTCTACCTCGCGCATCACGACCTGCTGAAACGGCCCTGCGCCGTAAAAATTCTCAAGCCGGCCCGCGCCAGCGACGAGATGATCGCGCGCTTCGAGCGCGAGGTGCAACTCGCGAGCCAGCTCACCCACCCGAACGTGGTCGAGATTTACGACTACGGCCGCAGCACCGACGGCCTCCTCTACTACGCGATGGAGTACCTCGACGGCATCAACCTTGGCGAGTTGGTCGCGCGTGATGGGCCCGTGCCGCTGGCGCGCGCGCTGCCGATTCTGCGTCAGGTCTGCGCGGGGCTGGCCGCAGCGCACGCCGCCAGCCTGGTGCACCGCGACGTCAAGCCCGAGAACATCATGCTCTGCCGGCGCGGCGAGGAGAAGGACGTCGTCAAAATCCTCGACTTCGGCATGGTGAAGCGGGTCGATACCGAGCACAGCCGCAATCTGACCCGCGGCCTGCGCATCCTCGGCACGCCGATGTACATGGCGCCGGAGCGCCTGCGCAATCCCGCCGACGTCGACACACGCACCGATATTTACGCCCTGGGGGCGGTTGCCTTCTTCATGCTATCGGGAAAGAGGGTTTTCGAGAGTGTCGACGACATCGAGCTCACAAGCCGCATCCTGAACGAAGAGCCGCAGCGCCTGTCGCAGTCTGCGACGCAACCGATCCCGCTCGAACTCGACATCCTGGTGCAGGCCTGCCTCGAAAAGCGGCGCGAGGACCGGCCGCAGCGCATCGCCGACCTGCTCGAAGCGCTCGACGCGCTCGCTGCAGAAAATCGGGGACAGACCCCGATTTCCGCCGAGCCGTGACCCGATATCGAGGACAGTCCCGCGAAATCGGGGTCTGTCCCTGATTTTCCTACACCCCGGGGGCGATCACCTGAATGTGTTCGCGGCCGACGTTGACGAACGGCGCCGAAATCAGCTGGCGCCCGCCGATTTCCAACTCCCATACCTCGGCATCAGTGACGGCGATGAAAGCCTTTGCCTCGGCCATGTAATCCGTCACTCGCGCGCCGGGGATCAGGTCGATGTAACCCTTGATGCGGTAGGCGCTGGTGAATATCGTGACTCTGGTGCGGTTCGGATCGGGCTGCTGCATCGTTCGCTCCGTGGGCGGGATGAATGGGCCTCAGGCGCGGGAGTTTATCCTGTTGCGAATTCGCAGGCCAAGGACAAAGAATATTCTCATTTGATTGCTCCATCCTTGCGCAGCTGAGCTACGAGCGCATCCGAGAAGCTCCCCGCGGGTCCGGAGAAATCGCTCAGGCGCGACGCCCGGGGCGGGGCGCCAAGCAGCGCGGCGACTTCCGTCGGTGTCATGGGAAGCATGCGCGACTGGGGCGGAGCGGGGTCGACCCGCAGTCCCGCCGCGCGCAAAGCCTGCGGCAGCAGCTTGAGCACCTGATCGCCGAAAGCCTCGGCATCCTCGGCGATCCGCGTGCCTGTCGTCCCAAGCGGCATATACAGGGGCGACCCCAACATCGTCCCGGCCGAGGGTTTGGCGTCCGAGCTGGCGATATTGGAGACGTAGACGACGGTCGCCGCCGTCACCGGCGCCGTCAGGGCGACCGAACGTGTCGACGAAATCACGGTGGTGCCGCAGCCGGCGAGAAGCGTCGTCGCTGCAAAGGCAGCCGTAAACGAAATTCTCGTCATGTCGAGGATTCCCCGGCGCGATCCACGCGCTGAAACCAGAATTCTATTTCCGAAGTTTCCGCTTCGAAGCGCGCCGCATGCATCGCTTTCGCGGCAACGTGATACCAGTGCCCGGGTCCGTAGCGGGTTTCCTTGCCGCCGACGATGAGGATCAATTCGCCTTGCGTGATGACACCCACGTTCTCGGTGTCGTGGCTGTGGGGCGGTATCACGGTTCCCCTTGGGTAGGACGCGAACAGCACCTGGCAGTCCTTCGCGTCCAGTTTGAAGGCGTCGAACGGCCCCTCGAACGGCGGCAACTCGCGCAGCAGCTTCGGAAAATGCGGCATGTATCCTCTCCTCGCGCCTACTGCGCGGCTCGCAGCGCCGCTTCCTGCGACGTCATGACGGCATGGACCTCGAACTCGACTAGGTCGGACCAGTTGCCCATCCAGGCCTCGAGCAGGGACGGGTCCTGCGTTTCCATGACCTGGTAGCAGGTCGAGAGATTCTCGCTGACCCAACTCGAGATGTACGCGAGGCCCTCGGGCGCCATGCGGCCGCGCTCCCGGAACCGGCGATAGACCGGCGCGGCGTCGCCGTCGCGAAAGTGCTCGATTACCATATACAGGGCCACGATGGCTTTCCTTCAGAGCTGCGTCCGCCAGCGACGATGATACGGCCTAACGTCATGCTAACCGGCCGCGCGCAGCTTCATCGCGCGCGTACGGGTTCGGCAGCAGGTTATACGCCGTATAGCCGACATTGAACACGACTCCGTCATCCTTCCGGAAATCAAGGTTCGTATATTCTTTCTGCTGCTCGGGCGATGACTGAACAACCTCGAAAATTTCGTCTGGATTGCCTCCGGTTGCCATACCGCCGCCGAAGCGGGCCCGCGCACTCTTAAGATCGAAATGCGCTTACGCGGCGCAGCAGGTCGAAGGCCAACCCGGCAAATGCGACCGTCCACGCGGCAAGCCCGATGTACAGAAAGGCCTGTGGCAGGAACCCGAGGAAATCGAACTCCATCGCTACGATCATCCGGTCGGTGCTGGCCGCATACATGCCAAGGGGAAAAACCGCGCCCCAGTAGAGTGGATCGTATTTCATCGGGAAGCGCCTGTACAAATGGCGCCAGAGGGCAAGAACTACCAGCATGGGAATCCACCAGGTGCCCGTCGCCCAGTAAAAGACCGTAAAGCCCTTGATAAAGGGCAGCAGCGAAAGCAGAAAAGGCGCGTCGGGCGCGTTGATGATGAGCAGCGAACCCGCCAAGGTCGAAATCGCCATAGCGCCCATATTGATCCAGTACGGCGGTGACAGATCGCCGGGGGAAAAGGGGAAGAAGGTGTAGCGGTAGAAGATGAGTGACATCATCCAGATGTAAAGCATGCCGCCCCACAGCCACATCGAGAGCGCGAAAAAGTTGATCTCCAGTCTATGAGGCTGGCCAATGTGCGGAGCGAGCAGCGCGCTCAGGACTGCGATTGATTGTGTTGCGACGACCGCGAGCAGCCAGGCGCCGCTGATCCCCTGATCGAGGGTGGGTTTGCGCTCCTTGATGGTGAAACCAGCGAATATCGTGTACGTTAGCCCGATCCACAGCATGATCGCCAGGACCCAGAGCACAGTGCCTGCGCGATAGGCGGCCGCGAGCACCACGAATTGGCTCCCGAGAACGCCCGTGCCAGCCACGGTCGTGAAGAACCCTGGGCCCCGCAGATGATCGACCATGTCGCCGAAGAACCGGTGCGGGTAGCGGGCCATGCGCAGCACGGTCAGAAACCACAGCACAGCGTAGACGACGATATTGAGTTGAAACAATGCTTGCGCTATGCCTGACATTCCGAGCAGGTGAGCGGCGAGCGAAACGATGCCCGTTGCCATGACCATGCCGAAATACGCGGGCGACATGCCGGCCAACCCGGTGAGCACGCGCCCGCCCGGTGACTCACGCCGAGCCGACGTATCGCGTTCGTCCGACGTAGTCTTCATCGAGCGCGAATCGGCATCAGCGAAGGGCAAATCACGTATAACGTTTCCAGCAACCCGCGCGCGCCCACTGAGTCGTGCAAGGAACTGCGGTCGCGCGCGCGTCGGCGTTGGCTGGGCGGTTTGACCGCACCGTTACTTGACGTCCTCAAGTTTGACGCCACGGCCAACGCGGAAGCTCGCGCGAGCCTGCTCGACGCGCTGCAGGAACCGTGGATCGTTCTCAAGCCGGTAGTCGAACCAGTCGTCCTCCGATTTGAAGCCGATAAGCACGCCGGCGGGTCTGCCGTGGCGTGTGATGACGACATCCTGCGTCTCGGCTTCCCGAAGAAAGCGGGACAAGTCGTCTTTCACCTCGGACAGCGGCACTTCCTTCACTTTGGCCTTCCGAACTGGGCTAGCCATGACTCAGCCTCCGGTTTGGGCACGATCGCCAGTATCTCGACATCCGAGCCCGAAACATCGTAGAACACACGAACCTCCTCGACACGGAGCCGATACTGCGGTCGCCGCATGCCGCGCAATCGTTTGATTCGGCTACGACTGGCCTTGGTTGGTTCGTACCGCAAATGAGTCTCGAGAGCTTCCCTTACCGCTGACCGTTCCTTAGCCTTCAGTCTGCGCAGGTCTTCGATGGCCTCCGGGGCCAGGAGTATCTCGAACCGCATTCTGGCCAGATTATAGCCAGAACGTGTGACAAGGGATAGTGCGCTTTAACGTTGTGGTGAACGGCGGGCCGCCGTTGCCCGTCCGTTCGAACTGGAGTTAGGCATGCCATTCTTCACGTAGTAGCGCATATGCGGCCAAGTCATCGTACTTTCCATTGAGAAATTGCGCCTGCCGCAAGACACCTTCCTTCTTGAACGACAACCGTTCCAGCAATCTGACAGAAGCCACATTGTCCGGCACCACCGTCGCACGGATCCTATTCAGATTGAGATCGCGGTAACCATAGACGAGCAATTCGCGAACCGCTTCGCTCATGATTCCACGCCGCCAGTACGCGCGGGAAAGCTCATAACCTAGCGTGGCGATTCGGGCTGGGTTGTGCCACGCGAACAATCCACAGGTGCCTATGATCGCATTCGATTCCGTCTTGTCGGTAATCCCCCATCGAAATCCGTTTTGCTTCTCGAACCAATCTGAGTAGCGCTGAATGAGACTGCGCGCTTCGTCCATAGACGACAGCGCCTCGCAATCGTAATACCGCATTACCTCTCGATCCGAGAGAAACGAGTAGAGATCTTCAGCGTCCGCCATTGTGATCTGGCGCAGTACCAAGCGCTTCGTCTCCAGGATTGGGAAACTCATGCTCGGATGCCTAACGTAGAGGTGTACGGCGCGCCGCAGTGCGCCCTTGGACTTGGCGCGGCTGCTCGCGGCGCGTCCGCACGATCGCCATGTTATGCATTGCGCTGTAGGGCAGTAACCGCTTCCCGAAGCCTTGTGAGCAGTGCCTCATGAATTCTCTTTGCATCATGCTGTCTGTCCGCGTCGATCCTGATGAATTCGTCGTTGTACCCGCCCACATTGTTAGTGCCGACGAGCAGACGTAATCGATAGGGCATCAATGAGCAGGTGCGCCGCAACATCGCGCGGTTCCCACCTGACTTCGCATTTCACCTTGACAATCAGGAGGTTGCCAACTTGAAGTCGCAAATTGCGACTTCAAGTTGGGGCGGAAGGCGCAAGCCACCCATGGCGTTTACCGAGCACGGCGCGCTCATGGCCGCAACCGTCCTCAATTCGGCGCGGGCGATCGAGGTCTCGCTGTACGTGGTGCGTTCGTTCGTCCGAATGCGCGAGGCGACACTCGTCAACGCTGCTTTAGGCAAGCGCCTGGATGAGCTGGAGCGTAAGGTCGGCACGCATGACCACGCTATCAGGGAGATACTTGCCGCGATTCGGCAACTCAGCGCGCCCCCAGAACCACAGAAGCGGCGGCGCATCGGATTCGTGCAGGACTAGAGGATAAGCCCGACCGTTGCCGCAGTAAGGCAGGTCGCAAGCGTTCCGGCGACGATGGATTTCATGCCCAGCGAAACGATCTCGGGACGGCGCTCGGGGCACATGGTGCTCATGCCGCCGATCATGATGCCGAGGCTGCCGAAGTTGGCGAAGCCGCACAGGGCGTAGGTCATCAGCAGCCGGCTGCGCTCGGAGAGCGCGGGGGTGTTGGCCAGGTCGATGTAAGCCACGAGCTCGTTCAACACGGTCTTGGTGCCGAGCAGTTGCCCCGCTATCTGCGCCTCGGCCCACGGTATGCCCGCCAGCCAGGCGAGCGGCGCGAGCAGCCAGCCGAGAATGCCCTGCAGTGTGTAGGGCGCAATGATCAGGTTGACGAGCGTGACCAGGGCGACGAAGACCACCAGCATCGCGACGATGTTGACCAGCAGCTGCGCGCCGCCGAGCGTTCCCTGCGTCAACGCGTCCATGCTGCCCGAAGCTTCGGACCTGATCTCGAGCCGGCCGCCGGTGGACTCGCCCGCGGGCGGCACCATGAGGAAGGAAATCACCAGCGCTGCCGGCGCCGAGACGATGGAGGCGATGAGCAGGTGCGCGACGGCGTCGGGAAGGATCCTGCCGAGGATGCTCGCGTAGAGAAAGAGGACGGTGCCCGCGATCGAGGCCATGCCGCCCGCCATGATCGCGAACAGTTCGCCGCGCGAGACGCGCGGCAGCCAGGGCCGCACGAAGAGCGGGGCTTCCACCATGCCGACAAAAACGTTTGCCGCCGTCGAGAGGCCAACCACGCCGCCCACGCGCATCGCGCGCTCGAGCAGCCAGGAAATGCTGCGAACGATCCGGGGCAGCACGCCCCAGTGATAAAGCAGCGCCGAGAGCGCGCTCATCACGAGCACGATGGGCAACGCGCGGAAGGCAAGGATGAAGCTCGAATTTGCGTCCGAGACGACGAACGGCGCCGGGCCGCCGCCCAGGTAGCCGAAGACGAGCGCGGTTCCCGCCTGGGTGGATTTTTCCAGCGCACCGAGGACATCGTTGAGCGCCAGAAAGGCATCCTTGGCGAACGGCAGCTTGAGAAAGAGCAGCGCGAGCAGGAGCTGCAGCGCGAGGCCCGACCAGATTGCGCGCCAGGGAATGGATTTGCGGTCTTCGCTGAAAATAAACGCCAGCAGCAGTAGTCCGGCTATTCCTGCCAAACCCTGAATCACGAAGCAAAAATCCCTGCAATCGTAGCCTGCATTGCGTCGGCTGCCGCGGCGGGATCCTTCGCGTCGCGGATCGGCCGGCCGACAACGATGTAGTCGGCCCCGTTTCTGAATGCCTGCGCCACGTCGACGACACGCTTCTGGTCGGCTGCGTCGCCCCCCGCGGGCCGGATACCCGGCGTCACCGCAAGCAGCTTCGTACCGAAATTTTTCTTGATGGCGGGTGCCTCCAGGCCCGAGACGATGACGCCATCGCAGCCGAGCTCTGCGGCGGCGCGCGCGCGCGCGAGCACCAGATCGTCCAGCTTCCCGGAATAGCCCATCTCGGCGAGATCGGCGGGCCCGGTGCTGGTGAGCACCGTTACGGCGAGGATTTTCGTGTCGCCTTTCTCCTTCACCGCAGCGCCCATGACCCCGCGCTCCGCATGTACCGTGAGGAAAGTGACGCCGCGGCCGCGCAGGTTGGCAACGGCACGGCGTACGGTTTCCGGGATGTCGTGCAGCTTCAGGTCGCAGAACACGCGGTTGCCGCGCTTGACCAGCCAGTCGAGCAGCTCGTAGTAAGCGCCGGAGGTCGACAGCTCGAGGCCGATCTTGTAGAAGCTCACCGAATTCCCCAGCCTCTCGACCATCGCGCGTGCTTCGGCCGCAGTGGGCACGTCGAGCGCGGCGATCAGGCGCTCGCGGCGGGGAATGGTGCTCATCTCGAGGCGCTATGATACAGGCATGGTTGAAATTCTTGTTCTCTACTACAGCGCCGGGGGATCGGTGCGGCGAATGGCTGAACATATTGCTGAAGGCATCGAACGTGTGGCTGGTGCAAGTGCCCGTATTCGCACGGTGGCAAAGCTCAACGACACCACGGCGGCCCTGGAGGGCCCCCCGCACTGCGAACTGAAAGACCTCGAAACGTGCGCCGGACTTGCGCTGGGCAGTCCGACGCGCTTCGGCAACATGGCGGCGCCGCTGAAGGCCTTCGTCGATGGCACCGGGCCGCTGTGGCTGAAAGGCGCGCTCATCGGCAAGCCGGCGTGCGTCTTCAGCTCGACGGGCGCGATGCACGGCGGGCAGGAGACCACGCTCATCTCGATGATGCTGCCGCTCCTCCACCATGGCATGCTGATCGTCGGCTTGCCCTACTCCCAGCCGGAGCTGAATGCCACGCGCACTGGCGGTACGCCCTACGGTGCGAGCCACTTCGCCGGCATCGCGGACGACCTGCCGCTCTCGGACGCTGAACGCAGCCTGTGCGTCGCGCAGGGCAAGCGCCTGGCCGAAATCGCCCTCAAGCTGGCGGCTCGCACATGATCTGGCACAAAGGCGGCTGCCACTGCGGCAAGGTGCGCTTCGAAGTGCAGGCGCCCGCTGAAATCGAAGTCGGCGACTGCAACTGCTCGATGTGCAGCAGGACCGGCTATCTCCACCTCATGGTGCAAAAGGAGCGTTTCCGGCTCGTTTCGGGCGAGGATGCGCTGACCAACTACCAGTTCAACACCAGGACGGCGAAGCATTACTTCTGCTCGCACTGCGGCATCAAATCCTTCTACGTGCCGCGCTCCCACCCCGACGGCTTCAGCGTGAACGCGCGCTGCATCGACGAGGGCACGGTCACGCGCATGACCCACCGCAAGATCGACGGCAAAAACTGGGAAAAGCACTATCCCGAAGGTCGTGGGGAGTACTAGGCCCAGTTCCTCCGCCCTCCGGGTGCTGGCTTCGGGCCTGCTCGTCGCGTTGATTCTGCTATGCCTCGCCTGGGAGCTCTGGCTGGCGCCGCTCAGGCCTGGGGGCTCCTACCTGGCGCTGAAAGCCCTGCCCCTGATCATTCCTCTGGTGGGGATTTTCGAGGGCAAAAGGCACACTTACCAATGGACCTCGATGTTCGTCCTGGCCTATTTCGCGGAGGGCGTGATGCGTGCCTGGAGCGAGCGCGGCACCCCGCAGTTCCTGGCCGGACTTGAAATCGCGCTGAGCGGCCTGTACTTCACGGTCGTGGTCGCTTATGCGCGACATACCGGGGCTCGCAGTGCGAAAGCGTAAGTTCGGCGCGCCGGCTGCGACATAATAGCCACTCCGTTCAAGGCAAAAAGCACCGTGCAACGCCGTCTAGCAGCAATCCTGAGCGCCGATGTGGCGGGTTACAGCCGTCTGATGGGCGACGACGAGCTCGCCACGGTGCGCACGCTGACCGAATACCGCGGCGTGATTACGGCGCTCGTCGCGAAGCACCATGGCCGCATCGTCGACATGCCCGGGGACAATGTCCTGGTGGAATTCGGCAGCGCGGTGGATGCGCTCCAAACCGCGCTGGCCGCACAGGCCGAGCTGGCCGAGCGCAATGCGGCGCTCCCCGAGCACCGCCGCATGCGTTTCCGCATCGGCGTCAACCTCGGCGAACTGGTGGTCGAAGGCGAGCGGATCTACGGCGATGGCGTCAACGTTGCCGCGCGCGTCGAAGCGCTCGCCCATGCCGGCGGCATCTGCGTCTCGGCGAAGGTGCACGACGAAGTGCATCGCAAGCTCGAGCTCGCGTTCGAGGACCTCGGCGAGCACGCACTGAAGAACATCGCCGCAAGCGTGCGGGTGTACCGCGTCGTGATGGACGGCATCAAGGCGGAAGCAAAACCGCAGGCGCAGACGCGCCAGGCCAAGCCTTCGATCATCGTGCTTCCGTTCACCAACATGAGCGGTGCACCGGAGCAGGAATTCTTTGCCGACGGATTGACCGAGGACATCCTTACCGACCTGTCGCGTTTTCGCGACCTGTTCGTCATTTCGCGCAATACTTCGTTCAAGTACAAGGGCCAGGCCGTGGACGTGAAGAAGGTGGCGCGCGATCTCGGCGTGCAGTACGTGGTCGAAGGCAGCGTGCGCCGCGCCGCCAATCGCGTGCGCGTCACGGTGCAGCTGATCGACGCCGAGTCGGACCGCCATATCTGGGCCGAGCGCTACGACCGCGACCTGGAGGATATCTTCGCCATCCAGGACGAGATCACCTCGGCCATTGTCGCCACGCTGCCCGGCAGGATGGAGGCGGCGGCGCTCGACCGCGCCGCGCGCAAGCAGCCCGGCAACATGGCGGCGTACGAGTGCGTGCTCGAGGCCAAGGTGCTGCACCACCGCTCGAAACGCGAGGACAACGAGAAAGCCCAATACCTCATCTCGCGCGCGATCGAGCTCGATCCCAAGTACGCCCACGCCCATGCCTGGAAGGCCTGCATCACGGGACAGGCCTGGACCTACGGCTGGGACGAGGATGTCGCGGCGCTCGAGCACACCATCGAGAACGAGCTCGAAACGGCGCTCAAGCTGGACGAAAATGACAGCGACGTGCAGCGAGTGCTGGCGGCACTGCACCTGATCCGGAACAACCACGACAAGGCCGTCTTCCATCAGGACCGCGCCCTGAGCCTCAACCCGAACGACGACCTGATCGTGGTGCAGAAGGGAGAAATCCTGACCTGGCTCGGGCAACCGGAGGAAGGAATCCCCTGGATCCAGAAGGCGATGCGCCTCAACCCCTTCCATCCGCCGCGCTTCTGGAACCACCTCGGACGCGCCTACTTCGTCGCCCTGCGCTACGGCGAGGCGGTGGAATCCTTCAAGCGCATCGGCACGCCGGACCAGTTCCACCATTCCTTCCTCGCCGCCTGCTACGCACGGCTCGGCGATGCCGCCGCCGCCGCCAAACACGCGAAGGAAGTGCTCGGCCTGAATCCGGGATTCGGCTGGAGCGCGACGCTGGTGCCCGTGCTGCACTACAAGCGCGAGAGCGATCTCGCGCACCATCGCGAGAGCATCGCAATGGCCGGCCTGCCGCTGTAGCTCAGTGCTGGGCCTGGTATTGCGGATTCACCCGCTCGTTTTTGCTCTCCAGCTTGTTCAATGCGCTGATATAGGCCTTGGCTGAGGCGACCACGATGTCGGTGTCGGCGCCCACGCCGTTGACGATGCGCCCGCCCTTCGCGAGGCGCACCGTGACTTCGCCCTGGCTCTCGGTGCCCTGCGTCACTGCGTTGACAGAGAAAAGCAGCAGCTCTGCGCCGCTCTTCGCCACGCTTTCGATCGCCTTGAAGGTGGCGTCCACCGGGCCGTCGCCCTTGGATTCGGCATTCACCTTCTTCGTCTTGTTCATCAGGACGACGGCGGCGTGCGGCTTGTCCGAGGTACCGCTGCCCTGGCTCATGCTGACCAGGCCCCAGACCTCGCTCGCCGAGCTGCCGGCCTCCTGCGCCACCAGCGCCTGCAGGTCTTCGTCGAAAATCTCGGTCTTCTTGTCGGCCAGGTCCTTGAAGCGCTGGAAGGCCTTGTTGTAGCCCTCCTCGTTGTCCAGTTCGATGCCGATCTCCTTCAGCCGCTGCCTGAACGCGGTGCGGCCCGAGAGCTTGCCGAGCACGATCTTGTTGGCGCTCCAGCCGACGTCTTCGGCGGTCATGATCTCGTAGGTCTCGCGCGCCTTGATGACGCCGTCCTGGTGGATGCCCGAGGCGTGCGCAAAGGCGTTCGCCCCGACGACAGCCTTGTTCGGCTGCACCACGAAGCCGGTGATCTGCGACACCAGCCGCGAGGCGGGCACGATCTGGGTGGTATCGATCCTCGTTTGCAGGTTGAAAAAATCCTTGCGCGTGCGCACCGCCATGACCACCTCCTCGAGCGAGGTGTTGCCGGCGCGCTCGCCCAGGCCATTCACCGTGCACTCGATCTGGCGCGCGCCGCCAATGCGCACCGCGGCGAGCGAGTTCGCCACCGCCATGCCCAGGTCGTTATGGCAATGCACGCTCCAAACAGCCTTGTCGGAATTGGGGATTCTTTCGCGCAGGGAGCGAATCATTTCGCCGAACTGCTCCGGCACGGCATAGCCGACGGTGTCCGGGATGTTGATCGTGGTCGCGCCCTCCTTGATCGCCGCTTCGAGGACGCGGCAAAGGAAATCCGGCTCTGAGCGGCTCGCGTCCTCGGGCGAGAACTCCACGTCCGGGCAGGCGTTTTTCGCGTAGCGCACCGAGAGCTTGGTCTGCTCGAACACCTGGTCCGGCGTCATGCGCAGCTTCATTTTCATGTGCAGCGGGCTGGTGGCGAGAAAGGTGTGGATGCGCCATGACTTGGCGCCTTTCAGCGCGTCGATGCCGCGCTGGATGTCCTTGTCATTGGCACGGCACAGGCCGGCCACGGTCGAATCCTTGATCAGCTTCGCGACCGCGCTCACCGCCTCGAAATCGCCGTTGGAGGACGCCGGGAAACCGGCTTCGATCACGTCGACCTTCATGCGCTCGAGCTGGCGCGCGATGCGCAGCTTCTCGTCCTTGGTCATCGAGGCGCCGGGCGACTGCTCGCCGTCGCGCATGGTGGTATCGAAAATGATCAACTTCTCTGTGCGTGCCTTCGCGTTCATATGCCGCTCCTGGGGTGTAGGGATGCGAAACGTCCTTCCCGCCGGGTAGGCGGGTCAGGGGTACTGCCGAATTGGGAGATCTAGTGTGTGCGCGCGGGGCGCAGCAGCAGGCCAGCCAGGAGGAGCAGGCTGGTAACGGTCGCAATGAGGAGCGCGATCGCCGAGGTCATGCAGGCACTATAACCGAAAAAACGGGCGCAGGGCAAATTCAGACCGCCGGCCTGGCGCGCTTGCCCATGCCCCAGAGAATGTAGCCGGAGACCGCGTAGGCGAAGAACATGAGGAACAGCACCACCGAGGGCTTGAGCGCAATCACCGCCAGGCCGGCGACGAAGGCGAGCATGACCCAGAACGGCACCGCCTTTTTCAGGTTGATTTCCTTGAAGCTGTAGAACGGCAGGTTGGTTACCATGGTGATGCCTGCGAACATCGTGAACACCCACGCAATCACGCTCAGCCAGAGCTCGCGGTCGATGCCGAAATCGTCGAACACCCAGACGAGGCCAGCCAGCAGCGCCGCCGCCATCGGACTGGGCAATCCCTGGAAGTAGCGCTTGTCGACGACATCGATGTTGGTGTTGAAGCGCGCGAGACGCAGCGCCGCGCCGGCGCAATAGACGAAGGCAGCGATCCAGCCCAGCTTGCCCATATCCTTCAGCGCCCAGACGTACATCACGAGCGCCGGCGCGGCGCCGAACGAAACCATGTCCGAGAGGCTGTCGTACTGCGCGCCGAATTCGCTTTGCGTGTGGGTGAGGCGAGCGACGCGGCCATCGAGCCCGTCCAGCACCATGGCGACGAAAATGGCGATCGCCGCGATTTCGAAGCGCGCGTTCATCGCCTGCACGATGGCGTAGAAACCCGAGAACAGCGACGCGGTGGTGAAGAGGTTGGGCAGCAGAAAGATGCCGCGGCGGCGCAATATGCCGATGCCGCGCGGCACGGGTTCCTGCTTGACCTGCTCGAACTCCTCCATCTCGCCCATGCGCTCTCAGCCCGCCTTAAACCGCGCCAGGACCGACTCCGTCGCGTACACCTTGTCGCCAATCGCAGTCTGCACTTCTGCGTCCGGCGGCAGGTAAACGTCCACACGCGACCCGAAGCGGATGAAACCGTAGCGCTGTCCCCTCTCCAGAACAGTGCCCTCCCCAACATAGCAGAGAATCCGGCGCGCGATCAAACCTGCGATCTGCACGCAAGTGACGTCCTCGCCGGTGCGGGTCTGCAGCCACAGTGCATTCCTTTCGTTCTCCAGCGACGCCTTGTCGAGCGCAGCGTTGAGAAAGGATCCGGGGTGGTACCAGCGCTTGCGCACGGTGCCGTCCACCGGCGCACGGTTGGAATGCACATTGAACACGTTCATGAAGACCGAGATCTTGAGCGCGTCCCTTTCCAGGTAGGGATCGCGCACCTTTTCCACCGCGACCACGCGGCCGTCGGCCGGCGCGAGCACCGCGCGCGGATCGTCCGGGACTTCGCGCGCGGGGTCGCGAAAAAATTGCAGGATAAAAAGCGTTACCGCCCAACAGGGCAAGGCCCACATGGACGCAAGAAAAAATTGAACACCGAGCGAAACGGCAACGGCGATACCCAGAAACGGCCAGCCCTCACGGGCAATCAACGGATGCGGATAGCGCGACGCCATCCGCTATTCTTTTTTCTCCGCGTTCTGCTGCCGCTCGGCGGCCTGCTGCATCGCCTTGCCGACGTCGCCGCTTACCTTATCGATGACCTGCTTGGGCTGCTCGCCGACTTTCCGCGCCGCCGCGGATTCGGGCACCTTGTCGCCACAGCCCGCGAGCGCAAAAGCGAGGGCGAGTACCAGCCTAATTCTTCGACTGATCGACAAGGCGGTTCTTCCTGATCCACGGCATCATCTCGCGCAGCCGCGCGCCGACTTTCTCGATTGAGTGTTCGGCGGTCTGGCGCCGGCGCGACAGCAGCGTCGGTTGCCCGGCGCGGCTCTCGAGCACGAATTCCTTGGCGTACTCGCCCGACTGGATGCGGCCGAGAACTTCCTTCATCCGCGCGCGCACGCCCGCGTCGATGATTTTCGGACCGCTCACGTACTCGCCGTACTCGGCATTGTTCGAAATCGAGTAGTTCATGGTGCCGATGCCGCCTTCGTACATCAGGTCGACGATGAGCTTCAATTCGTGCAGGCACTCGAAGTACGCCATTTCGGGCGCGTAGCCCGCGTCCACCAGCGTGTCGTAGCCTGCCTTCACCAGCTCGACGGTGCCGCCGCAGAGCACCGTCTGCTCGCCGAAGAGGTCAGTCTCGGTCTCTTCCTTGAAGTTTGTCTCGATGATGCCCGCCTTGCCGCCGCCAATCGCGGAGGCGTAGGACAGCGCCATGTCGCGGGCCTTCTTCGACGGATTCTGGTGCACAGCCACCAGCATCGGCGTGCCGCCACCGGCGGCGTAGGTCGAGCGCACCGTGTGGCCGGGGGCCTTGGGCGCGACCATCCAGACATCGATGTCCCTGCGCGGCTGCACCTGGCCGTAGTGGATGTTGAAGCCGTGCGCGAAGGCGAGCGCGCCGCCCTTCTTCAGGTTGGGCTCGACCTCGGTCTTGTACACCGCGGCGATATGTTCGTCGGGCATCAGCATCATGACGATGTCGGCGCTCTTTACCGCGGCGCCAATCTCGGCGACCTTGAGGCCGGCCTTCTTCGCCTTGTCCCAGGAGGCGCCGCTCTTGCGCAGGCCGACAGTGACCTTCATGCCAGAATCGTGCAGGTTCAGCGCATGCGCGTGGCCCTGCGAGCCGTAGCCCAGGATCGTGACCTTCTTGCCTTTGATGAGCGAAAGATCCGCGTCTTTGTCGTAGTAGACCTTCATGATTTCCCTCAGACTCTAAGAATTCGATTGCCGCGGCCAATGCCGCACGCCCCGGTACGCACCGTTTCCAGTATCGCGCTCTGGTCCAGCGCCTGGATGAATGCATCCAGCTTCGCACCGTCGCCGGTGAGCTCGATGGTGTAGGTGTTGTCGGAAACGTCGATCACCCGACCGCGGAAGATGTCGGCCATGCGCTTCACGTCCTCGCGCTCCTTGGCCCCCGCGCGCACCTTGATGAGCATCAGTTCGCGCTCCATGTGCTCGGCTTCGGACAGGTCCACGACCTTCACCACCTCGACCAGCTTGTTCAGCTGCTTGGTGATTTTCTCGATCACTTCGTCCGAACCCTTCGTGACCACGGTCAGGCGCGACATCGAGGCGTCCTCGGTCGGCGCCACGGTGAGCGACTCGATGTTGTAACCACGCGCCGAAAACATGTTCGAGATGCGCGACAGGGCCCCGGCCTCGTTTTCGACCAGGATCGAGATGATGTGCCGCATCAGAGATCCTCGGAGAGGATCATCTCCGTGATCCCCTTGCCGCCGGGAATCATCGGGTAGACGTTTTCCGCCTGGTCGGTGATGAAGTCGAGAAATACCAGGTCATTCTTGCGCTTGAAAGTCTCGCGCAATGCCGGCTCGACGTCGGCCGGCTTGTCAATGAGCAGGACCGAGTGGCCATAACCCTCGGCGAGCTTGACGAAATCCGGCAGCGCGTCCATGTAGGACTCGGCATAGCGGTTGCCGTGGAAGAACTCCTGCCACTGGCGCACCATGCCCATGTACTTGTTGTTGAGGTTGATGATTTTGATCGGCAGGCGGTATTGCTTGCAGGTCGAGAGCTCCTGCAGGCACATCTGGATCGAGGATTCGCCGGTGACGCAGGCCACCGTGGCG
>Ga0134122_10001419_pt1 | contig 17345 bp, 17 predicted proteins | sample KB302_FD_96461 | JGI IMG/M metagenome (GOLD analysis project Ga0134122, IMG submission 96461) | Terrestrial soil microbial communities without Nitrogen fertilizer from Kellogg Biological Station, Michigan, USA - KB3-0-2 | ecosystem: Environmental > Terrestrial > Soil > Unclassified ... | reverse complement strand
TTTTCTTGGGTTTTTCGGGGACTATATCGAGCGATCAGATGTTCAGAACATTTTATCCAGGAGTGCAGTCGGCTCGCGCGGCGTCGATGCTAAAGATCAAAGAAGGAGACAGCCTCACTGGCATTGATATCCGTATGGCCCCGAAACCCGCTGCGAAAGTTTCCGGGCGGATCATCAACACGCTTGTACAGGCGAATGGCCAGCCCCGGACAGTCGGAACGGCCCTTTACCTGATGCCGCGAGACGCAACTGCTTTAAACATATCCGCCGTGCCATCCTTCCGCAATATGTCGCTGGTGGATGGCGAATTTGAGATCCGGGATGTACCCGCCGGTTCATATGACCTGGTCACGACATTACCTGACAGCAGTGGGCGGGCCTATCCGGGACGCGTTTCGATCGAGGTGGGTATCCAGGATTTGCAGGGAGTGACGCTTTCGATTCATCCGGGCGCAGAAATCAAGGCGCGGATTTTTCTGGATGGAAAGCTTATTCCAGCCGTCACTCCTCCGGCGCCCCAGGCCGCTGTGACGGAGGAAGCATTTCGCGCACAGGTCTTAGGCGCACCGAGTGCCGGACCCCGCCTTCAGTTTCGTTCAAAGGATCCTTATTCCGCACCGTTCGAATCCGCTGCGTCGGCTGGAGTCCTAGCCGATGCGGAAGGAGCCTACGTTTATCCAAGTGTTCCTGAAGGAGCCTACAACCTCAACGTCACGGGAATTCCGGCCACTGCATACATTGCCGATATCCGCTCTGGCGACAGCAGCATCTACGACAACGGAATCGTTGTCGGCGAGAAATTTCCTGGAACGATTGACGTGATGCTCCGCTCCGGCACTGCGTCCATCCGCGGAATCGTGCGCAGGGCCGACGGCAAGCCAGCAGTGGGCGCCACAGTCGCTCTCATGCCGCCGCCGGCGCGTCGCCAGAATCTGCTGCTGTATAAGAATACGCTCACCCTCATCAACGGAGAGTTCAGCATGACGGGCGTACCGCCGGGCAACTACAAATTGTTTGCCTGGGAAACTGTGCCGAACACTGCATACATGAACGCCGCGTTCATTTCGAAGTATGAGCAGCTGGGTAAAGAAATAAGCGTTACAGCGGGAGGAGATCTGAGTTTCGATTTGGCCGTGATTCCAAAAAAGACCGATTGATATTCGGTCGGCATGTAGCGGCCTATGACCTGCGTTGGCATGGAGACGGACAACCTTTGCGTCCCGCGAATTCCCACTAGAAATTGAACCCGCAATCCGAATTGTGTTACGGTTCGCAGCACTTCCAATGGCGCACGCACGGAGCATCGACCTCGACAAAATCCTGATCCTTCAACCCAACTACGGCGGGAGCGTTGTCCAGGCACTGAATACGCTTCTGGAACGCCTGGGCCGTGGATCGGGTTCCAGTCCTCCGGGCCCGAATAATAGTGGTTGGAAAGTGGCCTTGATCATCATCGTCTGGGTTGTCGCAACACTGTGCGGTGCACTATATGTGGGGCGATTATTTTTCGCCCTGCGGGTCGTTTCCCTGATGATTATCATTGGCAGCGCCCCGCTTCTCAGCGATCAGATTCTTCCGCATTCTCGTGTATTTCGCGTGGTCTTTGAAACCGCCTTGATTACCCTGTCTGCAACATTGTTTGCATGGATTGAATTGGGTCTGGCATGGGCTGGCCGCCCGGCTTTGTTCACAGCCATGGCGGTGCTCGCATTGGAAATCGGCGGGAATTTGCTGGATTGGTACAAGAAGGAATTGTTGAAGCGTTTGGCGCAATGGCCTGACGTGCTTGCGTCCCTGCACAGCGACGCATCTTCGATGCACCGCGTGTTTCGTCGTCAACAAACCACATTTCTGGCAATCCCACTGGGATTCATTGGAGGGCTCGACGTCGGGTTGATCGCCAACTATTCAAACCGGATGACCATCAGACTCTGCGTCATGGGAATTCTGTGTTTCGCATCGCTCTTTCTGGCCTACTTTCTATTTCAGTCCATTTTCAAGATGTGTCGCGACTTGTTTATTCCCGTCAGCGGAGTTGGGGTTGCAGAACAAAACCGCAATCTGGACCTGGCCGAAGGCATAACCAGTCTGAGAAAACTCTACCTGTTCGATTCGCTTCACAACATCGTGTTGTTGGGAGTTTTTGCAGCAATATTGCCGGGATTTTTCGGCCATTCGACAACTCCGATCCACTTACTGCTTCTCCTGCTTACGGTCACTGTCGTTTTTTGCCAAATCCCGTTCGCGTTTGGACAATGGTCATTGCGACGAAGGATCCTGTTTCCATTTCGTGGCAGTGAAGGGTTGGAGTTCGGAAAGAAACTGAATGAGGTTGCTCCCCTTGTTCCCCCGTTTGAGTTTCTGACTTCGCTGGTCACCAGCGGTGCGGGCCCCGTCATCTTCTATTTGCTGGACGAGACAATAAAGGACCGGCTGAAGATTCTCATTGGATAATTTGTCTCCTTCAGCACTTTGTTAGACCTTACTTTTTACGACTATACTTGAACGCCTGATGGCCTATCTGGGTACCGAACTTTGAGCCGGGCATTTCGATTCCTGCTGGGAACGCGCGAAAAACTCTATAAATCCGGATTGTTTCGAACCATGCAGTTGAATTATCCGGTCGTCAGTGTCGGAAACCTCACGCTGGGAGGTACGGGCAAGACTCCGCTGGTCGTGGCACTCGCCGAACGTTTTCGAAATGACGGCTTCCGGCCCGTCGTGCTATCGCGAGGGTACAAACGATCAAGCAAGGGAGTCCTTGTTGTCAGCCGCGGGACAGGGCCGCTTGTTGGATGGGGTGCTTCCGGCGATGAACCATTCCTGATCGCACAGAGAGTTTCAGGAGTTTCTGTTGTCGTCGGCGCCGATCGTTACGAAGCTGGACGGATTGCGGAACGCGAGGGCCTTGGCGATGTCTTTATTCTTGATGATGGATTTCAGCACCGCGGATTGTTTCGCGAGATCGACCTCGTCACAATTGACCCGGTGGAGTGGGCCGAAAACGAAAAACTTCTTCCACGCGGGCGTTGGCGCGAGCCCCGAAGCGCGATCGTCCGTGCGCATGCCGCCTGCGTGCAGGAAAAGCCGGGCTGGGCCATGCCGTTGCTGCCAATTCCCTCTTTCCGGATCCAGACTGCTTTTGACGGTATATATAAAGGATGCGAGCGGCTCGACCCTGAAACCCTTCGCGGACAAGCGGTTGTGGCCTTTGCGGGAATCGCCAAACCGCAACGCTTCTTTGAAGCCCTTGAATCCATGGGTATACCGCTGAGACGCCGCATCGAGTTTCGAGACCATCACGCCTATACGCCACAGGACATCCGCAGCATCTCCGGGACCGGAGAGAACGATATTCTCATTACCACGGAAAAGGACTCGGTTCGGCTGAACGGCGCCGGCCTGCGCAATTTCCTGCACCTGAGGATTTCTGCTAATATCCCCGAATTCGATCGGCTCATGGAATTGATTCGGAGCCGGTTCTCCTGATGCAATTGAAGAAAATCCTGTTGCGTGCCCCAAACTGGATTGGTGATGCGGCCGTCGCTACACCCACGATGAAGGCCATCCGCGCAAAATTCCCCGAAGCCGAAATTACGGTGATGGTTCGCCCATCGGTCACTGGAGTTTTCGCCTCCGCGGCATTCGCGGATCGCGTCTGGACCGAACCGCGGCCCTCCGGAATACGGGACTGGCTGCGGATCGCATTCGAAGTGAGACGGAGGCACTTTGACATGGCCGTGCTTTTCCCGAACTCGTTTGAGTCGGCGGCGATGGTTTTCCTGGGGCGGGTGCCCATGCGCGTCGGCTACTCCATGGATGCACGGGGCTGGATGCTGACGCACAGGGTTTCGGGCGAGAAGCGCCGGATTCATCATGTGGATTTCTACCTGGAACTCGCGAAGGCGGTGTCTGCCGATGTGTCCAAGCCCTCGATGGAAATCATGGCGAGACCGGAAGACCAGGCAAACGCGCGTCAGCTACTGGCTGCGTCCGGGATCGCAGCCGGGGCCAGCTTCATGATACTGAGTCCGGGAGCCGCATTTGGAGCCGCGAAACGATGGGGCGACCGGCAGTTTGCGGCCGCGGCGGACAAACTGAGTGAAGAATACAAACTGGCGGTGGTCCTTATCGGATCGGAAAGCGAAAGACCCATATCGGAATCGATCCGCACGTATATGAAAGTACCGGCCTTCGTGTTGAATGGTAAGACGAGCGTGGAAACGTTAATCGGACTGATTGCGGAATCGGCATTGTTGCTTGGCAACGATTCCGGGCCTGTACATCTGGCAGCGGCCCTCGGCATACCCACCGTCGCCGTGTTTGGCGCAACGGATTACATTGTGGCCGCGCCATACAGCCCTCGAGGACGCGCGGTGCATGAGCCGGTGGAATGCAGTCCGTGCTGGTTGCGCGAGTGTCCGATAGACCATCGGTGCATGACGAGGGTTACTCCGGAAATGGTATGCGCGGCAGCAAGGGAAGTACTTCAGCTCTAGGCGCGGGAAATGCAGACTAAAGCAATTTTCATGGATCGGGACGGCACCGTGTCCGAGGAAGTCGGATACATGTATCATGCCGGATTGTATAAACCATTCCCATGGACAGGCCAGGCCGTACGGCGTATCAACGACAGCGGGTTCAAAGCCGTTCTGATTACGAATCAGGCCGGCGTCGAGCGCGGCTATTTTCCGGAATCGACCGTCCATGAAGTTCACAGCATCCTGGACGCTGAACTCGATCGCTCGGCCGCTCACCTTGACGCAATCTACTTTTGTCCGCATCGGCCGGAAACACAGTGCGATTGCCGGAAACCAAAGCCGGGTATGATTCTTCGTGCGAGCCGTGAAATGAACATCGATCTGGCGAAGTCCTACATGATTGGCGACCGGTATGTCGACGTCGAGGCCGCACACGGCGCCGGAGTGAGGTCCGTGCTTCTGCGCAGCGGTGACGGTTTGAACGAAATCGAAAAATTCGGGAAGACCTCCGCGTGCCAACCGCATTTCATTGCGGAAACGCTGCTGCACGCCGTCGATGCGATTCTGAGCGGACAAGTCCGATGAACAGGCTTCAGGAACTGCTCCGAAAATTCAAACTCCAGCGCGTCGTCGTGCTGGGGGACTTCGTTGCGGACGTCTTCGTGTACGGAGAAATTTCGCGAATCTCCAGAGAGGCCCCGGTTCTCGTCCTGAACCACCGTGAAACGCAGATCGTACCGGGCGGCGGCGCCAATGCCGTTCACAATCTGAGAGCGCTTGGCGCAGAACCATTGCCAATTGGACTTGTAGGCGATGATGATGCAGGCAATCAGCTCGTCGCCTTCTTCTCGAAACTGGGAATCGACACGGGTGGAATTCGCAGAACGAAATCGTACCGGACTCCCACAAAAATGCGGATACTCGCCGGCGCCGTGCATGCGCAGCGGCAGCAGATCGTGCGGATCGATTCCGGAGGTCCGTCTCCGAAAACCGACGAGCGGCCATTCCTTGAACGAAAACTGAAATCGTTCCTGCCCCGTGCGAACGCCCTGCTGGTGTCCGACTATGGCTACGGAGCAATCCGTCCTGAGCTTGCTGCAAACGCGGCTCGGAACGGGATTCCATCGACTGTCGATTCCCGCTTCGGGTTGATGCAGTTCTGCGGAATGACTGCGGCAACTCCCAACGAGCCCGAAGTCGAAGCCGCACTCGGAATCACCATCGGAAACGACATGGACAAACTGGAATGGGCGGGCCGCACGCTGCTGCGCAAACTGAAACACCAGGCATTGCTGATTACGCGCGGCAAGGATGGCATGGCGCTTTTCGAGCGCTCGAATAAGACCGAGCATATTCCCATTCACGGTTCCGACGAAATAACAGATGTCACTGGCGCTGGAGACACGGTGATCGCAACGTTCACTCTGGCGCTTGCGGCGGGGGGAACGTTTGCCGAAGCGGCGCAGCTTGCAAACTACGCAGGGGGAATTGTTGTAATGAAACATGGCACGCGGCCGGTGACTTATGATGAATTGATGGGTGCGGTTGGGGAATGATTGGCGAGGGACAACTCCCCTCCTGGAACAGGAGGGGTGGCGCGAAGCGCCGGGGTGGTAGCCAAATCGAAAAACTCCAAAAGGAAACTTTTCGACTTTACTGCCTCCAATTCATTCACACCTTCTATGACCGCGCCTACGCTCATTTTGAATCGGGGGCATTTTTTGAAACTTCGATCGCTTGAAGAACTACCGGAAATATTGCGCGGCAAGACCGTGGTTCTCGCCAATGGCTGCTTCGATATCCTGCACGTCGGTCACGTGCGCTATCTCGAAGGCGCCCGGAAACTTGGCGACACGCTTGTCGTGGCAATCAACAGCGACCGGTCGGTTCGTGGAATTAAAGGTCCGGGCCGCCCCATTCTCAATGAAGACGAACGCACGGCGCTTGTCTCGGCGCTTCGTTCGGTGGATCATGTCGTGGTGTTCGACGAACCCAATGTAGAGCGCGTGCTCGATGTGCTTCGGCCCGCGATTCACGCCAAAGGCACGGACTACAGTGAAGACAGCGTGCCCGAACGGGAATTTGTGCGGGCATATGGAGGGCAGGTTCGAATCACCGGCGATCCCAAGGATCATTCCACGCGCGACGTGATCCGGAAAATCGCGGACACCACCCGGAAGAAGGCCATGTGACGAAAAACCATATGAATCGATTCCTGATTGTGAAGTTTGGATCGCTGGGCGACATTGTCCATTGCCTGCCGTCGGTAGCGCAGCTCCGCACGGCCTTTCCAAACGCAGAGATCGACTGGCTGATCGAACGCAAGAACAAGATCGCCGTTGAGATGAGCGGCCTCGACGTGAAGCTGATCCCAATCGATACCTATCAATGGCGCAACAGCCCCGGTATCGGAAGCGCCAAGGAGATTGGCGAATTCGTCTGGGCTCTGCGCACGGATGGATACGACTGCGCGATCGATTTTCAGGGGCTTTTGAAATCGGCATTCTTCGCATATCTATCCGGCGCCCCGATACGCATTGGCTGGGAGCGCGACTTTCTCCGCGAATCGGTGAGCCGGATTTTCTACACGGAGGTGGTCAAGCCGAAGCGGATTCACATTATCGATCAGCAGATGGAATTGCTCCGGCCCATCGGCATCGAACCGAACTGGTATACGGAAGTTCCATTGCGTGCGTCGGAAGCGGCGCGGAAGTCCGTCGAGGCCAAACTCAAAGGTGTGAAGGACTACGTCGTGATCAATCCCGGAGGAAACTGGGTCACGAAAGTTTGGCATGCGGATCGCTACGGAGAACTGGCCGGCCGGCTCATTCGAGACGGATTGCCTGTGGCCGTCACGTGGGGGCCGGGCGAGGAAGACATGGTTCGAACGTTGATGAGATCCGGCGGCAATGGCGTTCATCAAGTGGCCACGAATCTCGACGAACTGGTTGCTCTGTGCGAGAAAGCCAGGCTCTTTGTGGGCGGAGACACCGGTCCAATGCACTTCGCCGCCGCGGTTGGTACGCCCATCGTTTCGATTTTTGGACCGACCAGCAGTGACCGTAACGGACCGTTTCGCCGCGAAGACATCGTCGTCGAGCGCCGGCTTCCCTGCCGTCCGTGTTACGAGCGCGACAAATGTCCGCTCGAACACTGGGAATGCATTGTCAATATCACCGTGGATCAGGTTTACGAAGCATGCCGCAAACGAATGTCGATGGATGACGTGACCGCCTGATGGCGATGCAGGCGGCTCCGTGATCCAGCGTCTTCGCATTCCAGCTGGATTCGCAATCGCGGCAGTGGTGCTTTACCTGGCGACGCCCCAGGGAATCACGATCCTGGCGGGCCTTCCCGTGGCTCTGTCGGGCGCAGTCCTGCGGGCAATGGCAGCGGGCGTCATTCGAAAGGATTCGAAACTGGCAACCGCGGGACCATACTCGTGGACGCGCAATCCGCTTTATTTTGGAAGCTTTCTCCTCACGGCGGGCTTTGCAATCATGAGTGCGAACTGGATTGCGGCTGCCCTGCTGATCGTTCCATCCCTGGTGGTCTATCCCCATGTGATTCGAAAGGAAGAAGGGCATCTGGAGCGTCTCTTCCCCGAAGATTTCCGCCGCTACCGTGCCAGTGTTCCGCGTTTCATGCCGAAATTCCGGCGCTTCGAATGGTCCTTTTCGTTCCAACAGTACCTTGCCAACCGCGAATACAACACGGCACTGGGATTTGCCGCCGTTTTGGCCGTTTTCATTATTCGATGGTCCAAATGGCGGTTGATTTAGCCGAAAGCCGCACCTATACTCTCGACGTGGGCTTTTCCGAGTGGGCGTTTCGCCCACTTTTTTGTTGTTATGGGTATGGGAATGGATCGGGACCGCATCAGGCAGCTGGTGGCAGAGGCTGTCGAGAGCCAGGGTTACGAACTTGTTGAACTTGAGCTTAAAGGTGCTGGAAACAGTTCAATCCTCCGGATTTATATCGATAAACCGGAAGGTATCTCCCATCAGGATTGCGGATTGGTCAGCGAACAAGTGGGAACGGTTCTCGATGTAGAAGATGTGATTCCATATAAGTACACCCTGGAAGTATCCTCACCAGGTCTGGATCGCAAGCTAGTTAAGGAATCGGACTATACTCGCTTTGAAGGAAAGCTGGCCAAGATTCAGACAAGAATCCCGCTCCAACATCAAAAGGTTTTCAAAGGAAGGCTCAAAGGTCTGCGCGACGGTAGTGTCGTCATGGAATTGCCTGGAGGCAATTTAATGGAGATACCGTTGGACGTTATACAGGAAGCCCGGCTGGAATTCGAATGGCCGGCGGCCAAGGAGTAATTGGGATGTCGAATCTGCTCTTTCAGACGATCGACCAAATCAGCCGGGAAAAAGGCATCGATCCGCAAATCGTGGTTCACGCGATTGAGGACGCGATTGTCGTCGCATCCCGCAAATACTTCAAGTCCAACGAAGACCTCCGTGGACGGATCAATCCGGAAACCGGCGAAATCGATGTACTTGCGGTTCGAAAGGTGGTCGAGGAAGTCACCAATCCCGTGCGTGAAATCTCCCTGGAAGAAGCCCGTGAAACCAAGCCCGATGCTCAGATGGACGATGAGATCGAATTTCTGAAACCGACAGTGGGACTCGGCCGCATCGCCGCGCAGATGGCCAAGCAGGTCATCTTTCAAAAAGTGCGGGAAGCCGAACGGGAAAGCGTTTTCACGGAATACCACAAGCACGTCGGCGAAATCGTCAACTGCGTCGTGAAGCGCTATGAAACCGGCGACATCATTGTCGAACTGGGAAAGACCGAAGGAAAGCTGTCGAAGCGGGATCAATCGCGGCTGGAGAACTTCTCGGTCGGCGACCGGATTCGCGTGGTGATCACCAAAGTCGACAAAACCGCGAAAGGTCCCCAGGTGATGGTTTCGCGAACGGACCCGAGTCTGGTTCAGCATCTGTTTCAGACCGAGGTTCCCGAAATCTACGATGGCACGGTTCAGATTCGCAGCATTGCGCGCGAGGCCGGAGAGCGGACCAAGATTGCGGTAACGTCTCGCGAAAAGGATGTCGACCCGGTCGGTGCCTGCGTGGGTATGAAGGGCACCCGGGTGCAGTCCATTATCCGCGAATTGCGCGGTGAAAAAATCGATATCATCCAGTGGAATGACGACGTTGTGAATTTCGCCATGAATGCGATCAGTCCCGCCAAGGTCAGCCGGGTGACGATCATCGACCACACGGATAAGATTATGGAAATGGTGGTTGAAGACAGCCAGTTGTCTCTGGCCATCGGCAAAAAGGGACAGAACGTGCGGCTGGCATCCAAACTGATTGGCTGGCGCATCGATATCAAGAGCGAAGAAGAAAAGCGTGCCGAGATCGAAAGCCAGATCGATCGCATGCAGGAACAGTTGCCGACGCCGCTGGATACCTTGCCCGGATTGACTGCAAGCCTCATGCAGAAGCTCAATGCCGGTGGAATTGAAACGGTGGAGCAGCTGGCAAATCTTGCGCCCGAGGATTTGGAGAATATCTCGGGAATCGGCTCCAAGACGGTGGAAAAAATCAGCGACGTCCTTTCGGACTACTACGCCCAGCTTCCGTCGCATCAGGACGACATGGAGCGATTGACTGCCGAGCATATGTTCGCGAAGGACGACACGCCGGCTGCTGTCGCCGAACCGGAAGAAGCGCCGGAAGAAGCGGCAGCAGCGAAACCAGAAGACACGGACACAGAAACCAGTCCACAGCCTGAAGTGCAGGCTGAAGCGGCGATTCCGGAAGAGTAAAATAGAGGATCACGAATGCCCAAGCTTCGAGTTTACAACCTGGCACGCGAACTGAATCTCGACAACGCCGAGATTATTCGTGAACTCCAGCACATGGGAGTGCCGGTAACATCGCATTCCAATACGGTGGATGACCGTCAGGCGCAACTGCTTCGCAAGAAGTTCGCACCAGTCAAGGTCGAGGCTGTTAAGCCGGCGGAGCCGGAGATCACCGAAAGCAAGCCAGCCCGGACTGAACCGGCCGCCGAACAGGCTGCGGCGCCGCCTACCGAGGCGAAGACGGAAACGAAGGCTGAAGCTAAGACCGAAGTGAAACCGGAGCCGCCTCCTGTGACGCACGCGGCCCCTCGCGTGGGTCTTCAGTTCGTCGAACAGAAGCCGCCTCTGGTTTCGCCTGTGATCGTGAGGCCTCCGGCTCCTCCGCCGGTTAAGACGGCGCCGCCTCCGGCTCCTCCGCCGGCCGCGCCCCCGCCAACCGCGCCCGTGGCCACTTCTCCAGTTGTGGAACAAAAGGCGCCGCCACCTCCCGTGAGACCGGCGCCGCGCGGCGTTCAGTTTGTCGAACCAAAAGCGCACGTGAGTCCGATTGTCACTCCGCCACCGGAGCGAAAGCCGCCACCGGCAAAAGTGGAAGCGCCTCATGAAGAACGAAAAACAATGCAGCAGATCGTCCAGGAAAAACTGCGGCGGGAGAACAGGCTGCCTCCCTCTCCCGCACCTCGAAAACCTGGAGACCATCCCGCCGGAACCCGTCCGCCACTGACGGGTCAGCCGCCACGGCCCGGCCGTCCGGATTTTGCAAATCGTGGAACCGTTCCAGGCGCACCAGCCGGGGCTCGCCCCGGAATCCGACCGCAAGCGTCTCAGCCACAGACAGACCAGCGGCGCCATGCGCCGATGGATCGCAGCCAGCGGTACGAGCGTCATGCGGAACGGAAGCTGGATAGTCCGTCCACCCGCCCTCAACCCAAGGTCGAGCCGCCACGAGAATTCCGCAAAGTCACACTGACCGAAGGCCTGACCGTTGGCGATCTGGCCTTGAAACTCGATGTCAAGTCGAAGGACATGATCAAGAAGCTGATGGATCGCGGTGTTTATGCCGCAATCAACCAGACGCTGGACAAAGAGATGGCCACCGAAATCAGCAAGGATTTCAATGCCGAAGCCGAGTTCGTCACATTTGAAGAAAGCGCCATGCTGGATGCGGTCGAAGTCAGCGCTCCGGAAAATCTTTTGCCTCGAGCTCCGGTCGTTACGATCATGGGTCACGTGGACCATGGCAAAACATCATTGCTCGATGCGATCCGCAAGACGAAGGTCACCGAACAGGAACACGGTGGAATCACGCAACACATCGGCGCGTACCAGGTCACCGCCAGAAACCGCAAGATTACGTTCCTCGATACACCCGGCCACGAAGCATTCACCCTGATGCGTGCGCGCGGCGCGCGCGTGACCGACATCGTCGTTCTCGTCGTCGCCGCAGACGACGGCGTGATGCCACAAACCATCGAATCCATTTCGCACACCCGGGCCGGGAAAGTCCCGATGGTTGTCGCCATCAACAAGGTCGACAAGCCCGGAGTCAATGTGGACCGCGTGAAACGCGAACTTGCCGATCAGGGACTGCTTGCCGAAGATTGGGGCGGCGATCAGGTCACCGTCGAAGTTTCGGCGCGAACAGGACATAACCTGGACCTGCTGCTGGAAATGATCCTGCTCGTGGCCGATATACAGACGCTGAAAGCGGATCCCAGCCTGCCGGCCATGGGAACCATACTCGAGGCCAAAATCGATCGGGGCCGAGGTAACGTGGCAACCGTGCTGGTACAGAATGGAACGCTGAAAGTCGGAGACAATTTCATCGCCGGAGCCGTCTACGGAAAGGTGCGCGCGATGTTCAACGAGCACAGCGCATCTGTGAAGGAGGCTGGGCCCTCGGCGCCGGTCGAAGTGCTGGGACTCCAGGGACTGCCGCAGGCGGGAGATTCCTTCCAATGTATCGCCGACGACAACAAGGCCCGGCAGATGGCGCAGTTCCGGCAGGACAAACTGCGGGACATCACGCTGGCGAAGACATCGCGCATCACCCTCGATCAATTGCATAAGCAGCTTGCCGAAGGCGAAATCAAGGAAGTGCCGATTGTTTTGAAGTGCGACGTCCAGGGCTCCCAGGAAGCGCTCAGCGAGATGCTCGTCAAATTGAGCACCGATAAAGTCAAGGTTCGCATCCTGCATTCGAGCGTCGGCGCAATCACCGAAACCGACGTTCTGCTCGCCGCGGCTTCCAACGCCATCATCATTGGCTTCAATGTGCGGCCGGAACGAAAGGCCTCCGAACTCGCGAACCGGGAGAAGGTGGATATCCGTCTGCACACGATCATCTACAACGTTGTCGACGAGATCAAGGCGGCCATGCTCGGTGTGCTCGATCCGATCATCAAGGAAACGTATCTGGGCACCGCTGAAATTCGAAATACCTTCCGTCTTCCCAAGGCCGGAGTCATTGCGGGCTGCTACGTTACCGAAGGAAAGATCACGCGTACCGCGGAGATCCGCCTGCTGCGCGACAACGTTGTCATCTTCGAAGGAAAGATTGCTTCGCTGAAGCGGTTCAAGGACGACGTTTCCGAGGTGGCTCGCGGATACGAATGCGGTATCGGCATCCACAATTACAACGATCTCAAAATCGGAGATACCATCGAAGCGTTCTTTATGGAAAGCGTGAAGGCGACAAGCAGCTAGAAAAAGGCCAACAATAGGATTGCAAGATGGTGCCCACTGTCATCGCGCTACTCACCCTGGATATCCACATTCCTGATGCGCATTCGCTGAAAGACAAGCGGATGGTCGTTCGACGATTGAAGGATCGGTTGCGATCCAATTTCAACGTCTCGGTATCCGAGGTCGAGCATCAGGAGTTGTGGCAGCGCTCGCAGATCAGCGTGGTCACAGTGGGATCCGATGACAGCTCGGTTCGGCAGACGCTGGAGCACGCATTAAGAGACGCGGAACGTTGCACGCCCGAATGCGTGATACAGGGCACAATTGAGATAATCTGATTATGCAGGGCCGTAGAGTTGACCGCATCGAAGAACAACTGCGCATTGAGCTCAGCGAGATTGTTGAACGAGAGATACAGGATCCCCGCGTACATTTCGTGACGATGTCGCGCGTGAAAGTCACGCCCGATCTGGGGCATGCCCGGGTGTTCATCACGGTTCTCGGCACGGACGAAGCAAGAAAGAAAGCACTTCAGGGCCTCCGTTCCGCGTCCCACTTTGTCAAACGATCCCTCGCCAGGAGGCTCCATCATCTGCGGCGCATACCGGACTTGATCTTCGAATACGACGAGACGATTGAAAAAGACATGCGCCTGGAGCAGCTGCTGGAGCAGATCAAGACGGAACCGGAGTGAAGGGTGATTGTAGGCGCGGGCGATGAGCGGAGCGAATGCAAGCCCGGCAGGGCGCAGCCGTCAAGTAATGACCGCGCACGATCTCTCAATCAACATCACAGCACATTCAGGATTGTGCGCGGTCATAGACCGCGCCTACAGTTGAGCACCCATGAACGGAATTCTTATCATCGACAAACCCGGCGGAATGACCTCGCACGATGTGGTTCAGTATTTCCGGCGTGTCTTTGATACCAGCAAGGTCGGGCACCTGGGCACGCTGGATCCGATGGCAACCGGGGTTCTGCCGCTCTGCATCGGAAAGGCCACCCGGGTTGGACAATTCTTTGCGACGTCGCCAAAGGAGTACATCGGCGAAATCCGGTTTGGTTTTTCCACCACGACCTATGACCGGGAAGGTGTTCCCACCGGCATTGAGAAGCCATTTGTAAATTCACTGGAAGAGCTTCTCGCTGCAATGACCGATCTCACAGGAGCGCTGGATCAGACGCCTCCGGCGTATTCCGCAAAGAAAATCGGCGGTGTTCGGTCGCACGATTCCGCCCGGAGGGGAGAGGTTGTGGAGAATGCGCCAGTCCGCGTGGAAGTGACGGTGTTTGAACTGACAAACTTCGCGCCGCCACCATCCTCCACGATTGGGTTCCGCGTTGTTTGTGGCGGTGGCACGTATGTCCGAAGCCTGGCGCACGATCTTGGCGAACGCCTGGGCTGCGGGGCGCACCTGACTTCCCTGCGTCGATTGCGATCGGGCGACTTCGGTATCGAGCAGGCGGTGCCGATGGAAGCGGCCGGTAAAGCCGACGTCATTCCCCTGGACAATCTGTTTCAGCAATGGCCATCGCTGGTTGTTTCGGGACAGGAGGAACGCCGCGTGAGACAGGGGAATCCCATATCTGCCGGCGAAGGGGCCCTCGAAGGGGAAGGCTTCGCACGCATCCTCAACAAACAAGGCGAGTTTTTGGCGGTCGCAGCACTAGAAAGAGGTTGGGCACGTCCGCGCGTTGTGTTAACCTCAACAACTTCGGTTAATGCTGGCGGGGCCAGCATAGACACGGCCGAAAATGGAAATTGAATGGAATTTGAACGGAACTAATTGATGAGTTTGACGAAGGAAACCAAAGGCACGATCATTACCGATTACCGGGTCCATCCATCCGACACGGGATCTCCGGAAGTTCAGATTGCAATTCTGAGCGAACGGATCACTTACCTGACCGAGCATTTCAAGACCCACCAGAAGGATCATGCTTCCCGGCGCGGCCTGCTGAAGATAGTTGGCAAACGGCGCCGATTGCTCGATTACCTGAGAAGGTATAACGTCGAGCGATACCGAGAAGTGATTGGCAGACTGGGAATCCGCAAGTAGCGCGTCAAGGTGCTAACGCTCGATCCGACAGACACGAAGAGATAACCCGGGGCCGTCGCTTCGGGTTTTTTTTCGTTCAGGAGAAAAATAAATGAATGTTCATACCGTCAGCGCGAAGATCGGAGAGCGGGAGCTCTCGATCGAAATCGGCAAGCTGGCAAAACAAGCCGATGGCGCCGCGGTCATCCGATACGGCGATACCGTATTGCTGGTGACCGCCTGCGCAGCCAAACAAGCACGGGAAGGCCTGGATTTCTTCCCGCTCACCGTGGACTATCGCGAGAATTTTTATGCCGCGGGCAAGATCCCCGGAGGATTCTTCAAGAGAGAAGGCAAGGCTACCGAACGCGAAGTTCTGACCTGCCGCATGATCGATCGCCCCATCCGGCCGCTGTTCCCCGAAGGTTTTCAGAATGAAACGCAGATCATGGCGATGGTGCTGTCTTCGGATACGGAAATCGATCCATCGATGCTCGCCGTCGTCGGGGCCTCGACCGCTCTTTACTGTTCCAATATTCCCTACCACCATCCGATTGCGGCGGTGCGCGTGGGGTTCATTGACGGAAAGTTCTGCATCAATCCAACCTATACCGAATTGCAGGAGAGCACGTTGAATCTCGCTGTGGCTGGTATGGAAGAAGGCATCGTCATGGTCGAAGCCGGAGCCGAAGAGGTTTCCGAAGACATGATGGTCGCCGCGCTGGATTTTGGCCACGAAGCTGTGAAACAGATCATCGCGCTTCAGAAGCAGCTCTACGCGAAAATCAATCCGAAAAAGCCCGAGGTCATCCCCCCGGCCAAGGACGCTGCAATCGCGGCCGAAGTCGAGAAATTGATCCGGGTGGAACTCGAAGACGCCCTCGATACGAAGAAGTACGAAAAGACCGACAGCTACGCGCGAGTGGACGCCGCCAAAGCCAAGGTGGCCGCCGCCTACCCGGACGCGGATGCGGCGAAGCTCGAACTGGTGAAGCGCGCATTCAGTGATTTGAAGGAGCGGATCTTCCGCGATCAAATCCTTTACAAACGCGCGCGTCCCGACAAACGCCGCTTCGATGAAATTCGCTCCATCTGGATCGAGACCGGTGTGCTGCCCCGCGTCCATGGAAGTGCGATCTTCACTCGCGGCGAAACCCAGGCACTGGTCACGGCCACTCTGGGAACTGCGGACGATGCACAGCGGATGGATCTGCTGGAAGGCGAAGCCTTCAAGCGGTTCATGCTGCACTACAATTTTCCGCCATTTTCCGTCGGCGAAACCAAGCCGGTGCGCGGACCCGGACGGCGCGAGATCGGTCACGGCGCTTTGGCCGAACGCGCCCTGGTTGCGGTTCTTCCGGACGAGGAGTCCTGGCCGTATGCCATTCGCATTGTGTCCGACATTCTGGAATCCAACGGCTCGTCGTCGATGGCAACGATCTGCGGCGGATCATTGGCGATGATGGATGCCGGAGTCCCGATCAAGGCGGCCGTGGCCGGAGTGGCAATGGGTCTGGTGAAGGAAGGCGACACCTATGCGGTGTTGTCCGATATTGCCGGAGCTGAGGATCACTACGGCGACATGGACTTCAAGGTCGCCGGAACGCGCGGTGGAATTACGGCGCTGCAAATGGATATCAAAATTCCCGGCGTCACTTCGAAGATCATGGCCGAAGCGCTGGAACAGGCGCGGCACGGACGCCTGCACATTCTGGATATCATGCATCAGGCCCTGCCGGCGGCTCGCGCGGAGATCTCTCCGTTCGCGCCCCGCATTTACTCGATGAAGATACCCACCGACAAGATCCGCGACGTGATCGGGCCGGGCGGAAAGATGATCCGCTCCATCATCGAACAAACCGGAGTGAAGATCGATGTGTCCGACGATGGCCGCGTGAATATCGCGTCATCGGATGGTCCGTCGGCCCAGCGCGCGATCGACATTATTTCGGGCCTGACCGCGAGCGCCGAAATGAACAAGATTTATCTGGGCAAGGTTGTTCGGATCGCGGACTTCGGCGCCTTCGTTGAAATATTCCCGGGCACCGATGGGCTGCTGCACATTTCGGAAATTTCCGAACAGCGCATTCGGAACGTGCGCGATGAACTCAAGGAAGGCGATCAGCTGCAGGTGAAGGTGATTGGTATCGAGGGGAACAAGATTAAACTGTCGCGCCGCCAGGCCGCAAAAGACCTGCTGCCGGCCAAGGATTAGCTGTTCAACTGTAGGCGCGGTCTATGACCGCGCACGATCTCTCAATCGACATCACAGCACACTCAGGATTGTGCGCGGTCATAGACCGCGCCTACAGT
>Ga0134122_10001418_pt1 | contig 17346 bp, 16 predicted proteins | sample KB302_FD_96461 | JGI IMG/M metagenome (GOLD analysis project Ga0134122, IMG submission 96461) | Terrestrial soil microbial communities without Nitrogen fertilizer from Kellogg Biological Station, Michigan, USA - KB3-0-2 | ecosystem: Environmental > Terrestrial > Soil > Unclassified ... | reverse complement strand
TGGCGTATGCACGCAGCGGCCTCGTTGCATTGTGTGCCCACTTCGTCAGGGTTGTATTTTTTGGAAGAAGGCTGAGAAGAAATAGGAAATCTGAGCAACCTCGCGAAAACCTCATTCGCGAAGTAGAATTCGGGATACTTGATCATGGCCGCTTATAGTGACTGCGGTATCGGGTCGATCACATGGTGACGCACAGCGATGTGGCGGGCCGATTCCAGTTCCAGACCATTCCGCCCGGAAGCTACAAGGTATTCGCCTGGGAAGCCGTAGACAAAGGCACATGGCAGGATCCGGAACTGATGCGGGACTATGAAGCGCTGGGGAAACCGCTGCGAATTGAAGAAGGGATGAAGGCCAGCATCGACGTTGTTTCGATTCCCCCGCGGAATTGATCGTATCACCAACAATGCGAAGGATCAGGTGCGTCTGCGGTAGGATCTATCGGTGCTCAAGATCGGCCCGCTCCATATTCGCTTGCCCGCGATTGCCGCAGCTCTTTCCGGATTCTCGGATCGTCCGATGCGCATGGTCGCTCGCCGATACGGCGCCGAGTTTGCCATGGCCGAAGTCGTTCTCGATGAGATCGTGCTCCTTGAGGGAAAACTGCGTAAGCAGATTCTAAGCATCGGCGCCGACGACCATCCCATCGGCGGCCAGCTGATGGGGAGCCAACCCGAACAGTTTGGCGACGCCGCGAACGATCTCGTGGAAGCAGGATACGACCTGATCGACATCAATTTCGGCTGCCCGGTAAAGAAGGTACTTGGCCGTTGCCGCGGTGGATTCCTGCTGAGCGAGCCCCAGAATGCGCTCGAGATCGTCCGCTCCGTGATGGTGGCAGTGGGCGGCCGGCGTCCGGTCTCGCTGAAAATGCGGCGGGGATTCGATGATTCCGCCGAGAGCGAGCGCAACTTCTTCTCCATACTCGAAGGAGCATTCGACCTTGGTGCTTCCGCGATTACGGTTCATGGGCGAACCGTGAAGCAGCGCTACGTCGGCCCGTCGAATTGGGATTTTCTCGGCCGCGTGAAACGTCACGTGGGGTCGCGAACCATTCTGGGTAGCGGCGATCTGTTTACCGCAGGCGCGGTGATTCAGATGATGAATGAAACCGGCGTCGACGGTGTCACCGTTGCACGCGGCGCGATAGGGAATCCGTTCATTTTCCGAGAATGCCGAGCTCTTTTGGACGGTCGAACTATTGTCCCGCCGCCGGTGGCGGAACAGCGCGAAGCGATGGAGCTGCACTTGGCGGAACTTCTGGAGTTACACAACCCCATACGTGGCGGCGCAATTTTTAGAAAGTTCGGAATCTCCTACGCGGACCTGCATCCCATGCGAACCGAAGTCCGCCAGGCGTTTATCAACACCCGGACGATTGAGAACATCCGTTCCGTAATTGCCACCTGGTACGACGATCGTCGCCAGTGGCCGCCAGTCCTCGCTCGCGAATCCATCACGGACCTGATTGCCGCCGGTTCTGCCGGCTGAATGAACCTGCCGGTTAACGCAGCGAGGAACCAAGCAGATGTATGGTGTAAATCAGTCCGAGAATGGGCAGGATTGTCATTGCAACCAGAAATGCGATGACCGCCGCAATAAACGCCCAGTCCTTGATCGGCTTTCGTGAACCGGTCATGGACTCACGATAGATCTTCAGATTCTTCATGTTCGCTTTGAAAGCGAAATCGAAAACGTCGCCGGCCACCGGAATTGAACCCAGAAGCGTATCGATGCCCAGATTCACCAGCATCCGCAGTATGGCGGCGCGGTGCACACCGTGTTCGATGGCGCGAACGACGATCAGGCCGCTCGCGATGTTGGTCACCACGTCGCCGAGTCCCGGAATCAGCCCGATCAATCCGTCGAGACCAATGGAAACCGGACCGATTTGAATGGACGAATCCATCAGCCATGCCAGGTATTCGGACAAGGGATCGTCGAAAGCACGGTCTCTCTTTATCTGCGGTTCCGGACGCATAGAGCGATTATAGTGTTTTCGCATTTTACGCGCGCAGCGCGCGATATCTGAAAGGCAATTCTCAGGAGACCTGATATGAAGCCATACGGTGCGGAGTTCTTCGGAACATTTTGGCTGGTACTTGGAGGTTGCGGGAGCGCGGTGCTTGCCGCGGCGTTTCCCGATGTTGGCATCGGACTGCTTGGCGTTTCCCTGGCGTTCGGTCTCACCGTTCTGACCATGGCCTATGCGATCGGCCACATCTCGGGTTGCCACCTGAATCCTGCGGTATCCATCGGGCTCTGCGTGGGCGGACGTTTTCCGGCAAGCAAACTGGTGCCCTATATCGTCGCCCAGGTACTCGGAGCGATTGCCGCCGGCGGTGTGCTCTATCTGATCGCTTCGGGCAAGGCCGGATTCGATGTCACCGCCGGCTTTGCTTCAAATGGTTTTGGGGATCATTCACCCGGAGGATACAGCCTGCTTTCCGCGCTCATCACCGAAGTCGTCATGACCATGATGTTTCTGATCATCATTCTTGGAGCAACGGACAAGCGCGCTCCCGCGGGATTCGCGCCGCTGGCCATCGGACTGGGACTGACCTTGATTCACCTGATCAGCATTCCCGTCACCAACACGTCGGTCAACCCCGCACGAAGCACGGGCGTCGCGCTGTATGTGGGTGGCTGGGCAGTGTCGCAACTGTGGCTTTTCTGGGTTGCCCCCATTGCGGGCGCTGTGCTGGGCGCTGTTGTCTATCGGATGATTGGCGAGTCCGAAGCTTAATCGGCTTGCCTGGCCTCGGTGCCCAAAAAGAAGCGGATTAGAGCCCAGACGGCGGTGCAGCCAAGCAACGAACAAACAAGTGCAGCGGCAACGATCGAGCTCGACGCGTCGTGAGACTCCATTGCCTCGAGTGTGACGGTGAAGAGCCAGAGCTGGGCAAGCAGAATCGCGACAACAAAAGCCATCACCATGTGCAGCACCACTTGCATGCGATGGCGCAGGCGCGTCTTTGGACTCATGCGGTCTCCTTTTCTGCAATGTGTTGGACCCACACCTGGCCGTCCCGGACTGAAACGGTAAGGGCATCAAGGCTTCGTCGCGGCGGACCGGCGAGTGCGCGTCCGTCTTCTGCACTGAAATAGCCATGGTGGCAAGGACACACCAGCTGCGAATTTGCGGATTCAAAATGCACCGGACAGTTCAGATGCGTGCAATTCTGATTGAACGCCACGAACTTATCCGGCGCCAGTCGCAGCAGGATGCAGGCATCGTCCTCGGTCGGATAGCGAAACAGTTTCGAACCGCCCGCGGGAACTTCGTCGAGCGCCGCCACTGAAACCGCATCCGATGACGATGCCGTCGCCCTCTTCCACAACTTGCGCGCCGCCGCGATACAGGTTCCCGCCAGAAACGCAACGGACGTCAACCCGAGAAACTTCGTGAATTCCCTCCGTGTCGCGTAACTGTCCTCTCCGCTCGGAATCGGGAAATCCTGCTTCCAGCGCGTGGAGCGCTTAGCCGTGTTTGCCATGAGGTTCCTCCCACACCGACAAACCGGCAATATCCACCATCGTACTCACGGCGCCCGGCATGAATTCCATAATGTCGAAGTCCATCCGGTCCGCCGTTGGCGAACTCATCATCTTCACCTTGGTTCGAACCGTCTGCTCTCCAAACTGAAATTCCTGGATCGGACGCTCTTTTCGCATTCGCACCACTTCTTCCGCGGTTCCGAAGAAGAGCGCCTGACTTGGACAGACGGTCGCGCACATCGGCTTCTTCCCGACGCTGGTGCGGTCGAAACACATGTCGCACTTCACCATCTGGTCGATGGCAGCAACGTAATGGGGCACTCCAAACGGGCAAGCCAGAACGCAGTTGGAACATCCGATGCACCGCGATTTGATCGAGCTGTGAACGATACCGTCATCGGTCTGCTTGATGGCGTCTGCCGGGCAAACCTGCGCGCAGGCGGGATCTTCGCAATGCATGCAAACCACCGGGCCGGTTTGCGTGGTCGAACTCCGATCGATGAATTCCAGATGAATCATTGATCGCCCGCGATGGGTGTCGCATTCCATGCATGCCTGCACACACGCTTCGCAGCCAATGCAACGCGACGGATCGATGAAGAACTGATCGTTGGTCGTAATCATACCGGCTCGCTTCCTATGCGTTCCACACGGCACGCGCACACTTTGTATTCCGGTATTTTTGAAATCGGATCCAACGCGCGATTCGTAAGCAGATTCGCGGATTTCTTTCCGGGCCAGTGATACGGCACGAACACCGTATCCGGACGAATGGTCTTCACCACCTGAGCCGGTACCGTGATCTCGCCGCGGCGTGTGATGACCTTGACCAGATGGCCGTGCTGTATACCCAGCCGGGCGGCCAGCAGGGGATGCATTTCGCACAGTGGCTCCGGGTATTGATCGACAAGAGGACCGATTCGGCGCGTTTGATTCCCGGACAGGTACTGCGATACGACACGTCCGCTCGTGAAGAATATCGGATACTCGCTGTCTATGTCTTCGGCCGGTGGCCGGTATTCAAATGCGTGGAAACGCGCCTTTCCATCCGGATGAGAGAACTGTCCCCCTTCGAAAAGCCGCGGTGTTCCCGGATGCGTCCAGGTGGGGCACGGCCAGAAGAGGCCCATGTTCTTTTCGATCCTCGCGTATGTCATGCCGCTGTAATCGGCCGACCCGCCCTTGGACGCCGCGGCAAGTTCGCGAAAAATGTCTTCAGACATCGCGTAGAGAAAGTGATCTTTGGCGCCGAGGCGGCCCGCGAGATCCTTGAGAATGTCCCAGTCGACACGCGCGTTGCCCGGCGGCGTCACCGACTGCCGAAGCCGGACGCAGCGGCCTTCGCCTGTGGTGACGGTGCCTTCGTCTTCTTCCTGCAAGGATCCTGCCAGAACGACATCGGCGTGGCGCGCGGATTCGGAGAGAAAGAAGTCAATGCAGCCGTAGAACTCGAGCTTGTCGAGAGCGGCCCGCGTGCGATTGGCATCGGGTATCGAAACCAGAGGATTGAAGCTGATCGAAAGCAGTCCCTTGATCTTGCCTGCTTCAATGGCATCGAAAATCTCGCACGCCGTCAGCCCCGTGTGGGGAAGTTCGCTCTCCTGAATGTTCCAGAAATCGGCGATGAATTTCCGATGTTCGGGGTTCTCGATGTCGCGCGCTCCCGGCAGCTGATTGCAGCGCTGGCCGTGTTCGCGGCCACCCTGGCCGTTTCCCTGTCCGGTGATTGTTCCGTAACCGGATCCCGGTTTGCCGATGCGTCCGGTTGCCAGCACCAGATTGATATAGGTCAGGCAGTTTTCGACACCTTTCACCTGGTGTTCGACTCCGCGTGCATGAAGGAGCATCGATGTCGGAGCAGGTCCCCAGATCTCGGCTGCACGAATGATGCTGGCTGCAGGAACCCCGCTGATTTTCTCGGTGACTTCCGGCGTATACCGCTTCACCAGGTCGCGCACACGATCGAAATCAATGGTGTGTTCGTCGATGAATTTCCGATCGATCCATCCGCGCTCGATCAGGACGTGAAGAATCCCATTGGCCAGCGCACTGTCGCGTCCGGGCCGGACGGGAAGAAACAGATCTGCCGTGCGCGCAATCGGAGTCATGCGCGGATCGATGACAATAATCTTCGCTCCGTTGTCGCGCGCTCTCCAGACATAGTCGGTGAGGATGGGAAAGCATTCCCCAAGATTCGTACCGCTGAGCATCACGGCCTTCGCCAGCGGAATGTCGCTCCATGGGTTCGCCGCACGATCCACGCCAAAGGCCATCTTATTCGCGGCGCCCGCACTGACCATACACAGGCGGCCGTTGTAATCGATATTCGCCGTCTTCACCGCAATTCGCGCGAATTTGCCGATCAGGTAAGCCTTCTCGTTGGTCATCGATGCGCCACCGAGCACGGCGAATGAATCCGGCCCGTGTTCGGCCCGGATCTTCCGGATTGCCGCCGCCGTCCGGCCGAGCGCTTCGTCCCACGATGCTTCCGCAAATCCGCTGTCGGTGCGGACCAGTGGAGCAAGCAGGCGATCGGGATGTTCGTTCTGCAGATAGCGTTTTATGCCTTTGGGACAGAGCATTCCATGATTGACCGGAAATTCCTCCCAGGGCTCGAATCCGATCACTTTATTGTCCTGAACCTTGAGCTGAATGCCGCATTGCACGCCACAGAAGCAGCAAAGCGTTTTGACCAGCTTCGCCTCGCCCTGCTGCTTGTGCTCGACCCAGCCGCCGGGCGGCTCGTAGTTCAAGTGTGGACCGAACTGGTCGATGAATTGGGTTTCGTCGAGTGTTGGAATTGCCATGTGGTGTTCAGCGCCTCAATGTTTCAGCGCCCCAGCGCCCGGCCCTGGTTTAGTGCAAATAGCCGGCGCCTGCATGGCGGGCAAATATCCTGGTAATGAAGTTCGCCATTCGGAGTCTGAAATCGGAAATTGAATCCAACCTGATCGAGCACCTTCTTCAGATCCTGAACGTGCATCTGCGACGCGAAATCCCCTCCGCAACGGATGCATGCGGCGCGCGGGCCCTTGTCTCCGGCATCCTTGTAGAACGACACTCCGAGCGACAACGGTCTCTGGACGATGTGAAAAAGTTTCCCGAACGGCAGATACAACAGCAGCGCGATCACACATGCCGCATGAGCCATACCGATAAACGGGAATCCATAACCCGCCATCGATTTGGCGCTGACGGTAAGCATCAATCCCGTCACGGCAACGGCGAACAGCAGCAACACTGGAAATACATCGTCGGCAAAACTCTGAATCGCAAGTTCATTGCGGTCGCTCATGCGAAGTTTCACCGAAAGCACCAGCCCCACAATCATGACGACGGCCGCAATGTTCAAGAGATTGAAGTGCAGGAATCCCCTGAGGCTGTGAATCGGAAACTGCTCCACGGCAAAGCCAAAAAGAAATACACGATAGGTTTCCGCATCGTGAGGCAGCGTCTCAAAGTGAATCCATCCGAAGACAAGCGGAAACGTCAGGGCGAAAGCGAGCATGCCGCCCCAGGACAGGCAGGCATGCATGATCCAGCGCTGGCTGCTTCGCTTCGTAATGAACGTCTGCAGAACGAAATTATTGAGAAGCAGAGTGCCGAGCTTGCGGCGTTTGACAGCAGGTGCGAAGAAGAGCCGCCACCCGCGGTTCACATACATCTTCGTCGGTGGACGCTGCGCCCACACGGCATACCGGTAGGCAACGGCAAATGCGGCGAAGATCGTGCCGGCCGCGTAAGTGGTGAGCGCCCAGTCGAAATACCTCAGCCAGCGCGATCCGGCCAGGATCATTAAGGCGGTGATAGCCGCCACAATGAATCCTGCTCGAAAGGCGGATCGATCGAAATATTTCACCGCCCATTCTGTGCATTGCGGCTGCCAAACCATCAGGACGTGCCGTATCCGTCACAAAGTCCATGGAATGGCATTGTTTGAAGGTGCATTGATGACGCGCTGACGCCTCAATGAAGGCATATCGGCCAGACAAAGTTGTAGCGACCTGCGGAAAGGGTCACAAAAACGCAAGCGTGTGGTCGCAGACTGTGGGGACCGTACCAATTCCACAATCGCACAAAGCAAGGTTGATGATTGTGTGCGATTTCCCGCACTCGAACCCTGCAGGTCACCTCGCAGTTGCGATCGCCGGAATCGTACAAACATGTGCCACAGGACCTGAAACGGAGTTTGCGCGCATATCCGACATCTATGTTGGGCGAACTGCTTCGATCGCACACATTTGTAGGATCACGCGGGCGCTTGCGCCGTGGGATCCGAGATCAACCCATTGTTCCTGCATGCTTTCCTGTGACGATCCAGGTGCATTTCGAATGGCACGCTTCTTGCCATACCGTGGACCATGAGCAGCAAGGAACGGCTGATCGTCATCGGTAATGGAATGGCCGGGGCGCGAGTCGTTGAAGAAGTATTGAAGCGGGCGCCGGATCGTTTCGACATTGTGATGTTCGGAGCCGAGCCCTACGGGAACTACAACCGCATCCTGCTGAGCAATGTGCTCAACGGCAGTCAGTCTGCCACCGATATCTTCATGAATCCGCTTTCGTGGTATCGCGAAAAGGATATCCGATTGCACGCGGGAGTGAGAGCCACTCGAATCGACCGTGAGCGCCGCTTGGTAATCGGCGCACCGCTGCATAAAGAGGCGCTCGCATATAGCGTCGATGCGGCCGCGGAAGAAGATGCGCGGCAGGTCGAGGAACCATACGATCGCGTCATTATCGCCACCGGATCCAGACCGTTCGTGCCGCCGATGGAAGGCTTCGGCGGTCCGGGCACCTTCATGTTCCGCACGATCGATGACTGCGCCCGCATCGCCGATTTCGCCAGAGACAGCCGGCGCGCTGCGGTGATTGGCGGCGGCCTTTTGGGCCTCGAAGCGGCGCGCGGGCTGCTGACGCATGGCGTCGAAGTGACTGTTCTCGAAGCCGCACCGCAGTTGATGGTTGCCCAGCTCGATCCGGAAGCCGGCGACATACTGCGCAAGACCATCGAAGCGATGGGAATGAAAGTGCTTTGCAACACGATCACCACGCGCATTGTCCGCACTAAAAACTGTGTCAGCGACCCGATCACCCATTTGGAATTCAAGGACGGCTCGACGATGGACACCGACATGGTCGTCGTCAGCGCGGGCATTCGTCCGATTACAGAGATCGCCATCGCCTCCGGCCTGGCTGTTAAACGCGGGATCGTTTGTGACGATCAGATGCGCACCAGCGATCCCGCCATTTTTTCCGTCGGAGAATGCGTCGAGCATCGCGGCCAAATCTATGGGCTGGTCGATCCCATCTGGGAACAGACTCGGGTGCTGGCGGACGTGATCACGGATACGCGCACCGACTCGGCGTATCTGGGCTCCAAGCTTGGCACCAAGTTGAAAGTGATGGGTGTGGAGCTGGCCTCGATGGGGGAAACAAAACCCGCAAGCCCGGCGGACGAAGTCATTGTGTATCGCGAACCGGCAAACGGCATTTACAAGAAGCTGATTGTGCGGGAGGACACCATCGCCGGCGCCATTCTGCTCGGCGATGTCGAAGCCGCAGGCACTCTCATGCAGATGTTCCAGGGCAACATGAAAGTGCCGGCACGCCGGGCGGATCTGCTGTTCGGGTCGCCCAAAGGTGTGTCGTTGTTGCAGGCATCGGATCTTCCCGATAACGCGCAGATCTGCAATTGCAACGGCGTGAGCAAGCAGCAAATCGCGGAAGCCATCCAGGTTGATGGATGCCAAAGCGTTTCGAAGGTCGGCGCGCGTACGAGAGCCGGCATGGGCTGTGGCTCGTGCAAGAGCCTGGTGGCGCAGTTATTGGAAGCGTATCTCGGCGAAGTGGGCTACGACGCCACAGAGCACTACTATGTTCCTGGAATACCGCTGGAAAAATCGCAACTCGTGGCGGAAATCCGGAATCGCGGAATCAAATCCGTCAGCGACGCGTTCAAGGAGTTGGCGGATGGCAAGGAAGATCCAGCGAGCAAGGTCGGTCTCGCGTCGCTTCTAAAAACCCTCTGGCCCGGCGAGTACGAAGACGAGCGCGACGCGCGGTTCATCAACGACCGGGTTCACGCCAACATCCAGAAGGACGGCACGTTTTCCGTCGTCCCTCGAATCTATGGCGGCGTGACAACGGCGGCGGAATTGATGCGCATCGCCGAAGTCGCGGTGAAGTATCAGGTTCCGATGGTCAAGCTCACCGGAGGTCAGCGTATCGATCTGCTGGGCATCCGGAAGGAAGACCTGCCAGGTGTCTGGAAAGACCTCGACATGCCCAGCGGACATGCCTATACGAAATCGTTTCGCACCTGCAAGAGTTGTGTCGGTACCGATTTCTGCCGCTACGGCGTTGGCGATTCCATTGCTTTGGCGCAAAAAATTGAACGCCGATTTCAGGGCGTCGAGTCGCCGCACAAGATGAAGCTGGCGACAGCCGGCTGTCCGCGCAACTGCTCCGAAGCATACGTGAAAGACCTCGGCGCCGTCGCCATCGAGGGCGGCAAATGGGAAATTTATGTCGGTGGGGCGGCCGGAGGCAGCGTTCGCAAGGGAGACCTGCTTTGCACCGTGACGACACACGACGAGGTGCTGCAGTTCATGGGGCGGTTCATGCAGTACTACCGCGAACACGGCAAATATCTGGAACGCTCGTATGGCTTCGTCGAACGTGTGGGCATCGACACGTTGCGGCAGATTCTCGTCGATGACAGCCTCGGGATCTGCGAACGGTTGGACGCCGACATTCAGAAAGCTGTCGACGCCTACCGCGATCCCTGGCAGGAAGCGCAAGTACCAGCCTACCCCGAACAGTTTAGTGGACCTGAATTAGCGTACGCATTGGAGGTTGCCGAAAACAATGGCTGAAAAATCAATTGCAACAATGGTCAATCTTGGCAGCGTTGGCGCTGTTCCTCTTGGGCAGGGCCGCTGCTTTGTTGTCGGCTCGGAGTCGCTCGCGGTATTCCGCCAGCGTGACGGCCGAATATTTGCCACGCATAACCGGTGTCCTCACCGCCAGGGTCCTCTGGCCGACGGATTGGTCGGCAATGGAAAAGTCATCTGTCCGTTGCATTCCCATCACTTCAATCTGGAGACTGGCGCGGGAAGCGAGCCGGCGGAGTGTGTTCAGGTTTTCGCCGCCCATGAGATCGATGGCGAGATCCATTTGGAACTCGAAGGCGTGATGGCTTGAGCGCCGCAGAAACGCTGACGAGCCCACGCCAGCGGGTATTGTGGTTGTCCACCGCTGCTTTTACATTGCTGTTCAATGTCTGGCTGATGCTGGGGGTCCTCGGGATTTCCATTCGCAAGAGCATGGGGCTGACGGATTCGCAGCTCGCGTGGTTGATCGCGGCCGCAATTCTTTCCGGCGCAATATTCCGGTTGAACTTCGGAATCTGGGCGGATACCTATGGCGGCCGACGCGTTATAGGGCTCTTGTTGTTGGGTACTGCAATTCCAACATACCTATTTGGCCAGGCTACGACATATAGCCAGATGATGGTTTGCGCCATCCTGTTCGGCCTGGCCGGCAACAGTTTTTCAGCTGGCGTCGCCTGGAATTCGAGCTGGTTTCCCCAGAATCTCAAGGGAAGGGCGCTGGGAATCTTTGGTGCGGGTAATGTTGGAGCTGCCGGAACAAAACTGCTTATTGTGTTCGTGCCGGGCGTCCTGACGGCTGTGCCAGTGGCCGGTTACATGGGCGGCATCATACCCGGAGGTTGGCGATTCATCCCGACGGTATATGCAGGTCTGCTGGTGCTAATGGGTCTGGCTGTTTTCTACTTCAGTCCGAAACCGGATCGCAATCCCGGCCGGGGCCGTTCGTTTGGCGAGACGCTGCTCCCGCTTCGTCATACGCGTGTCTGGCGATTTGGTCTGTACTATGTCGTCGTGTTTGGGGCATATGTGGCGCTGTCGGCATGGTTGCCGAAGTTTTACATTGATGTTTACGGTATATCGCTCTCCAGCGCGGCGTTGCTGACGGCCACGTTCATCTTGCCTGCGGGACTGCTGCGTCCATTGGGTGGCTACCTGTCGGACGTCTGGGGACCACGCGGCGTCACCTATGCGGTGTTTATTGTTATGACGGTTACGCTGCTTCTACTGTCGCTGCCGAGCCAATGGCTTGGGCTTATGCCTTTCGCGGTCCTGATGTTTGTCCTCGCCTGTGCCATGGGGATTGGAAAGGCTTCCGTCTACAAATACATTCCGGATTATTTCCCCAATGACGTCGGCGCGGTGGGAGGTGTGGTTGGAATGCTCGGCGCTCTGGGTGGATTTTTCCTGCCGCCGATGTTCGGCGCGCTGGGGCGCTGGACCGGTAATCCGCAGCTGGCCTTTCTGTCGCTGCTTGCTCTCACGACGTGGAGCCTGCTGTGGCTGCATCTGGCCGTTATTCGAATGCGTGGTTCGAAACCGGTCCTCGCAGACGCTGGCCACATGCCCGCTCTGAGCAGTGTCGCGCGAAGCGCCTCCGAATAGCTGTAGGTGCGGTCTATGACCGCACACGTTTTCTCGTTCTGCAATACTTTGTATTCTGGAATGTGTGCGGTCATAGACCGCACCTACAGCTATTCGGAGGCGCTTCGCGCTCTTATGGAAAATCCCTAATTTGGTCGAGTATGCAGTATTCTTCGTCTTATGCTGGCCACCCAAATTCGACAAAAAGACGGGATGTTCTATTTTGTATCCTTCAAGGCGCGCGACGTTCTGAGCCGGGTTCGATTCACGAGCCGGTTCTACTTTGAAGGCGAAACGATTGAAGCCGAGGCGGACCGGGACGATCCGATCGCAAAATTCATTGGATCGGTGGAAAAGAGCGAGAAGGCATTTCAGCGCCTGCTCAGCCGCCGCAAGATCCGCGACATCGTCAACTTTTACGAGTCTGCCGAGACACAGCCCGCGATCCCCGGCACCATTCTCCTGTTCTCTGACGAAGTGCTGGGATTCAAGCCTCTTGGGCAATTTGAGTCGGTCGGCAATCTACAGGACCCGAAATCAGGATTCCTGATTATCGATGGGCAACACCGGTTGGCCGGCCTGAATTTCTACGGCGAACGCAATCCCAGCCTTCTGGACCAGATCGACGTTCCCTGCCTGATTTTCGATGGGAAAACGGCCGATTTCGCCGCCGAGATGTTCGTCATCATCAACTCCACGCAGACACGAATCAACCGGTCGCACCTCGTGGATCTGCTCGACCGCATCAGCAGGTACGATGAGAAGACACGGCTTGCAGCCATGCTGGTGCGAAAACTCTATGAGGAATCCTCATCCCCGCTCCAGTACAAGATCAACCGCCTCGGCGGCCGCAGCAAACAGGAAAAATGGATCCTTCAGGCCGAACTCTTCAACGAAATCAAGAAACTCGTGGACCGCCACGAGAAGCTTTTCATGAAGGATCTCCGTGGGAAGCCCGATCGAGCCTTCGAGTTGATCGCCGACTACCTCAAGGCGGTGCGTTCGGTAACCGAAAAAATCTGGGGCTCCAACGATCGTTACAAATTTACGACCAGCGTCACTCTGAAGGCCGTGATTCGCGTTTTCGGCAACCTCGCCGAACGCCCCGGCATCATCGAGCAGTGGCAGGAAAGCCCGTCGCCCCGGATTTTCGAGAAACTTATCTCCGGATGGTCCGACCTCAAAGATGAGTTTCGCAATGAAGGCTTTTATGAACGGTTTCCTGCCAAGGGACAGGTGGAACGTGTTCGTGTGATCGAGCAACGGCTGTTGCGCGATGTTCGATAGAGCGTCGCAACATTGAGGAGAAGTCCCATGATTGAGCTTCGCGATAAAGAAACCGGCCGCGTCCTCGGTCCCATTACAGAGGATCAACTTCAGTTCCTGGTCGATCAGCTTGAGGAGGAGTCGGCTACCGATACGGATTATTACTTGAATTCCGCTACTCTCGATATGTTTGCCGAAAACGCGATAGACCCGCAGCTGCTGGCTCTACTTCGTGAGGCACTCGGCGATCGTGAGGAAATGGAGATCGAGTGGTTGCGTAAGTGAATTAAATCGCCAGCATTCCCGTACTGTCGCCGAATGCATCCTGGTGGACGCCGAGTTTGTCGAGCAGGCTCAACAGCAGGTTTGACATCGGCGTGTGAGCCGGATTGACGATGTGGCGGTTTCCCTCGAGCCGGCCCGAAGCGCCTCCAACAAGAACGATGGGCAGCGGGTCGTGATTGTGCTCGTTCCCGTTGCTCATGCTGCTGCCGTAGAGAATCATCGAATGGTCGAGCAGGGTCCCATCGCCATCGGGCAAAGCAGCCAGCTTCTCGATGAAGTATGCGAGCATCTGGACGTGATACTTGTTGATCAACGCAAAACTATCCATGTTTGCCTTCACGTTGGCATGGTGCGAGGCGCCGTGAAATGCGCCGCGATTGCCGCTGGCCGGGAAGCTGGCCGGGCTCAGATCTTTCGCGAACATGATTGTCGACACGCGCGTGGTTTCGCTCTGATAGGCCAGCGCGAGCAGGTCGAACATCAGTTTCAAATGTTCATCAAAAGTTTCGGGGGTACCGACGGGCGCATCGGGCAGCTTCTGGGTGGATCCCGTCGATTCGCGATCCAGGACCGTCTTGATTCTGCGTTCGATCTCGCGAATGTCCTCCAGATACCCGTCGAGCCGTCTGCGATCGGTCGTCGGCAGACTCTTTTGAAGTCCGGCTGTTTGTTGACGAATCGAATCGAGAATGCTGCGGTCTTCGAGCTTCCTTGCCAGGCGCTGGTCCGTGGTACTGCCATCGCCAAACAGTTTTTCGAAGACAACCTGGGGGCTGTTTTCCATCGGCAACGGAGCGGTGGGTGTGCGCCATGACACGGTGTTGAAGTACGCGCATCCGAAACCGGCGCCGCAGCTCAGGTTGACGTCCTCAATGCCAAGCTCGAGAGAAGGTAATGGCGTGTCCTGGCCGATATGCTGGGCGGCAATTTGATCCACGCTTGTGCCGACTTTCACTCCGCCTCTCTGGGGAGAACCACCAGTCAGATAGATTGCCGCGGAGCGCGCATGCTCGCTGCCGGCGTCTGAACCTTTAGCGCTCTGGTGAAAGAGATTACTCACGACTGTAAGACGATCGCGATACTTTTCCAGCGGAGCAAGGGTCTCCGACATTTCAAATCCCTTGCCCGCGGTAGCCGGCGTCCACTTGTACATGGTTGCGCCGTGCGGAACATAAATGCTGGCGAAGCGCGTTCTTCCGGTGGCCGCAGTCTTTGCTAGAGGCGTTTGAGCCGGCACCATCGACTCCAGAAAGGGCAGTGCCAGAGTGACGCCCGCGCTCCGAAGAAATGTGCGTCGAGAAAGATGCTTCTTTGTAATGAACATCATCCGTTGTCCCCTCGTGCGTCCCACTATACACGGATGCTGTCCTTATTTCGCGGGCGTATTTCCAGAAACCGTGATGTCGTATTGGATACCCCGCAGCCGCGCCTGAGCCTGAATCATCTCGGCGACTTTCGCATCAAAGCTGTCGCCGACGCCCTTCGCAATTCGCGCTTCCATGTCGGCTTTTACAAAGTTATCGCGCTTCGTGGAAAGCTCATCCACCTTGATCTGCAGTTCCTTCCGTTTGCTGAACTGCTGATCGACAAACTCCTTCCGCGCTTCGAGACTCATCGGCTGCAACTGGACCGGAAGATCGGAGTCCGGAATTTCCTCCAGTTTTACTTTTCGGTTCACCACATCCCAGATCAACTCGCCTTCTCCGGTAACGACCACCTTCGCGCCGAATTCCGCGCGATCCACATTGAGATACGCCAGACGGTCGACAGCGGCGCCACCAGCCAGGGATCCTTTGGTTCGAACCTCGGATTGCCGGGCTGCGCTGCCGTAGGGAACAACAGTGCTGGTGAGTTCGGCGCCCACGCGCGCCAATTCCGCATCTATCGGTGTGGACGTCGCCGTCATTCCCCCGGACTGGTCAATTTGAACGAATCCTCCACCGGCCAACGTGGCAATGTCCTGCCAGGCCGCTGTCGTCGGTGCATAGGGCCCGCACTGGATGGTAATGATGACGATGCCCGCCGCCTTCGCCAGCCGGACAGTTTCCGGATACTTCACGTCATCGGAATAATCCATGTGTGGCGGCGCGTCGCCCACCAGGAAAATAATCTTCAAGGAGTTCGGGTCCTTGCTCCAGGAGACCTTCGTCACCGCTTCGTTCAATGCTTGATTGACGCTCTCCGGTGTATCGCCTCCGCCTCCAGTCTGAAACTCCATGAGATGACCGTAAACTGCGTCGAGGTCGTCCGTCATGTCGAAAAGCTTCGTCACGTATTCGTCGCCGCGGTCGCGGTAACCGACAAGACCAAGCTTGATTGCAGGCGTGGGTCTGCCGGCAACGATTTCCCGGGCGATGGTCCAGATCTTTTGCTTTGCGCCGCCGATTAAATTTGCCATGGATCCGGTTGTATCCAGGACGAATGTCACCTCGATCTTTGGCGTCGCGTCCGCCGCGCGCAGCGGCCCGGCTTCGGCCCCGGCGATTGAGATCAGTATTGAAACGAATGCGGCAATCACATTTCGAAACATGCTTTTCATGGAACCTCCTGTGAATCTCTTAGCGGCCTGCTGGAATAATCCGTAACGTGACGCTGCTTCCCGCGGATTCCGAAACGTGGACCGGTATACCTTGAGCTTCCACGCAGTGCAGAAGTTCGGAATGCCTCCGGGAGAGTTGTGTAGAAAAATAACATAGCGAGGGAGAGAAGTGTAGAAAAATAACGGGCTTTGGTGATGCGCGCCGAACTCCCCGCCTGGATTAGACGGGGTGGCTGCGCCATCAAGTAAATATCGCGCAGCACCTTGAATCGGCGCAGACGGGGCGGCAGATCAAGTTCCAACAAGATTTCTTTGTTTGTATCGGATCTACCGCCCCGTCCGCTTTATCAAAGGAAGCTTCGCAGCATTTTCTTGAGGTCGCGGCCACCCCGCCTAATCTAGGCGGGGAATTCACGCCCCTCATTCCAATTCACTTACGCCTTGATAGACCGCGCCTTCAGCCAGATCGGAGAGGTCAGGAACGAAGAATCACGCGGCGAACTGTTTCGCGTGATTCTCCAGGAAATCGATGACGTGGCTATGGGCTTCAAAGTAGTTCGGGTCGTCCATCACGGCGTTGCGGTTGCGCGGACGTGAAAATGGAACGTCGTAGATCTCTCCAACGCGGGCTTCCGGGCCATCCGTCATCAGGATGATTCGATCCGCCAGGTATAACGCTTCGTCAATATCGTGCGTCACCATCACCACGACTTTCCGCGACCGCTCCCATGCTTCGAGCAGCGTGTCCTGCAGGTCCAATCTCGTCAGCGAATCCAGCATCGAAAAGGGTTCGTCGAGCAGCAGGAACTTCGGTTCGATCGACAACGCGCGAGCCAGAGACACGCATTGCTGTGCGCCAAGTGACAACTCGGCGGGATTCTGATCGTAACTTTCAGCCACGCCGACCAGTTCCATGTACTTCTCGACCTGTTCGCGAATTTCCTCGCGCGTGTAGTGTGGGAAGACCCGCCGGACAGCCAGTGCAACATTGGCACCGGCGCTGAGCCACGGCAGCAGACACGGGGCCTGGAACACCACGCCGCGGTCATTCCCAGGCTCGTCGACCTCTCTGCCATTGATCACGACGCCGCCAAACGTCGCTTTCTGAAGACCGGCAATGATGGAAAGCACCGTCGACTTACCACATCCGGAATGCCCCAGAATACAGACGAATTCGCCATCCCGCATTTTGGCATTGACGTCTTTGACCGCAGTGTATGGCCCCGATGGCGTCTGAAATATTTTGGTCATCCCCGTAATTTCGAGTGACGTTTTCACGAT
>Ga0134122_10001416_pt1 | contig 17352 bp, 16 predicted proteins | sample KB302_FD_96461 | JGI IMG/M metagenome (GOLD analysis project Ga0134122, IMG submission 96461) | Terrestrial soil microbial communities without Nitrogen fertilizer from Kellogg Biological Station, Michigan, USA - KB3-0-2 | ecosystem: Environmental > Terrestrial > Soil > Unclassified ... | reverse complement strand
TTCAGTGGGGTTGGCGGAGTTTTCGAAGACGACGGTGGCGCCGAGCAATGGTGGAACGAAGAGGGCCATGAATTGGCCGAAGACATGGCTCAGCGGAACAAGAGAGACGAAGCGAAGCGGATGGAACCATTTTTCGTACTTGCGATAGGGATCGATGCCGCGCTCGAGAGGCTCGAGATTGGCGAGGAAATTTCCGTGGGTGAGCACGACGCCGCGAGGTTCGGCTGTGGTGCCGGAGGTGAAGAGGATCTGCGCGATGTGGTTGCGGGTGATGGGTTGGTAAGCGAGAGATTCTTGCGGTGGATCAGGCGATCCCACGCCCAGCGATCGCGGATTGCTCATAGTGGCTCGCTTGGTGTGGTTGATGGGGGCACAGGCAAGAGTGCCTGTGCTACTTGAAGGCGATGCGCGCCTCGCCGCGTCGGGCAGATCTTCCAGGTGGAGTATGGTGACGGAAGAATGCAGCGGTAGCTTGCCGCGGGTGGTGAAGGCGATGCGGGCGGACGTTTCACGTGCAACGCGAGAGACGAAGTCGGGAGTGGCGGCATCGTCCAATGGGACGGCTACGGCACCGAGCAGCAGGCAGGCCCAGAAGGAGGCCATCCACTCGGCGCTGTTGGGTCCCCAGAGCAAAACGCGATCACCGGTGCGTATGCCCCTTTGGCGCAGCTCGTGAGCGCTTGCGACAGCGACGGAGCGTAGCTTCGCATAGGTCCAGGATTCGCGCCTATAGCCGCGGCGCTGGACAACCGCGACGTGGCTTGCGTAGCGCGCGAAGTCGTCGAAGAGCGAGTTGAGGTTGGGTCGGGGCATGTTGGGAGCGAACGATCGCGCCTGAAATGCGGAACCGTCGGAATTTTACGCCTTGTGGAGTGCCGTTGCTGGCCTCGTAATTCGCAGCGAACGAAAAATCAGAACCTAGGTCTGATATGAGCAGGATTGGTTCCAAGGGCGGGAACGCTCGATGGCAGAGCACCTCTAACCTGTCGGCGGCGCACAGGCCCAGGTTTCGACAATGCGCGGCGAACTGAGGAGAGTTGTCGAATCGTGTGCGAATGCGTACAGCTCACGCACGAGTTGATCCACTTCGCTGGCTGATGCGAGCCCCTCTTTCACCACGGTCTCGGCAATATTCTCCATGGTGAGAGCCGTGACGACCTTGACTTCGCCTGTGGTTTCGGCGAGCTGGACCACGTTAATTTGGACATTCTCAAACCCTGCTTCGACCAGCAAAGCGGGAAGCCGTGGCCCGATATTCGCATCCGCGCCTTTTCGCCGCGCCGCCTCGGTATAGAGCGCAACGTGCCGCCACAGAGCTGGACAGTCCGGGTAGCAGAAGTATCCTCGAAAGTCGACGTCTGCGACGACAATCTTGCCGCCGGGGCGTAGCGCTTGCCGCATTCGCATCAAAGCCTGAAGTGGATTGGCAAGGTGGCTGAGAATGAATCGAGCATGCACCAGATCGAACTCGGCGGGTTTTTCGGTCTTCGGGCTATCAGCTACCCTGAATTCGACGTTACTTAGACCCTCGCCTTCGGCCTGTTGCTGAGCAAGCGTGATTTTCGCCTGATCAATATCTGTTCCGACCGGCCCTCCCAATAGAGCCCACGATGCGAGCCATGTCGAAGGTCACGTCGCCATTGCCGCAGCCCACGTCGAGGCAGGTCATCCCTGAACGGACTCCCGCGCGTTGAAGCAGAGCAAGGGTAGTTGGCCGCATGACGCGTGACAGAATTCGCAGGCGTTCCCTGCCTGGAAGCCCACCGCGAATGATGTAAGTGGTGTTTTCCGTCACCTGAATGCTCTCCCCTCTGCTTCGCCTTGAATTGCCGTACCCGCAGGTCCCGATCTGCTTCGATTGGATGGTTTCGGCGGGTCAATTTCTGCCCCTCGAGATTTACCTACAGGATTATCGCAAGCCGCGACAAGTGACAATTTGCGGCTTTGTGCCCCTACGTATCAAGCACATGCGTGGTCACCGAGCTAAAGTTGCGTTAGGAATTGGGAAGTTGTTGGGTACAATGGATGTTTGAGATTTAGCGGAGTTTCATTGCCTGGAAGGATTTGATCGGGATTATGCCTGTACCTGTCTCACAAGCATGGACGGTTGCTACGTACTTACTGAAGCAGAAATTGGCGGGACGGAAGCGGTATCCGTTTGTCTTGATGTTGGAGCCGTTGTTCCGGTGCAACCTCGCTTGTGCAGGTTGCGGGAAGATTCAGTATCCGCCGCATATCCTCAAGAAAGAACTGAGCCCCGAAGAGTGTTTTAAGGCGGTGGACGAGTGCGGGACGCCTATGGTGTCGATTCCGGGCGGCGAGCCGCTGATGCACTCGCAGATTGACAAGATCGTGGAGGGGCTGGTTGCGCGGAAGAAGTACATCTACTTGTGCACCAACGCTTTGCTGCTGAAAGAGAAGCTCGATCTGTTCAAGCCGAGCAAATATCTGACTTTCTCGGTGCATATGGACGGGCAGCAAGAACATCACGATTTTTCGGTGTGCCGCGAAGGTGGGTACGAGGCCGCGACAGAGGGAATTCGCGAGGCGGTGAAGCGCGGGTTCCGGGTCACGACGAACACGACTTTGTTCGACGGGGCGGACCCGAAGAGCGTTCGAACGTTTTTCGACGAAATGATGGATCTGGGCGTGGAGGGCATGATGCTCTCACCCGGCTATTCGTATGAAAAGGCACCGGATCAGAAGCACTTTCTGGGCCGGGCGCGGACCCGGCGATTGTTCCGCGCGATTTTGTCGAACCGGAAGAAGAGCTGGAAGTTCAATCAGTCGGTGTTGTTCCTGGAATTTCTGATGGGCAAGCGGAATTACGCCTGCACGCCGTGGGGAATGCCGACCTATAACATTTTCGGTTGGCAGAAGCCGTGCTATTTGCTGCAGGACGGCTATGCGGATTCGTTTCAGGAGCTTCTGGACTCGGTGGAGTGGCAAAATTATGGTACCGAATCGGGAAATCCGAAGTGCGCGAACTGTATGGTGCACAGCGGGTACGAGGCGTCCGCGGTTGACTACACGTTCAGCGGATTGCGCGGGATCTGGGAAACGGCCAAGGCGACGTTTGCGGGAAGTTACAAAGACGCGAGCGCATTGGAGATGCTCAACGAGCCGGTGAAACCGGTGCATGCGTTTAATCCGCTGGTGCAAATCAATACGCAAAACGCTCCGCTAGAGGAGACGCGGGCGTGAGCGCTCCGACCCATACGCCTCGCGCGACGGCCCCCAACGCGGCGCTTGACCCGGAAAAACTGGAAGTTGCGCCTGGGACGCGGCGCGAAAGCGTCGAAGGGTGGGTGCCAACTCTGGCCAGCCACGAAGAAATTCGCATGGCGCTGGAGAAGGCTTTTGATTACCGTGGCGACGTAACTATTACACGCAAGGATGGCAGCAAACTGGAAGGGTACATCTTCGATCGAGTCACCGGCGCCACGCTGGAGGCCTCCTTCGTGCGGCTGTTGCCGAAAGACTCCAATCAGCGAGTGAAGCTTTCGTATGCCGAAATCGCGGCACTGGCCTTCTCAGGTCGGGATCCCGCCGCCGGAAAGAGCTGGGAGGCCTGGGTACGGAAGTACTGGTCAAAAAAGACCACCGGAGAGGGCGAAGCGAGCCTCCAGCCGGAAGCGCTGGAATAGGGCAGCTGGGAAATCCACAGCCCACTCCTACAATAGTAACTGACCTATTTTCTGTCATTTACGTACATTATGGGCCTTCAAGATGCCTCCGCGCCAGCGTGGACAAAGCCCTATTTTTGTGCTAATATGGTTTCAGCGTTTGTTGCTCTTGTACTACCTTTTGGCTCATGCAAAAGGCGCTGCAAGGCATCACCTTGCAGCTTTTTTTGTGGGCTGAGGGTGTCACGGCGCTTGGGGCAGGGGATTTTGGGGTCTCCAAGAACGGATCAAGAGAAGCAAAGCAATTCCAAGCGTTGATCGTCTCTCGGTCACCACGTGGTCGGTCGGCAGCGGTCGCGCCGTCATGAGAGGTAGTGGCAGTGAAGGAACAAGGAACAGTGAAATGGTTTAATGCATCGAAGGGCTACGGCTTCATCCAGCGTCAAACAGGAGAGGATGTTTTCGTTCACTTCTCCGCGATCATGATGGACGGCTACAAGTCCCTCAATGAAGGACAAGCGGTGGAGTTTGAAGTGAAGAAAGGCCCCAAGGGCCTTCAGGCTGAGAACGTAACCAGTCTCTAGTCTGTTGATCTGGGGAGTCCCGGTCCGCACCGGGACCCTCGATCGAACGTTCGAATACGAAAGAGTTTCTCCCAGCGTGAGTGAGTCGTCCAGGAGGACATCGTGCAATCAATGCAAGAAGGTCAAACCATCAAGCATGAAGTTTACGGACTGGGTGTGGTCACCTCATCCGATCAGGAGCGTACCGCGGTTGATTTCGACGATCATGGGCCGAAGCTGTTCGTTACCAGCATCATGACCGCCGAACTGATCGGCGAAGCTCCTGCCACGCCGCCCAAGACCAAGCGCCGGCGCAAGGCTTCTACGGCCGCCAAGGCCGCGAAGAAGGCAGAAAAGGCGGCCGCGGCTGCCGCAGGCCGTTCCTAAGTTTTTCCTTCCTGTTTTGCTTACCTCCCTACGCCAATTTTGGCGCAGGGGTGTGTCTCGTAAGCTGCGTCTCAAAATTTATCGGTGTTAACGAGGACGGCCGAAAAACAAGACATGGCCGTCAGCGTCTTCGAGTTCGAAGCCGCGCAGACCGTCGTGGGTATCTTGAAGAGGTTTGGAAAAGGTGACACCGCGCGACGTTAGTTCGGCCGCCAGGGCATCGGGATCGGGTATGGAGGCGTACGCGTCCCATCGGGCTGCCGCGTCGCGCTTGCAGTTGGGGAGCGGTTCCACACCAACGCTCTTGAAGAGGATCATCGCCCCATCGCGCTGCACAATCGCAAAAAAAGGTTCGCGATCCGGCTCTTGATGGACGATGTCAAAACCAAGCATCTTGCAATAAAACGAAAGTGCCGCCCGGACGTCTCGCACGATAAAGAATGGTGAGATGCTGCTTATAGCTGTCTGCTTCATGCCTAGTCTCCGTTGGTACACATCCCCCAAAGCTGTCTTTACTGTAGCCGGTAGCCGGGAGCCGGCTCACGATTCCCGGCAAGTAGGTAGAGCATACAGTTCGTCAGACTATCTCAGTCGTCGCTTCTGCGATGCGCCTCTGCGATGAAGGAACTAACTGGTAGCTGCTTCTGTTTGCTCGAAGGCGTGATAGGAGGAGCGCACTAGAGGGCCAGCCTCTACGTGTTTGAAGCCCATGGCTTCGCCCAGGACTTTGAACTCAGCGAATTCGTCCGGATGAACGTAGCGCACGATCGGGAGATGCTCTTTGGTGGGTTGTAGGTATTGGCCCAGGGTCAGGATATCGGTGCCCTGAGCGGCTAGATCCTTGATGGTGGCGAGAACTTCGTCCTTTCCTTCGCCGAGTCCCAGCATCAATCCAGTCTTGGTGGGAGTTTCCGGATAGGCTTGCTTGGCGCGGCGCAAGAGCTCCAGCGAGCGCTCGTAGACGGCGCCTTTGCGAACCTGGCGGTAGAGGCGCGGAACGGTCTCAGTGTTGTGATTGAGGACGTTGGGGCGAGTGGCGAGAACGATGTCCAGCGCCTTCCAATCGCCGCGGAAATCCGGGATCAGCACTTCGACCTTGCATCCAGGAACGCGGCGACGGATTTCTTCGATGGTGCGAGCGAAAATGTGCGCGCCGCCGTCGGGCTGATCGTCGCGATTTACCGAGGTCACGACCGCATAGCGCAATCCCATGCGCGCCACGGCTTCGGCCACGCGATGCGGCTCTTCTTCGTCTGGCGGGCCAACCGGCTTACCGGATGGCACGGCGCAGAATCCGCATGCCCGAGTGCAGATGTCTCCCAGAATCATGAAGGTAGCGGTGCCGTGTTTCCAGCACTCGCCCATGTTGGGGCAGCGGGCGCTTTCGCAGACAGTGTGGAGGTCGAGCGTGCGCATGATGCGCTTGAGATCCTGGTAGCGTTCGCCGCCGAAGAATTTGACACGGAGCCATTCCGGGCGCGGATGAGCAGTGGGTGATGGCGGCGGGATTGCCGGGCCGTTATTGGGGATGATGTGGAAGGGTGAGGCCATGATGGTGGACGCGAATATTATTTTACCTTTTGTAAGCAGGGCTTACAAACGGGTTGCTGGGCTGGGAACAAAGATAGTTACAGCAATGAACCAGAGGCTGCGCGGAGTTTGTGTGAGCAGAGCGACCCACCCTGTGCAGAAGCCGCAAAGGATGGGCCACCCAAGGCCTTGGAATCAACGAATGAGCGCGATGCGGCCCTGGGTCGGATAGCGCTGGAATTGGGCGGGGTCGTGGCCTGGGATGACACGATCTGCGGAGCCGGCTAGTTTGATCATGCGGGCTTGGGCGGCGATGTTGGCGGGGTGATCGGCGTCGGTGAAGGTGGCGCTGGCGGCATGGTCGGTGAGATTGCGATAGAGATAGCAGTTGTCGGAGGCGAGGACGAAGGGCTTCGCGTCGGGAGTGAGGACGAGGAGATATTGCGAGGCGTAGGTGTGGCGGGCTCCGGTGAAGACGCGGATGCCGGGCAGGATCTCCTGATTGTCGCCGTCAACCAGTCGCAGGCGGCCTTCGGTGTTGAGTCGGACTAGTTCTTTTACATCTTCGCGATCGATGCCGCCGTGATCGCCGCCTGGTTGCCAGGCTTCGCCGGTGTAATAGCGAAATTCATCCTTCTGAATCCAGATGGTTGCTTTGGAGAACAGGTCGATGCCGCCCAGATGATCCCAGTGGGCGTGGCTGACGACGATGTCGGTAATTTCGGCGGCCTGGAGTCCTGCGGATTTCACGAGTTCGTCGGGACGGAGGAAATCGGCGACGGTAAATTCCTTGAACCATTTTTCGCGATGGAAGCCGCTGTCAAAGAGGATGTTGTGGCCACCGCCGCGAATCAGCCAGATGACCATGGCGATGTCGAGTTTTTCGTTTTGCGGGGCGCCCATCATCAGGCCAGAGACTGGAAAGCCCGGGATGGTGGCGTAGCGCAGCGCCTGGATGGAATAGGAGGGCATGGGTGTTGCGGGTTTGAGCGGAAAGATCGCGACGCAGAGGAACGCAGCGAGGGGCCAAGTGGCACGGAGAAGTTTCGGCACAATCATCCTTCCTGAAGAGCGCGTCATTGTAGCTTGTCCGAGGCTGGCGTGCCGACCAGGCAAGCTAACCAGGCAATATCGTCTACAGTTCGATACGTCTCGTAACGTATACTCTCGCCGACCGGAGACTCGACAATGCCGCGAAGCATCCTGGCGCTTCTGGTTCTGTTCCTCCTTCCCATGCGTTTGCTCCTGGGGGTACAGGAGGCCAAGGCTCCGGCCGCGAAGAAGGACGAATGCCACATAGCGGGAACGGTGATCACTCTGGCTGGCGGGGAACCGTTGCGCAAGGCGCGGGTACGGCTGGAGAGGCAAGCAGATCGGACGAGAACAATCTCGGTGGTAACGGATGCGGGCGGGAGGTTCGAGCTGAAGGCGCTGGATCCGGGAGCAATTCTGAGTTTACGGCCCGGACAGAGATCAAGGATCTCGTCTTCAAGATGGTGCCCTCCGCAGTCATTGCCGGGCGCATCCTGGACGACGACGGCGAGCCATTGCCTTCGGTCAGCGTGAGCGCACTGCGCGAGATATACGATCGTGGGAAGCGCAGTTTGGTGTCGGGAGCGAATGCGGTGACGAATGACCTCGGCGAGTATCGACTGTTTGGCTTAGCGCCGGGCCGCTACTTCGTCAGCGCGCGCTACAGCAACTGGGAGCGAGGTATCGGTGAGAGCGAGGAACAGGCTCAACAGTCTTCTCAGGGCTACGCGAAGATGTTTTACCCGGGGACGCCGGATCGTGCCAGAGCTACTACAATCGCGGTGAAGGCGGGTGAGGAAATTCCGTCGATTGAAATTTTGATGAGGCAGGTCGCGGTCTATCACGCGAGGGGGCACGTCTTTAATCAAGTCACGCGCAGGCCCGGCACGGACTGCTTTGTGCTGCTCTTGCCCAGGACGCACCAGCGCGGGGATATGGGCGAGACCTACACAATCGTGCGGAAACGCGACGGCTCGTTCGACATCCCGGACATTCTGCCTGGCCCATATACGCTGGCAGGATTTTGGTTCGATCAGGGGAAGCAATACATCTCGCGAACGCCCTTGGACGTGGGCAATGCGGACGTCGAAGGTGTGGCGGTGACGATCGCGCCGGGAAGCACTGTTGGGGGGGCGGGTGATCTGGGATGGACAACCGGCATTAGAAAGAGACGAGCTTCAAATCTCGATTCAGCCTACGGACAACTCACCCCTATTCTTCCCCGGTTCGAGAGTGAATGCGGATGGCTCGTTTGCGGTCACGGATATAGGCGACGGAGCCTACAACGCGATTCCCGACGGGCAATCCAAGGACTGCAATGTGAAGGATGTCGAATATGCGGGACGCGCTGCCCTGGGGGAGGGATTCAGCATCACGCGCGGCTCGGCGGCGACACTGGAGATTACGATCAGCTCGCGAGGCGCACGGGTTCAGGGGACGGTGACAGATGATGATGGGCTGCCCACGCCCGGAGTTTGGGTGGCGCTGGTGCCGGATTCGGAGGTGCGGCGTTCGAAACATCGCCTGTACAAATCGGAAACAACCGATCAATACGGCCACTTCGACCTTCGCGGGATTGCGCCAGGGGGGTATTTGCTCTTTAGTTGGACGGAGGCCGAAGACGGAGCGTGGGAAGATCCTGAATTTCTGAAGCCGTTTTTGGAAAAGAAAAAGGGGCAAAGTATCTCGTTGCAGGAAGGGGATACGAAGTCCATGAACTTAGTGGCGATCAAGGACGCCAGCGCGGAGCAGCAGAACCCGTAAAACAAAACCGCCCCCCCGAAGAGGGGGGCGGAACCCAGAATCAGAAATCCCAGAGCAGAATTAAAGCGGTTGACGCGAGGAGCGCACGAAGTCGCGCAGAACGGTTACGTTGGGGCCATAGGCTCCAATGCGGCCGGCGTCAACGGGCAAGCCGAGCATTTCGGCCTGGTCGAGATCCACACCCGCATCGTCGAGTTCCGACAAGCTGAATCCTTGCGCGGGCTGCACACGGTTCAGTCCGGTCGGATAGACCGGGCGAGGCGGACGATGGCGCTGCCAGGGGCGGCGCGCCAGTTCATAGAATTGCTGCCAATCGCGTTTGTGCCAAGTCGTCATTTCTATTTCTGCTGCTCTTTCTATTCTCGCGCCTATTCTTAGTACGCTTTCTTATCCCCGTTGGATGCAGGGTTTCGATTTTGGGTTCACTCTATTTCCCTGTGCTTCCTTTGGCAGAACCCTTTAGGCCTCCAGTTTGCTGGAGCGTTCACCGAAGATATACGCCTCCTCCGGCGTGGCGAGAGTTTTCCTCACCTGCTGTTTCAAACCCGTTACCCGGTTAATTGTTTCGTGGACCTGTGCCCAGACAAGTACTTCGACGCTTTCGCTTGCGACCGGGAGGGGGGACCGGCCAGATTTGTCACTGCGCAGCGGCCGACAAGCGGCTGTATACTACGCACATCCCGCACGGTTGGCTAGAGAAAAGTGAATTTCTCTTCAAATTTCGAGACGAATTCGATCGTGGCCGCCAGCGGCACCCGGCCAACTTCAGCAACAGTCGTCGTTCACTATCACGAATTGTGGCTGAAAAAGGGCAATCGAAATTTCTTCCTGCACCAGCTTCGCGAAGCGATTCGCCGCGCTCTTAGCGGGATCGCGATTACCCGCATTTCCCGGCCCGGCGATCGCCTGATCCTGCAACTAGGTCGCGCCGCCGACCTGGAAGAAGCGCTGCGCCGCCTCGATCGCGTCTTCGGCATTTCCTATCTGGGCGTCGCTCGGGTCATCGATCGGCACACGCTTGCAAAAGCGGCGGCCGAGGGAGATCCGCTTGCGCCGATTCGGGCTGCTGCCTGGGAAGAAATTCGCACAGAGAATTTCTCCACCTTTGCCGTCCGGGCCACGCGCAGCGACAAGAGCTTTCCGCTGAATGCGATGGCGGTGGAACGAGCCATCGGCGGCAACGTTTACGACAACTTGGTTGCCGCGGGCCGCGAAGCGCGCGTGGACCTGAAAAATCCATCGCTCACGTGCCACATCGAAGTGACCCGCGGACCGCTGCTCGTCTACGCGCGCCGCATCGCGGGCCCCGGGGGTCTTCCGGCAAACACTGCGGGCAAATTGCTATGCCTGCTGTCGGGAGGATTCGACTCGGCGGTGGCTGCGTTCAAGATGATGAAGCGCGGCGCGCACCTCAGCTTCGTGCATTTCTGGGGAGGCGGCGGATTGCCGGGGGAATCGTCGGTACACGCCGCGCGCCAGCTGGTAGAGCGCCTGGTTCCGTGGCAATTCACGGCACGGCTGAACCTGATTCCGTTCGAACCGCTGCAGCGCGAAATCGTGGCCGCCGCTCCCGAGGCGCTGCGCATCCTGCTTTATCGGCGGCTGATGCTGCGCATCGCGGAGCGCGTGGCGCTGCGCGGCGGCTGCAAGGGCGTAATAACGGGCGATAGTCTGGGCCAGGTTGCATCACAAACGCTACTCAACATGCAGGCGGTCGGCGCGGTTGCGCGGCTCCCGCTGTATCGCCCGCTCGTGGGCGACGACAAGCTCGAAATCCAGGAGCTCGCCCGCCGCATCGGCACGCACGACATTTCCGCTGAGCCCTTTCATGATTGCTGCCCGATCTTCCAGCCGAAGTCTCCGATGCTGTACGCCAGTCCGGAAATGCTGGACGCCGCGGAAGAATCTTATGACGTTGCTGGGCTGGTGGAGCGGGGTCTCGGCTCGCTCACTCTGGAGCGTTTCCGCTACGAAAATGGCGAAGTCGTGCACACACACTCGCGGCCACGCGCCCACGCGGAACGCGCCTAACACAGAGCTACCGCCTCGAACCTTTCAGAGGGGATGCCAGCGGCCTGCTGGAAAGAGAGCCGCGTTCCGAACTGGAGAGGGCCTACCTGCGACCTGGGTGCCTGCTTTTTGCAGGCGGGGCTTACGTAATTTACCAGCGATTGCCGCGGTCGCCGCGATCTCCGCCGCGTCCGCCACCGCCGCCGTGCCCACCGCGCCCACCACCGCCGCCGCCGTGACCGCCTCGTCCGCCGCCGTATCCACCGCCGCCGCCGCGTCCGCCGCCACCACCACCACCGCGCTCCGCCTGCGGCCGCGCTTCGTTCACGACCAGGTTTCGCCCGCCGAAATTCTGCCCGTTTAACGAATTGATCGCACGATCCGCATCTTCGTCATTGTTCACTTCGACGAACGCGAACCCGCGCGACTGCCCGGTGAAACGATCGCGGATCAAATTAACGCCTGAGGGAGTTACACCGACTTGCGAGAACCATTCGTGCATCTGATCTTCCGTCGCCGAAAACGGAAGATTCCCGACGTAGAGCTTCTTCACCTGCCTACTCCTTCTGCCCGGAACCTAACCAACGAGTCGCGGAGCGCGCCGAAGTGACGAGCGTCGAACACGGGCAGTCCGGGGTAGCCCAGCCACCACGGGCGCGAGACAGGCGCTTCAGCGGTCCAGTGCATGGTCTCGAAAATTAACGCCTTTTGCAATGGGAAAGACCGTATTTGCCGGCGCCATTTGAGCACTACCCGGTTACCTATCGCCTTGTGGCAACCCTGTCGGCACCACTTGCCCCGCACACTCAGCGTGCTACCATCCCTGCAAATCGGTACCCTCTCGAGGCTCCCATGCGCGGAACTATGATGGATTTCCCCCTGACGCTCCCCACGTTGCTGGAGCGCGCCGGCCGGGTCTTTTCCAGAGTTGAGATCACCTCCCGGCGACCGGACCGCTCGATTGTCCGCACCTGCTATGGGGACTTCTATCGACGGGCCCGCCGGCTTGCCGTGGCGCTCACTTCGCTAGGCCTTCAGCCCGGCGATCGCGTGGCTTCCATGATGTGGAACCATACCGGCCATCTAGAGGTCTTTTTTGGAGTGCCGTGTGCCGGCGCTATTCTCCATACGCTAAATCTTCGCCTGCATCCCCAGGAGATCTCCGCGATTGCCAATCACGCCGGGGACCGGTTTCTGATCGTGGACGACGTGCTGCTGCCCGTCTACGAAAAAATCCGCCATGACGTTCCGTTTGAGAAGGTCATCGTGGTCCCCTACGGCTGCAGAGATGTCCCCGGCGAATTTCTCAACTACGAGGAACTTCTAGGGGAGGCCGGTGAGGATTTTTGTTATCCCGCGCTGGACGAAAACGACGGCGCGGCCATGTGCTTTACCTCCGGCACGACAGGCTGCTCCAAGGGAGTCATTTACTCGCACCGCGCGCTGGTGCTGCATTCGTTTGCCTGCGCCATGGCGGACTCTTTCGCTATCAGCAACCACGACACAGTGCTGCCGGTCGCGCCGATGTTTCACGCCAACGCCTGGGGCATGCCTTATACCTGCATAATGACCGGCGCACGGCTGGTTTTGCCCGGCCCGAATGTGGACCCCGAAAGCGTCCTCGATTTAATGGTGCAGGAGGGCGCAACGGCGTCGTGTGGAGTTCCCACCGTCTGGCTCGGGGTTCTTGGCGCACTGGAGAAACATCCCGGCCGCTGGAAGTTTCCTTCGCCGGTGCGCATTCTGGTCGGAGGGACCGCGCCGCCGGTTCGCCTGATGCGCGCGCTGGACAGGCACAACCTGCATATCATGCATCTGTGGGGCATGACGGAAACTACGCCGCTAGCTACCCTCGGCCGCCTCAAGTCCCACATGCGCGATTGGTCCGAAGATGCTTGTTACGACATACGCAGCAAGCAGGGTTGGCCCGGCCCCTTCGTCGAACTGCGGGTGATGCGCCCGGATGACTCAGGTGGGCAGCGCATGGTGGAAGCGCCTCGCGACGGGCAAACTGCGGGCGAACTCGAAGTCCGCGGCCCGTGGGTGGCGGGCAGCTACTACAATGCGGAGGATCAGGCACATCGCTGGACGGCGGACGGCTGGTTCAAGACTGGCGACGTGGCTACCATGGACGATGAGGGTTACATCAAGCTGGTCGATCGCGCCAAGGATCTGGTCAAGTCGGGCGGCGAATGGATCAGCTCCGTGGATTTGGAAAATACACTGATGGGCCATCCAGCGGTGAAGGAAGCTGCGGTGGTCGGAATTTTTCACCCGAAGTGGCAGGAGCGCCCGTTGGCGGCGGTGGTTTTGAAGGACGGCGCCAGCGCCACACCCGAGGAACTACGGGCCTTCCTTGCGCAATCCTTCGCCAAGTGGCAACTGCCGGACGCTTTTGTGTTCATGGCGGAAATCCCGCGCACCAGTGTCGGTAAATTCAAGAAGACGGCATTGCGCGATCAATTCGCCAATTGGAACTGGAATCCGTGATCCAAAGACCAAGTTGATGCACGGATGCACGCAATCAATTGCGGACGCCGACCCCAGTTCGGTCAGGTCCGATAGGAAGCATTGATGCGGACGTATTCCGCGGTGAAGTCGCACGTCCAGTAGCGCGCGCTCTCGCGACCTACATGCAGGTCCATGATGATCGGTACGTGGTCGGCAAGAAGCCGGTTGCTGGCGGCGCGCTCGTTGAAGTCGAGCGGTTTGCCGCGGCTGAGGACGTGGATCCCAGCCATGAAGATGTCCACTTTCGAGGTGTCGAAGGGTACTCCCGCGCGCCCAGCAGCGGCAAAGACGCGGCCCCAATTGGGATCGCCGCCCGCGAATGCGGTTTTCACCAGGGGCGAGGTCGCAATCGTTTGAGCGATTTGGCGCGCGCCCACTTCGGTCTTGGCGCCACGGACGACGATTTCGATTACGCGCTGCGCGCCTTCGCCGTCGGCAACGATCTGGAGCGCCAGCGAGTGGCACACATCCTCAAGCGCGGCGGTGAACGCGCGATGTGCCGAGCTCCCCGCCTTGATCGAAGGAGCCCCGGCTTCCCCATTCGCCAGTACCAGCAGCGTGTCGTTGGTGGAAGTGTCGCCGTCGATGCTGATGGAATTAAAGGTACGCGTGGTGACCTCGCTCAGAATTTTTTGCAGCAGCGCGGGAGCAATGGCAGCATCGGTGGCGACGAACGCGAGGGTGGTGGCCATGTTGGGATGAATCATCCCGGCCCCCTTGGCACAGCCGACCAAATGCACGCGCTTGCCAGCCATCTTGAACGACGCGGCGGCGGTTTTCGGCCGGGTGTCGGTCGTGCAGATGGCCAGCGAGAGCTCCGCGAACGAACGCGCCGACGGACGGCGATCGCGCAGCAACAACGGCAGGCGACGGAGGATTTTGTCCAGTGCCAGCGGCACGCCAATCACCCCCGTCGAACAGACGAACAACTCTTCCGGCTTGCAATTCAGCCGGCGTCCGGCTTCGGCGACCGTGCGGTGCGCTGCGGCGAGGCCCTCGCCGCCCGTTGCGCAGTTGGCGTTGCCGGCGTTTACAACGACACCTCGCATGCGGCCCTTCGATGCGCGCAGATTTGCCTTAGAGACCGTGACCGGCGGAGCGACGACGAGATTCTGTGTGAATACCGCAGCAGCGGAAGCTGGAACGTCGCTGGAAATGACCGCGAGATCGAGCGCGCCGGTTTTTTTCAGGCCGCAGGCGATTGCAGCAAAGCGGAAACCGCGCGGCAAAGAAGCTTCAGACAGAGCGTGTTTCATTTCGGCGAATTCCCGGTGGCGTTTGGGACTGGTTTTGCGTTTCGCGTGCCCGGCTTGTAATTTGCGCACCACAGCGGAAACATCATCACGCCTTGGCGAGGGCGCTGCGATATCAGCTGGCTTTCGCCTTGCGAGATTTGGCACCGGGGACTGGCTTCCGGGTCCGGCCGCAACTCGCCTGGCTTGAACATCGGCCGACTTTGTCGTTTCAGCTTGCGACTGCCGGAAGGGACCTCCGATCCTCCGCGACCTGCGCGAATGATTGCTGGCTCAGAGCTACATTTTGTGTGCTCATGACTTTTCTCCTGTTTTGGTTTTGAGTTTGGTGACGAGTGCTGTGATTCTTTTCTGCAAATCGGCAATCTCGCCGCGGACAGCGTCTGGCGCCGTTCCTCCGGGTACGGACTTGGCGGCAATGGCACCTTCGACCGAGAGACCGGCATGGAAGTCGTTGTCGAAAACCGGCGAAATCTTTCGCAGGTCATCGAGAGAAAGTTGCGTCCAGAGTCTGTTCTGGCGCTCCGCTTCGCGCAGTACTTTGCCAATGACATCATGGGCCTGGCGGAAGGGCATACCCCGGCGCACCAGATAGTCGGCGGCGTCGGTAGCCAGGAGCGAAGGCTCGGAAGCCGCGGCGCGCAATCGCTCGGCGGCGAATTTTGTGGTGGTGATTGCTCCGGTCGCGACCGAAAGCATGTCGCTGACCTGATCGTTCGCCGCGAACAACGGTTCTTTGTCTTCCTGCAGGTCGCGCTGGTAGCCAGTCGGCAAACCCTTCAATGTGGTGAGCAGGGATATCAGCGCCCCGGTAACTCGTCCGCTTTTGCCACGCAAGAGTTCCCAGACGTCGGGATTCTTCTTTTGCGGCATGAGGCTGCTGCCCGTCGAATATTCGTCGGGAAGGATGACGTAGGCGAATTCCTGCGAGGCAAAGATTACGAAGTCTTCGGCGAGCCGGGAAAGATGTGTGGCGATGCCGGAGAGCGCGAGCAAATAATCGACGGCGAAGTCGCGATCGCTCACGGCGTCTACGCTGTTTGGCGTGATTCGCGAGAAGCCAAGGTCGCGCGCAATTTGATGGCGGTCAATGCTGAAACTGTTGCCGGCGAGCGCGCCCGAGCCCATGGGGCAGGCGTCGGCGCTTTCCGCGGCGCGATCGAGACGGGTGCCGTCGCGAGAGAAGGCCTCGGCGTGTGCCAGCAGAAAATGCGAAAGCAGGATCGGCTGCGCGTGCTGCATGTGCGTCATACCGGCCATGGGCGTGCCGAAATTGGCTTGCGCTTGATCGACGAGCGCAGTGAGCAGCGCAGCAAGCTGTTCCTGTAGCCGGACCGCCGCTGCGATGACAAACAATCGGAAGTCGGTCGCAACCAGTTCGTTGCGGCTGCGGCCGGTATGGAGTTTCCAGCCGAGCGCGCCGAGTTCGTGAACCAGGGCGCTTTCGACGAAATGGTGAACGTCTTCGGCTGTAGACCCTTCGAGAAAGGAGGGATCGTTCTCCAACTCCGTGGCGATGTGATCGAGGGCTTTAATGGTGTCGGCCACCTCGGTTTCGGTGAGGATGCTGATTTTCTGCAGCGCCTTCGCCCAAGCCCGGTCGACGGCAAGTTCGTACGGCAAAAGACGCCGATCGAACGCAAAGGAGCGTTGGAAGGCATCGAAGCCGGCGTTCGGCTCGCGCTCGAAGCGCCCTCCCCAGAGTCGGTCGTCCTTGCGTTCGGTCATGGGCATTGTTCGTGAAGTTTGCTTGCTATTTGCTTTCCGCTTTGGCTTTCGGGCGAACGGTCACGGGCAGAGCGAAAAGGTTGATGAAGCCTTCAGCGTCCTTGGGGTTGTAGCGGCCCATGGTGAAGCTGGCCAGGTCGGCGCGATAGAGGGAGAACGGCGATCTGCGGCTGGTGACGTTGAGGGTGCCCTTCCAGAGTTTCAGGCCGACCGAGCCGGTGACGAATTGCTGCGCGACTTTGAAGAAGCCGTCGAGCGATTCGCGCAGCGTCGAGAACCACACGCCGTTGTAGACCAGTTCAGCGTAGCGGTTCGACAACGACTGCTGGAAATGCGCGGTTTCGCGATCCACCGTCAGGCGCTCAAGTTCCTGGTGCGCCTTGATGAGCAACGTCCCGCCGGGAGTTTCATAGGCACCGCGCGATTTCATGCCGACGAGGCGATTTTCGACGAGATCGGTGCGGCCGACGCCGTTGCGCGCGGCAATGTCATTGAGCTGATTCAGCAAATCCACGGGGCCGAGCTTCGTGCCGTTGATGGAGACCGGAGTGCCGGACTCGAAACCGATTTCCACATCTTCGGCTTTGTCGGGCGCTTTGTCGGGTGAAACGACCCATTGCCACATTGCTTCGTTGGGCGAATTGGCTGGATCTTCGAGCTCACCGCCTTCGTGGCTGAGGTGCCAGATATTGCGATCGCGGCTGTAGATATTCTTCTTGCTCTGTTCGACCTGCACTTTGTGCTTTTCGGCGTAAGCGATAGCGTCTTCGCGGGAGTCAATGTCCCATTCGCGCCACGGCGCGATGATCTGCACATTGGGAGCAATCGCTTTGTACGCTAGCTCGAAGCGGACCTGGTCGTTGCCCTTGCCGGTGCAGCCGTGGGCGAGACCGTCGGCGCCGAGTTTCAACGCGATTTCGGCCTGACGCTTGGCGGTGACCGGCCGGG